>Ga0182021_10009155_pt1 | contig 11721 bp, 11 predicted proteins | sample 612E3MmetaG_FD_120493 | JGI IMG/M metagenome (GOLD analysis project Ga0182021, IMG submission 120493) | Permafrost microbial communities from Stordalen Mire, Sweden - 612E3M metaG (Illumina Assembly) | ecosystem: Environmental > Terrestrial > Soil > Wetlands > Permafrost | place: Sweden...
ATGTCCATCTAGGGCGGGGCGCGCGCGGGTTATGTCAACCCCGACGAGACGACTTTTGCCTATCTCAGGGGCCGGCCGTACGCCCCGGCCGGCGCAGGATGGGACGTGGCCGTGGCGCGCTGGAAGAGTTTCGCGAGCGATCCGGGCTGCGCGTACGACGACACGGTCACCATCCGCGGCGAGGAGATTCCGCCCACCGTGACTTGGGGCATCAATCCCGGTCAGGGGGTGGCGATCACCGAAACCATGCCGGACCCTGCGAAGGCCACTGCGGCCGACGAAAAAGCCTCCATCGAGGAGGCGCTGGCGTACATGAAACTCAGTCCGGGCGCGCCGATCAAGGGCACCAGAATTGACGTCGCCTTTCTCGGCTCATGCACGAACGGACGGCTGAGCGATTTCCAGGAGGTGGCGAAATACCTCAAGGGCCGGCACGTGGCCCCCGGCGTCAAGGCGATCGCCGTTCCCGGTTCGCAGGGCGTAGGCGTCCTTTGCGCCTCCCTTGGCATCGACCGGGTCTTCCGCGATGCCGGGTTCGAATGGCGCGAGGCGGGCTGCTCGATGTGCCTGGCGATGAATCCCGACAAGCTGGTCGGCGACCAACTCTGCGCCAGTTCCTCCAACCGCAATTTCAAGGGCCGCCAGGGCAGCCCCACCGGCCGCACCCTTCTCATGAGTCCGCTCATGGTTGCCGCCGCGGCGGTGACTGGCCGGGTGGCGGATGCCCGCGAGGTCTTCGGCGTCAGTCCGGGCTGAAGAAATGCCTTGGGTCTTGGGTTTGACGTGTTGAATCAGCCCGACCGTCCACGTCAAAACCTTGAACTCCGAACCTAGAACCCTGAACTCCGAACCCTTTGCTTCCTCCCATGTCACTTGAGAAAATCACCACCATCTCCGGCCGCGGCGTCCACGTGCCGGGCAACGACATTGACACGGATCGCATCATCCCGGCGCGCTTCATGAAGTGCGTCACGTTTGACGGGCTTGGCGAATATCTCTTTCACGATGTGCGCAAGAACGCGGACGGGTCTGCCAAGCAGCATCCACTGAACGATCCGCGTTTCCAGGGCGCGACGATCCTGCTGTCCGGCGCCAATTTCGGCTGCGGCAGCTCGCGCGAACATGCTCCTCAGGCCCTCCAGAAGCACGGGTTTCGGGCGGTCATTGCGGAGAGCTATGCGGAGATTTTCTTCGGCAATTGCACCACGCTGGGAATGCCCTGCCTGGGCGCCAGCCGGGCGGACGTTCAGAAAGTAGCGGCGGCCGTCGCGGCTAATCCTGCGGTGGAGATCACGATCGACCTTGGCCGGAGCGAAATCCGCTTTGCCGGGCAGGCGATCAGGGCCGTCATTCGCGACAGTGCCCGGGAGGCACTGATCAACGGCCGTTGGGATGCCATTGGGGACTTGCTGGAAGGGGTGGGGGATGTAAAAAGAGTCGCCGCCGGGCTGCCCTATCTGACAGTTTGACTGCCGCCGGGTAATTTCGGCGGAAATAAATGAATCCTTTTGCTCCCGCGGGCGTCTATCCGGACAATATCCTTCCATGTTGCTACCTACAGGTCTTGCGGTAATCGAAATCATCTACGGCGCCGGCCTGCTCATCTACCCCCTGGGCATCTGTTCAGTCGCCATGGTCTTCATCATCTGCGAGCGAACGTACGCGTTGCGCACCAACGTCGTGATGCCGCAGGATCTCGTGGACGCCATCGTCCAGAACAAACCCTATTCGGGTGGGAAGCATTCCGTACTCGCCCGCATCCTGGATTTTGCGGAGGAACACAAACATGACGAGGACGCGGTCAAGGCCTTCGCCCGGCTGGAGATCAACCGGATGGAACGCGGCATTCCGTATCTGGATGTCATCTATGCCACCGGCCCGCTCCTCGGCCTGACCGGCACGGTGACGGGCTTGCTCCGGGTGTTTTCCCAGATCTCGCCGGACACGGGTTTGCCGGACCCGGTGGCGTTCACCAAGGGCGTGGCCCTCGCGCTTTCCGCAACCGTGATCGGCCTGAGTATTGCGATCCCGGCGCTCGTGGGTGGCGGATACCTGCAGCGCAAGGTGGAGAATTATGCGGTGCGGATCGATTCGCTCCTGGAGCGGATCAATAGCCGCCACAAGACCAGCCGCCCAGCCGGTGAGCCGGCCGTCGCCGCCATCCGCTGATCCGCACGGCCGCCGTTTGCTTTCGCCCCTCGCTCATGGCCCTCTACGAAAAGCGCCGGAAAAAGCCGGAATTGATGCTGGTGCCGCTCATTGACGTGCTCACCATGCTCATCTTCTTCGCGTTTGTGACCATGCAGTTCAAATCCGGCACCACGCTTAATATCACGCTTCCGAAAGTCGACACCGCCGGCAAGAACGAGTTCAAGGGTTCGGTCACCATTGCCATCGGCAAGGAGGGCCAGATGGACTTCAACGGCAAACCGACGACGGATGATCAGCTCGTCGCCCTGCTCGGGGAGGTGCGCAAGCTGGACCGAAATATCCCGGTGTTGATCCAGGCCGATGAGACCACGCCGCTCAAGCGGCTGGCCTTCGTGATGGATACCTGCCGCAAGGTCGGGTTGAACAAGTTCAGTCTGCAGGCGCGGTAGCGGCGGGCGGGATCCTGGAGAATGGATCGGGGGGATGGTTCGGCAAAGGCGCAGGCTTGCTGCGCCCGCGGCTGCCCGTTCCGAAATGCCGCGCCGGTGGTCCCGGAAGGAACAGCCACAAAAAGGCTCAAAAAGCCTAGCGCGGCGAAGCCGCAACCAAAAACTGAAAGGAATGCATCACGCAAAGGTCGCCAAGGGAAGCTTGGAAATCCATCTCTTCAGACCTTTGCGGACTTTGCGTCCGTTGCGTGAGGCGGAATGACTTCCTTTCGGAATTCTCCGACGCCCGCGAGGATTTTCCCCCACAGTAGCACAATACGCGCAGAGTGCTCCTCAACTGACTCCTCCAGATTCCATTTTGTGCCTCTTGTGCTGCTCCTGTGGCCATTTCCGTTTTTCCGCTTTCTCGCCTTTCCATTTCGTCTCCGCTACCTCTGCGACCTCCTCAAAAACGGTTTGGTTTGTTGAATCGATTTCTCGGTTTCCGATCGCTTACCGATTTGAATCTTGATGTCCAAGATATTTCCAGACAACGATATCCGATGCGCGGGGCGAGGCCAAACGCCCTCAAAAGCCGCTGCGAGCGGATTGGGATATAACACGACCTTCCCGCGGCATATTACACTGTTGGGCAAATTAAGACTAATTCCCGCACATGACCTTCTCTTTTGCGCATGTCCGATGGCTTCGCGTTCTAGCCGTAGCGATTTCAGTTATCGCCCTGAGCTTCGTCGTCCTGTTGATAATTACTACTGGCTACGCTTTTGTTCTCGCCTATCAGGTCCGGGGAGCGCCCGATCAAAGTGCCATCGGCCGCTTTGCTGCCCAGATCAGCCCAGGGCTTATGCCTTGGCTTGAGTGTATGCTAGCACTAATTCTTTCCTTCCGCGTTGGTCGAAAGAGTGACGAAAGCAGCACCACCCAGGGGATACTCATTGGGACTTTGGCAGGCATACTCGGATTGGCGGTCGCGTTGTTTTTCCGAGGGCACATCAGTTCAAGTAGCTTGCTTTTTTCTATCGGCGTTGCTGCAGCAGGATGCATCGGCGGTCTATTCGGGGAAAAGTGGCCGGCAAAGAAATGAGAATTGAGCCGAGCTGCCACCGCCCACGCCGGGTGGTGTCACGGATCCTACTGGCGCCGGCTCCACGCCACCACCCGTCGTGGCTGATCGTTAACGTTGTCTGGACAAAGAAGCTATGAGCAACCTCGAACAAATGAGCGAAGCGCTCGTGCAGAGTTGGGGCATCAAGACACTGGAAGCGCTCCGACGGCAGGCGAAGGCGGGGGCAACTGGGGTGGCGTTTGACGCGATTCGCGCCGCCGGGGGAACGAGGCTGGTGATTGCCATCTGCGTGACGAAAAAGGTGCCGGTTGCCGTGCTGCGACAGGCGTTTCCTTTGGTTGACGGCGGAGCGCCGGAAGACTGGACGAAACTGACGCTCCTCGAGATTACGATGCGGGCAGCGGCGGGACCTGGATTTGTTTTCAAGTCGCTGAAGAACAGTGCCGGCGAGCTGTCGGACGTCATCCTCGTTTCCACGGAGCCGCGCTCGATCGCGATTATCGAACGAATCTTCAGGTTGCCGAAGTGAAAAACCACCCAGCGGGCTGGAGGATTCCTCGTGCCCAAAAGAAACGAAAAAGCCCAGGCGTTAAGGCCGACGACCACATCGGTCTCGCCTCGTCCGGCTGCGCCGGACTCGCGATGACCTCTGTCACTTCATTCTGCAACCCTCAGTAAGAGGACGCGAAAAGGCGGACCCCGGACGAAAGGCGCTTCCCTGAGCGCCCTGATTTGTTACAACGGTCCATGCATATCGTCATCACCGGAGTCACCCGTGGGTTGGGGCGTGCGCTTGCGGAGTGGTACATTGCGCAGGATCACACGGTGAGCGGCTGCGGCCGCAGCGGCATGGAGATATTCGAGCTTCGGTCTGTTCACCCCGAACCGCACAATTTCGATGCCGTTGACGTCACCGAAGTGGTCAAGGTCGGGATGTGGGCCGAGCGGATCCTTGGGTCGTCCGGAGCGCCGGATTTCCTGATCAACAATGCCGCCTTGATGCACAAGCCCGCGCCGCTGTGGCAGGTGCCGGCGCCGGAGTTTGCGAAACTGATCGACGTGAACATCAAGGGCGTCGCCAATGTGATCCGCGCCTTTGTTCCCGCGATGGTCGAGGCCAAACGGGGTGTGATCGTCAATCTCAGTTCAGGCTGGGGCCGGTCCACCTCGCCGGAGGTGGCGCCCTATTGCGCCTCAAAGTGGGCGATCGAGGGACTGACCAAGGCCCTGGCGCAGGAGCTGCCGGAGGGGATGGCCGCGGTGCCGCTGAATCCGGGCGTGATCAACACGGACATGTTGCAGAAGTGTTTTGGGACGGATGCCGACAACTATCCCAAAGCCGAGGAATGGGCGCAGCGCGCGGCCCCATTTATCCTGACGCTCGGCCCCAAGGACAACGGCCAGTCGCTCAGCGTGCCGGGCACGCCGCTGGAATGAAGTGGGGGCGCGATTCGCTCCGGAGAACGGTAGCCGCGCAGAGCTCGGGAACCCCCATCCGCCAACTGGCCTACCGAGGATCATTGACTCGGCCCAGAAAGATGCACGCTCCGGAGGCGACGTGCTGGACGGCAAAGAGGAAAGGGTGATCGATGTGCACCTCGATTGGCGGTCCGCGCTCGCCGGCGGCAAGGCCGTAAGTCATCGGGGTTGCTGTGGCCGCAGCCGCCTCGGTGCCGTCTTCGTCCACCGACAACCACTCCTCGTGAAGCACGTCGGTCAGGGCGAGATAGCCATCCGCTGTCCGTGGCGCCATGCGGGTGAAATCGGCGCTGCCAGCCGGCTGGTCAAACGCCGTGGTCATGCCCAGGACCCGCAGCGAGGTAGCGAGCGACATTCCCGGCGGCGCGAGTTTGAACTTGGGTAGAAAAATAAGCACGTCGCCTCGTGGCAGCTTCGCACAGGCCGCCAGCATTGCGGGGGTCACCGCGCGCTCCAAATCGGCGAGGCCCTCACGCTGGTCGGGAAGCAGGATCAGGAACTGCAGTTCTCCGCCTTCGTAGGGCAGGGCCACCGCGATGAAACCGTCGCGTTTCTCATAGCTAAATCGCTTGTGCTGCATCATCGTCTGGACCTTCGCTTGGGTCCTTCCGTCCACCCAAAACTGCCGGAGTAGCGTCATGTCCGGTTTGAACGGACTCATCCATGACGCCCGCAGGTAGACGGCGTTCGTCAACACCAGTCGTGTCCTTTCGTTCAACGCGCCTGAAGGGATGAGTTCGCGAATGCGATCGTGCGTTGCTTGCGCCATCCAGCCGTTGATCGAGAGCCGCGCCGGTTCCGCCGAGTGGAGGAAATCAAGCTCCTCCAGCGGGGAGCCGAACTGTTCGCGCAGCCCACGGGTGAAATCCGGTCGCAACGCGAAACCGGATTGCGCGAAGAGGCGGTTTGCCATGTCCAATTCGATCGGAATTCTCGGTACACCTCTCCGGCCGGCGTTTTCCGCGCGCCGTTGGGAGTCGACCTGCAACCCGCGAAGATCGCGCGCCAGCGCGCCAAAGCCGTCGACGATGGCCGCCTCGCCGCCGGAAAGATGCAGGACGCGGCGCATCTCCCCTTGAGTGGCGCCACTGGCGCCTGTCCAGGCCATCGCGAGCGCCGTCTCGATGGAGACGGGCGACAGCAGCAGATTACCCGATGGGTTCGTGGCGGTTCCGGCGGCCAGCAGATCAAGGCCGAACTGATTGATGGCCGGAGCTACATCGGCGGATTGAGCCTGGGTGCGAAGTGCGATCACACTCAGCACGGAAACGGAGGCAAGCAGCTTCATGGTGATTGAGTCTCCAGGACCAGCAATCCCGGGCGCGCAGCCGCGCAGGCCGGAAAAGAGGGGCCGGGTGACAATTGAATAACGGGCAAACTGCCTGAATATTAGATCCGACAGCGGCTGTCGATCAGCTCCGTCGGGCGGGCGGCTCCAGTTCGGGGAGGAAGGCGGTTAGCAGGCCAATCAGGGGCAGAAAGCCACAAACGCGATAGACGAAGAAGATGCTGGTCTGATCGGCGAGTTTCCCCAGGAGCGCGGAGGCAATGCCGGCGATGCCGAAGGCGAGACCGAAGAAGAGACCGGCGATCAGGCCAACCCTGCCGGGGAGCAATTCTTGCGCGTAGACGAGGATGGCCGGGAACGCCGATGCCAGTACCGCTCCGATGAACACAGTCAGTACGATCGTCCACCCGGGGCTCGCGTAGGGCAAAAGCATGGAGAACGGCGCAACCCCGAGGATGGAGAACCAGATGACCCGCTTCCGGCCGAAATGGTCGCCAAGCGGTCCGCCCACGATGGTGCCAGCGGCCACTGCGAACAGGAAAACAAACAGCCGGACTTGCGCCGCCTGCACCGAGAGCCCGAATTTCGCGATGAGGAAGAACGTGTAGTAATTGGTGAGGCTGGAGAGGTAGACGTATTTGGAAAAGATGAGCGCCACCAGCACGCCCAACGCCAGGCCAACCCGTCCCCGTCCAAGTGCCGCGTGCGCGCCCGGTGCCGGCGATTGTCGGCCGCGCATCTGCTCGAGATGGTTCCGATACCAGGTGCCAACGCTGGCGAGCACCAGGATTCCGAGAAAAGCGATGACCGAAAACCACAAGACGCTCCTCTGCCCATGCGGAACGACAATCAAAGCCGCGAGCAAGGGCCCCAGCGAAGTGCCGAAGTTGCCGCCCACCTGGAATACTGACTGGGCGAATCCATGGCGGCCGCCCGACGCCAGCCGGGCGATGCGCGAGGCTTCCGGATGAAAAATAGAGGATCCGGTTCCCACCAAAGCGGCGGCGACGAGAATGGCGTGGAAACTGGCGGCCTGTGACAGCAGAATGAGTCCCACCAGGGTGACGCTCATGCCCAGCGCCAATGAAAACGGCCGGGGCTGACGATCAGTGCAGAATCCCACCACGGGCTGCAGTAGCGATGCCGTGAGTTGGAAGGCGAAGGTGATCAAACCAACCTGAGCGAATGTGAGCTGAAACGACTGCTTGAGCAGTGGGTAGATCGCGGGCAGCAGCGACTGGATCGTGTCGTTGAGCATGTGCGAAAGGCTCAACGCCAGCAGAATTCGAAGGACGGTGCCTTCGACGGGCCGGGGATGTTCCGTCAATGGTTTGGTGGCGGGCTCCATGCGGACGAAAGGGTCCACTACGACACAAGCACGCGTCCGGTGCAACTGAATGGTGTGGATTCCGGGCCGGTGGAATGCGATTCCGGCCAGAGGACTTCCTAGCGCGACGGAGCCGCGATCAAATCATTTTACCGGAGGAAACGGAGAAAAGGAGCGGAGGAAGACGCTCTCAGTTTCCTCCGTTTTGTCCTGTAGAGATCCCAGCTCAGGCCCGCGCCGTGAGCAGTGCGTTGATCTTGCGCATCACCTCGAAGGCGTCAGCCACGTAGAGGACATCGGCCTTGCCCTGGGCCCAGCTGCAATTGGGGTTCAGGTTGATCGCGCGGCGCTCGGTGATGAACCGCCAACCGACGGTGTGAGGTTCCTCGCCGTGGCAGCAGGTTGAAAGGCCCTTGGGATGGCGCGGCGTCGAGCCCGTCTGGCCGACCTGATTCAGGTGCGTCATGAACTTCAGCACGGCGTGGCCTTCCCCGCTCAGGTCGACCAATGACTTGGAGCTGCCAAGGGAAGCCTTCGTTGCGGCAAGGAAACCGAGGATGAGTGTTTCCGCCTCCTCGGGATGCGCTTTGCCATCGGGCTGCGCCTTGGTCCAGCCCGCACCGGCGACGAAGAGCAGCTTGGCATCGGGCCGGATGGTTTGCTGGTCCGCCGGGGGCGCCTGGATCCCGGCGACCGTCGTGCGCCGCTGTGCATCGGTGAGTGCCGCGGAGACGAGCTCGACGGAGGCGGTGCCGACCGCACCGGACCACGGCTCGCCGCAGCCCGGATCAAGCAGGATGAACCAAGGTCGCCGGGTGCGCTGCACCACCGCTTCCATGCGCTGGCGATAGTACCAGCGCGTGATGCCGGGCTGGCCATTGGCCACGGCCGTGCCGGTCACATGGGCGTCGATGCGTCCGTCGAGTCGCTGGCTGACACCCGCGAGCACACGGTTCCAGCGCGAGGTGGCGGGCGCGACGATGATCGTGGCGCTGGCAGCGGTGCAGAGCGCCGCGGCGGCGACGAGGTCGGTCGAGTAGCGCGACGGGACGAAATCCGGGCCGGCCACGGCGACGAATCGCGCGGCCCCGCAGCTGGAAATCTGGTCGGCACCGACCTGAACGTCGCCACCGACGAGGCCGGCAATCAAAATGGAACCGGCCAGGTCGGAGGCGAGAGCCTTGGCGGCGCTGAGGGCTTCGAGGGCGGCCTTGCCAAGCGAGCCGTTAGCTTCGGTCTGGGCGAGAAAGAGGATGGTTTCCATGGGGGAAGGAGTCAGAAGTCAGGAGACAGGAGGCAGAAGTCAGGAGTCAGAATCCAAGAGGGAGGGTTCAGAGCAGTCAGTCTGGAGCGGTCGCGGAGTCCGGTGAGAACAGAGATTCATTCTGGATTCCAGCTCCTGTCTCCTGCGGTTTGGCTCCTTCGGGCTAGTCCTTTCCAATCCATTCGACGATTTCCCTGGCAATGTCGTCAGTGGAGAGGTCCTTGACGATTCTGGTGTCGCGGCGCTGCTTCGGCAGCGCAACGCTGGCGAAAGCCACGCCGTCGTTCGCGATCTTGACCGGTTTGGCCCGCTGGAGCGCCGGCATCACCGTGCGCATGTTGAGCATGCCCACCTGCGGATTATTCGGCGGCTCAGGCAGATTGCCCGTGGCCCAACCCAGCAGCGCCGGAAGACCCGTGCAGAGGGAGACTTGGTGCTTGCCGCCTTCGACGCGCTCGAGGACCCGGAGCGATCCATCGGGGGTGATCGTGAGTTGATCCACTCCCTGGAATTGATCGGTGACACCGAGCCGTTCGCCGACCATTTGCATCGTGGTGCCGGCGCCCCGCGAGGCGGATTCCCAGCCGCCGAAAAGCAGCAGGCGCGACCGGTCCAATCCGGGAATTGCCTGGATGGCCTCGGCCAGCGCGGCGGCGATTTCCGCGGACTCGGCGAAGCCGCTGGCCGGACCATCGAGTGCAACCAGCTCGAAGGGGACCTTCTGGGCCACGATCATCATGACCTGCTGGAGCTTCGCCCGCGGACCAATCGTGACGAGCCACACCTTGCTCCCGGGATGCTGCTTCGCGAGATGCGCCGCCTCAAAGAGCGCGTGGCCGGCCCAGGGATCCAAGACCGCGGGCAGCATCAATTCGTTTTTCAGCGCAGGCCCGGCGGGGTTGGACACGGGCTCCAACGTCTGCAACGGGTCGGGCACGAGGCTGCCGCAGACGACAATCTGGTAGGGAATGCTCATAGGAATGGCGAGTAGCGCGTAGCCAGTAGAAGTCGGCGGGCGATCATCCTGCAAGTCGGTTCTCTAAGAACAGGCGAGTAGCAATCGACGACTCAGAAACGGAATCGGTGCAGCGCGGTCTCGACCCGCGAAGCTTTTTCGCGTAGCGGAATTGAATCATGCTCCGCTTCCTCGCCCGATTTCTCGCGGTCGTCTGCGCGCTCGTTTTCGTCGTCTGCACGATTCCAATCATCTTTTTCCATGCCGCCAGCATGCGGCTCACCCAGCCGCAGGTTTACAAGGATGCGCTCGCAAGCGAGCGGCTCTATGACCGGTTGCCCGTCTTGGCAGCGGATACCGCCACTCACGCGATCGATGCGGGCGCCCGGGCTGTGGCGAACCAGGGCGGCGCGGTCGACAGTTCGCTGGTCGACCTCCTCCACCAGATGTCTGGGACGGACTGGGAGATGATCGTTGGCGCTGTTCTGCCATCCAGCTATGTGCGCCCGCAGGCCGAGGGGGCGGCGGACCAGTTTTTCGCCTGGTTGCATTCCAATACGGCCGTTCCGGTAGTGAATGTTTCGCTGGGAGAATTGAAACGGCGATTGGCAGCTCCGGAGACCGAGGAAACTTACGTGCGGATACTGCAAACCAAACCGCCGTGCACGGCGGCACAGCTCCAAGCGGCCGGCGGGTTTCCGATTGCGTGCTGTCCACCGCCCGAGGCGATGCCGCGGGTGCGGCAGGACTTTCGCGCGATGATGCAACGGGCGGCGGACCAGCTGCCTCAATCGGTGAATGTGTTCGAGAAAATCAGTGGTGACAACGCGGCCACCGCGACAATCCGGAGACTGGCGGAGCTGCGGACCAAGCTCGTTCAACTGGAGTGGCTTGCCTGGTGGAGTCCGGCGGTGCCGGCGGCGTTGTTGCTGTTGATCGCAGTATTTGCCGTGCGCTCCTTCCGCGGCTGGATGTTTTGGTGGGGGATTCCCTGCCTGATCGCCGGCGCGGTGAGCGCGGTCTTTGCGCTTCCGGTCGTCCCGGCCGGAAAATGGATCTTTGCGCACTTCATCGTTCCCCACCTACCTGCAGAATTTCCCACGGCAACTCTGGATGCATTGGCCGGACTGGTGATGGCAGTGTTGCAGTCGGTGATGGACGCTGCGCTCCACTCCGCCGGCGCCCTCGCCATCGGCGGGTTGGTCGCCGTGATCCTGGGCGCGGTTTTCAAATCCCGGCCAACGCCAGTGGCGGCACCAGCGCCCTGAGGGGACGATGGAAGGTGCCAGAAGCCAGGAGACAGAAGCCAGGAGACAGAAGACAGAAGACAGAAGACAGAAGACAGAAGACAGCGGGCCGCTATCAGAGACGACCTATGCCAGCAATGCCTCCGGCTCGCTACTCGAGGCTCGCAATTCCCGATCAGTTCTCCGCCGAGTGAAGGCCTCCGGCGCCGGCGCGGAATTCGACGTTGGACTTCTCGGGATCGCTGGGGCGCGGCTGCGAGCAGTTCCACAGACAGGCGCCGCAATAGATGCATTTTTCGCGATCGAACGCGGGCACGCCATCGGGGCCGGCGGTAATGGCCTGGCCAGAACACGCGTCGATGCAAATCTTGGTGCCGCATTGAACGCAGGTGCCATGGTCCACGAACACCACGTGGTCGGCATAGCCGGCGGGTGCCTGGACCTTCCCGCCCAGGAGTAGCGCGTCCTGGTGTGACACCAGCAGCTTGCCGTCAA
>Ga0182021_10009156_pt1 | contig 11719 bp, 9 predicted proteins | sample 612E3MmetaG_FD_120493 | JGI IMG/M metagenome (GOLD analysis project Ga0182021, IMG submission 120493) | Permafrost microbial communities from Stordalen Mire, Sweden - 612E3M metaG (Illumina Assembly) | ecosystem: Environmental > Terrestrial > Soil > Wetlands > Permafrost | place: Sweden...
AGCAGTAGTCTCTGTTTTCATACTCGCTAGGGTTGCCCGACACAATAGAAACTCCTCGCTTAGAAAAGTTGTTCTGATCCTGCGAGCGAGTTCGATCCGATTTCCACGGCCTCGCGTCACTTCAGTCCCCATCGCCCGCACTGGCAGCAATTCCCTTCAGGTCCTTGAGTAGGGGGCTGCTCTTGGACAGGAACTCCACATGCCCGCATTTTGGGCATTCCGCCATCACGTGCGCACCACCACTACCGTAGGGAAGAAATGTCACGGACGTGAAAAAGTACTGCTTCAGCTCGGTTTCGCATCGCAAGCACAATACTCTCATCGCATTCCTCCAGTGAATTACTCCGCCCTCGGCGGTCCAGCGCGGATATCAAATGGGCCTTCCGTTTACACGGCTGGTTTCCCCCAGGCACCGAGCGAACATCGCTCACTGAGAGTGCGGATGGAAGGATGGCGGCAGAAAGGCAAAACCTCCAGCACAGCGCGGTTGAGCGCCGCCAGAGCTTCTTCCGTGCGACAGCGCAGGCTCAGATCCCAGCCGACGATCTCCCGCGTGCAGCAGTCGGTCACCGAGACCAGATACGCCCAGCCCACACTCGGCCCGGCCCAGACCTTGGTCATGTCCGACTGCCAGACGTGATTGGGATGCGGTGCTTCCACCTTGCCCCAGTCCTTTCGACGCGAGGCCTGAAAGCGGCGCTGACGTACTAACAGTCCGCGTTCCCGCATGACGCGCAGCGCCCGCTTGCCATTGACCACCAACCCGTGATGCCGCCCCAGCCACTAGGCCACGCGACGATAACCGTACGCTGGTTTCTCACCGCAGGCCAGAATGATCTCCTGATCCCGTGAGCGATCCGCACGACTGGCGCGTGGCTGCCGCCGATAGTAGAGGCTGGACCGACTGATCCGAAGCGTCTCGGCCACCAGCTTGGTAGCTAGGCCTCGGGCATTTTCAGGGGTCCCAATGAGTCCATCGGAGGCGAGTCTTGGTATTTACCTCGATAGCAGGGGAAGTCAATCGGTGTGTCGCGAAATGACTTGAGGATTTGACCGAGTCGAAGTGTGCCAGACTTTCTCACCTCTCGAACGCGATTGAGATCGATTGTGAAAGGAACCTGTTCTCCCACTTCTCCCGACTGGTGAATGATTTCGCCTTCTGGGCCGACGATTACGGATCGTCCATTGCCCAGTTGACCGGCACTGTTCACATCAACGAAATAGCACTGATTCATTATGGCGTTTGCCTGGGCAATGACCAGTTCCTGCCCTCGATCAATGGTTCCGGTCATGGTGGGGTGGATAATGACCTCAGCGCCCTTCCACACCAGTGCACGAGTCGTCTCTGGAACCCACCCGTCATAGCAGATTGAAACTCCAAAGCGACCCACCTCTGGAACATCGAATACGACGAATTCAGTTCCGGATTTCACTCCTTTTTCATAGGGCAGGAAGGGGTATATTTTTCGGTGTCGCGCGACGACGTCCCCCTCGGGATTGATGACCGGCGCGGTGTTGTATATGGCTTCTCCAACACGTTCATAGATTGATCCCGGGATAAGCCATACATTCTGTTTCTTTGCCAAAGCCTGATAGCGAATTTCGGTCGGTCCGGGCATCGCTTCGGCAAAATTCAACCCAGGTCCAAAGGAGCAAAGTTCGGGGAATACCACCATTCGCACCCATGGAAATCTCGCGAGAACCCTTGCGGTTTCTTTTTCGAGACGATCGCGATTATCTCCGTAAGGCACTTCGACCTGTAACGCTGCAATCGAGAATAATGACATGATCAACTCCAAAGGTGAGTAATGAACCGATCCTTCCCAATCAACAACAGAGAGTGATTGCGTCCCCTCCAATGCGCCGTGCGGATTATTGAAGGCATTGAGCACTCTGCTCGTCAAGTCTGGGTGAGAGCACCGCGGTCAAGCACCCATGCCGGGATCGCCGACGCAAAAGTCGCAAAAGCCAACAGCACGAGCGCCAATGCGATCAACGCAGAGTAATTACCCGCTCCTACAATGAACGAAAATAGCATCGGGCCTGATGCCAAGCCCATCTTGGAAGCAAAACCGGCCCATACCGCGGTCTGGCCGGTCTGATCAAACCTGGCGCACATGCCGAGCAGGTGGGAAATCACGAAGTTCCACGCAATGCCTGTTCCGATATTCGCCGCGATCCAAATCCATTTCACTCCGCTATAGTTAAACACATACGTGCCGGCCAACGTCAACAGCATGCCGACGAGGATCGGCTTGAATATCCCAAAGCGAGTAGAAATCACGATCACCAATACCGCGCCGATCGTAGCGAACCAGTTGGCGATGCCCAGTGTTTCGCTGACGAACGCGACCTCCAGGCCGTGGCTTTTTCCGAGCCCTATGATGAAAGCGAATAGTCCCATGTTAGCGGCCTGAAAGAAAAATACGGAGAACAGTGCAAGCAACAGCGGTTTCAATTGCAATCGATCGGGCGCGGCACCCGGAGCGCGTAGCACCGGTGCCTTGACTGGGTAGTCTGGCAGGAACTGGAGCATCACTAATGTTGTCACGCTGAACAAGATCAACGTCACAAACAAAACATTCGTGCCAAACCTCGGTACCAGCAACGGCAAGCTCATTACGCCGAGACCGCCGGCGAAAACTTGCACCAGAAGCAACACGCCAAAGGTGCGGTCCGGTGCCGTGGTGCGGGCGAAGATCGAAAAGGTTATCCCCACCAGCATCCCACCGATGAAGCCGTGCAAGAATCGAGCACCCATGAGCCCGAATGGGTGCTTGACCAGCATCGACAGCAGGTCCATGCCAATCAACCCGAACAGAAGCAAGTGGGCGGCAGACCTCCAATTGATGCGTCGAACCAGGAACACAATCAGGAATGCGCCGCCTGCTGCGCCGTAGACATTGCATGAGCCGACCAACCCTGCCTGCTTGTTGCTGAAGCCGAGTCCAACCTTTAGCCCGTCTACCAGCGCCGGCATGATGTTGACATAGAAAAATCCGGCGGTGGCGAGAAATGCCAGCAGGACGCGCGCAAGCATGCTGTTCGGAGAAACCTTCGGCAAGCGGTTGAAAAGTTCCGTGGTCATTCTCTCCTATCGCAGCCACCAGCGACCCGGAGTATAGCAGTACCCCTTGAGGATGAGGGTTGAGACACCTGCGTTTTTCTCTTGAACCAGGGCAGGCACACTCAATATTCTGTGCCCGCACGAGTGCAGTGTTCTTTCTCGACAGGGAGACTTGCGGTGAGACCTTGGGCTTCTGTCCGTTTGCTGTTTCTATGGCCGGCTTTGGCTGGATGGTGTGCACCAACTTTGCTAGCCGCAACCCCCATACTGGGCGACCCCCTGAGCGGGAGTGGCAAAGTGAATCGATCTGTTCTCACTTACAGCGAACTGTTCTCGAATATTACACCCGCTGCTCCCGTCGATGACAGTGCCGGCTTTGCCTTGCCTGCCAATGCTGCTGCGCCTTCTCAGATCTTCGAAGGCGCACTAACGCTTTCAGACCCGACAGCCAGCGGCAGTTCTCAGATACTGCGAAACGACTTCGGGTACGACACCGCAAGCAACTCCCCATGGCGACACCTGGCTAGCTTTAGTTTCCGGTTCGTGCAGAACGGAAGCTACCTCATTCCCGTTCAGCAAGGCCTGGTCATCACCGGGAGTACGGCGTGGAACTATATCGCCGGGCCCGGGCGGGTGTGGCAGGAGAACAGCGACAACGGATACATGCGCGCCTCGTTTCCCTTCGCCCTGGTGGAGAGGAATCAGAACTGCGTTCATAACGGGGAAATGACGTTCCTGTTCAGCAGAACGACGAGCCCCAACGTATCGAGGGTTCGTTACCAGGTCACGCAGGAAACCTGCTTGTATTTCAAGCTCAACCTGTGGGGACAACTCGCGGCAACCTACACTCCCGGCAGCGTAACCAACGATCAGGGGCTGGAGAACGCGGAAGCTGCTGAAGTGGCAAACCGCCTACCCACCAAGCCCTTCAGCGCTCTGGCGACAGACTTCCCAAATTCCGGGATCAATATTGCCAACTTCACGCAGGGGTTCAAGTCGCCTTCTGACATTAGCACTTTTGGATTGTTGATCAACGGCGTGCACTATGTCAGTGGTTGCCAGACGCGTTACGGCACCTACGCTTTTTGCGACGAGATGCGTTTGCCGTCCTACTCCATAGCCAAGTCGTCGTTTGCCGGAGTGGCGATGATGTGGCTGGGGCGGCAATACGGAAGCGCAGTTTATGGCCGACTGATTCGGAGCTACGTCCCGCAGTACAAGGACGGCGGTGACTGGACGAATGTGACCTTCAACAACGCGGCCGACATGGCCACGGGTAATTACATCAGCGCGAGTCCTGACACGGATGAGAGCAGTTCCCCGGAGCGTGCGTTTATTCTAGCGGAGCCTTACAGCACGAAGATCGCAGCCGCATTTACTCCGTTCCCCCACAAGGCTGTTCCGGGGACCGCGTGGGTGTACCAGAGCCACGCCACTTTCATCCTGACCCAAGCCATGAACGGATATTTGCAGCAACAGCAGGGCGGCGGGGCGGACATTTTCAATTCGATCCGTGACTCTGTTTTCAAGCCGCTGAACATGAGCCAGGGAAGCCTGTCCACACTGCGTACGGACAACAGCGCGTCTGGAGAGCCTTTTGGCAGCCACGGTTTGTTTTTCACCCGGGATGACATCGCCAAGCTCGGCCGCTTTCTTAACAACGGCGGCGGTGCGATTAACAACGCGCAAGTGCTGGATCCGACCCGACTGCAGGAGTCGCTGTTCCGCACGGCAAATCCGTCGACGGTAGGTGTGACCGTACCCGATCGGGGGGCGCCGGCTGTGGCGAACACATTCCGCTATCACAACCTATTCTGGGCGAAGAACATGACTACCGCCGAATTCCCGCAGTACCGCTGCAATTTCTGGATCTCGTTCATGAGCGGCTACGGCGGAAACACGGTATTGTTGTTGCCGAATGGAGCGATCTACTATCTCTTCAGCGATGGTAACGAATTCGTCTGGTACACCGCTGTAAACGAGATCAACAAAATCGCGCCGCTCTGTCACTGAACGTGCCCTGAGGAGGCTCCGTCATACACGCTCCGACCGTCCACGAACGTCTGGAGAACCTTTACGTCCTTAAGTTCATCTGACGGTACGCTGAGGACGTCACGATCGACAACAATGAAGTCGGCGAGTTTCCCCGGTTCGAGGGCCCCCTTGCGGTCTTCTTCGAAGCCGGCGTAGGCCCCGTTTCGCGTGTACAGCGTGAGCGCCTGTTCGATGGAAATGCGTTCCTCTGAGGCCACGACCTGGCCAGTCTGCAGGTCCTTGCGAACAACCGCGGCCCAGATCCCCCACCAGGGGCTGATTGGCGTCACTGCCACATCGGAGCCCGCGGCCTCGATAATTCCGTTCTCGATGTAGGATTTCGCCGGATACGACCAGCGCACACGCTCTGGCCCGTATTTCTCGAACCAGCTGCCGATCCAGTACACGAAGGGCGGGTTACCATCTATCACCACATTCAGTTCGCGCATTCGCTTCTGTACCGCAGGAGTAGAAATTCCGGCGTGAACGATGCGAAACCGCGCATCCTTCAGCCCCAGTTGTTTGATGACCGCCGCGTAGGAGTCCAGCACCTCGTCGATCGCACGGTCGCCGATGGCATGCGTCTCCAACTGCCAGCCTGCCGCGGCCGCAAGCAAGTGGGCCTTCTGCATGTCGGCTGGTGTCCAGCGGAGGATGCCGAGGTTGCTTGGTTCTCCAATTACTCCGGGTGGATAAATGGCAACGGTACGCGCGCCCATGCCGCCGTCGGCAAACATTTTCGCGGCGCCGAATTTCAGCACGTCGTCGCCAAATCCAGTATGCACGCCCATCTCGGCCAGTTTCTGAGCGTCTGCGAGGCTGCCAATCCTGGGCGACATTTGGACACGCACCTTGAGCCAGCCCCGACGGTGTGCCTCCTGGTACCCGCGCATCTCGTCGGGCCCGAGGAAGATGTCATGGATCGTGGTGAGGCCAACCTCTGCCGCTTTTTCGGAAACGAGCCGGGCAGCTCGTACGTGAATGTCCGATGGATCTCCGGGGAGGATCCCAGCGATGAGCCCCATCGCCGTGTCCTTGAGGATTCCGGTGGGTTCTCCAGACGCGTCGTGCTCAATCACTCCACCTTGCGGATCTTGGGTGGCCTTGGTGAGGTTGGCGAGTTTGAGAGCGGCGCTGTTGGCCACGCCCATGTGACCGCTCACGTGCTTCAGATAAACGGGACGGCCCGCTGAGGCTACGTCGAGGTCATGCCGAGTAATGTAGCGGTGCTCGGCGAGCTTGGTGTCATCCCAGCCGGATCCTATAATCCACTGCCCTTGCTGAAGCGTGGCAGCGCGTTGCGCTATGGCTTGCGTGATCTCCGAGATGGCATGGACGGCGGGGTATCCGGCATCAATTTCTCCACGCAAAATGCTCTCCACCCACTCCATGGCATGAGTGTGAACGTCAATCAATCCAGGCAGAACCGTGTGCCGGCGCAAGTCCAACACGTGGGTGCGGGAGCTGGCGCAAGCTGCGAGCGCGTCGTCCTCGCCGAGGGCGAGAATTCTGCCGTCACGTATTGCCATGGCGCTCACCACACTTCTTGATCCGTCCATCGTAACGATATGGCCATTGTGAAGGAGAAGATCGGCATCCTTGCATGTCTGGGCGATGGCGGGAGTGAAACCGACGGGCGCGAGCAGTAGTAGCAGGCCTGTAACGTTGTGTCGGCGTTTCATTGTTCTCCTTGCATCCGGGCCGCGAGTCTTAGAAAGTTGGCGGGGTGTTCACCCACAAGAGGGACGTCTCCTTCTCGCTGAGGCTCTGCCAGCGGTGCGCCTGTGTGCTTTCAAAGTACAGGCTGTCTCCGGGATCGAGAACATAACGTTCGACCTCATCCAACCAGACCTCCAGCTTCCCCTGAAGCACGAAAATGAACTCTTCGCCTTCGTGGCTGTACGAACCGCCGCTGCCGGCACCCGGAGCGATGCGAAACAGGTGAGGTTCCATCATCTTGTTTCCCGAGGCCAGCAGGTTCATTTCAACCCCCGCATTCGGCTTCAACACCGTGCGATCGCGGGAACGCACCAGGCTGCGCGAATTGCCTTCATCCGCAAAGAACGACAGAACATTCGTCCGGTAAAGTCTGGCAAGCTTCTGCAGGGTGGCGATCGATGCACCCGAATAGCCGCGCTCGAGAGAACTGAGAAAGCTGACCGATACTCCTGTCTGCCTAGCAACTCCAGCTAGGGTCAAGCCCAGTTCATGGCGTAGCCGCGCCAACCTGGGCGCGATGCCCGAACGTTTCGCTCTGGGTGCAGACGACGGCGCGGGTCCCTCAGCCCCAACTTTGTTTTGCAGGATGGCAGCAATCCCCGCTGGGTTCACCCCCTTCACCGTCCGCAGATACTGGATCTTGCGCAGTTTGCCGAGAGCCTCGCGGGAGTACAGCCGGTAACGCGCGTGGCTGCGAGTAGGGGTCAGCAACCCCATGCGCTCCCAGTTTCGCAGTGACGAGGCACTCACTCCCAGCATTCGCGCTGCTTCGCCGATCCGGAAATAAACCGTAGCCTTTTTCAAAGTCGCCGTTCCGATGCGGCGTATTTTGCTCAACTGGAAACGGATCGTCAAGCAAAAGCTGCAGAAAACCTTACAACCTTACTAGAAACAGGGGCGCCCCGGATTGGCGATTCCGAGCACTCAATCCGTCACCGGAGGCCCGCTAAGAAATTTCTTTGTCAACTTTGCAGAAATGTTGGTAAAGTATGCGCAAAATTACTCTTGGCAACGGAGAAGCAATGTAAGGTCGCACTACAATTTGTGCGCGATCAGTCGATCGAAATCCACTCCGGAGGGTGCTATGACGCATTTAGTTAAGACGGCGAAGTGGTCGGCATTCGGTCTGCTTTTGTTTGTAGCTGCAACCACCCTGCAGGCCCAATGGACAGACGGCAACGTGGCGGGCACGATCACCGACGCCACGAGCGCGGCGGTCGCAGGCGCGACGATCAAGATTTTGAATCAGCAGACCGGCCATGTGAATGAAACCCAGGCGGATGCGATCGGGTTTTATCGTGTGGCCCATCTCCAGCCTGGTAGCTACCAGGTGCGCGTAGAAGCTAAGGGTTTTAAGCTGTCGGTCGTCGACAACGTGGCGGTCAACGTCAACACGACAACTCGTGTCGATGCAAAGTTACAGGTGGGTGCGGTCCAGGAGATCGTTGAAGTCGCAGTGGGCGCGACCCTTGTGCAGACCGAGGAAGGGCGACTCTCTGACACGATCAGTAATCGGCAAGTTCAAGAACTTCCTTTGAATGGCCGTGAGGTGTACCAACTTGTTACACTTCAGCCGGGTGTGACGGCCACAAATGCACCAGTCGTTTCCAATACTGCTTCCCCGAATTCTCCGGTCACCTTTGATTTCGGTTTCATTTCAAATGGCTCGACGCCGCGGGGCAACAATTTCCTTCTCGACGGCAACACTAACAATAACGAATGGCTTGGCGGAACGCCCGTCATCTTTCCCTCGGTGGACTCTATTCAGGAACTGCAAGTTCAGACTTTGAATTTTTCCGCCGAATACGGCCGCAATAACGGCGCAATCGTGAATGTCATCACGCGTTCCGGCAATAACAATTTGCGTGGATCTGCATTTTACTTCCTTCGGAACACGGCGCTGAACGCCAGCAATTTCTTCGACCGACAGCAGAAATCCCCGTTGTTGCAGCATCTTTTTGGGTTCTCGTTGGGTGGTCCGATCGTAAGGGGAAAGACATTTTTCTTTGTTGACTATGAGGGGTCGCGCCGCAAAGACGGACAGCCGCGCGTGGTGACGGTGGAGACTCCGGATTTCCGCGCACTGGTGCATTCGCAGCGGCCGGGCAGTATTGCGGACATATTTTTTACGAATTTTCCGGGGCCGGCTTGTGGTGGCACTCCGCAAGATGTGGGCGGCCTGCAAGACCTTACCGGCGATCCTTTTGTGGACCCGCTTCTCGGCCCCGGTCCCCCTGATGGTGTGCTAGATATTTGCAGTGCAACCCCAACCCAGGTTCAGGCAAGTCGCGCGGATCAGTACCTGGTCCGCCTGGATCACCAATTCTCCAATAAGGATCGCGTCTTCGTCCGTTGGGTTGCGAATGACGCCTTCGCAGACGTTGGCCGGCAGGAACTGTTTGGTGCGGCTAACGTCCGGGGATTTGGGGCCCCACTGAATGGGTATTTTGCCGATCTGGGGGCTGACTATAGTCACCAGTTTTCCTCGAATGCACTGAATGACTTTCGCTTTGCCTACTCGCGCAACCACGGCATCATTACTTACAACCTTCCTGCTGGTTCAGTTCGTGATCAGCTCGTCAGTGCCGGGACACCCGACTTCTTCGCCCACCTTTCCTTTGACGATGGACTGGCCGGCATGGGCGGGCCTGTATTCATTCCCCGCAACATGCAGTTCAGTACGTTCTCGTTCGCAGACACGATGTTTCACACGGTCAAACGTCATGCCCTCAAGTATGGTTTTGAGGCGCGCAACATCAGGGAAGACAGCAACTACCAGCTCGAGACCCGGCCCTTTTACGAGTTCAACAGCATGTTCGATTTTGCGAACGACCAGCCTTGGCTGGAAGAGGCACTCGTGAACCGGGATCCCTCCAGTCCAATTTTGGGAACTTCACCGGCACTCCGCGCAAATTCTCCTGGTGGCAGTGGGCACTCTTTCTCCAGGATGACTGGAAGGTACGGAAGAATTTGACGTTGAACCTGGGCTTACGCTACGAGGTGTTCCAGAATCCGACCGAAGATCAAGGACGGCTCAGCAACATCGTTCTCGGGCCCGGGAGTGATCAGCCTACCCAGATCGCAGGCGCGACAGTGGCCCGTGTAAAGCAAATTTTCAAGACTGACCGGAACAATTTTGCTCCACGACTTGGTCTCGCCTGGGACCCAACTGGCAAAGGGAGGACCTCTGTCCGTAGCGGTTTTTCTGTGGCCTATGTTGAGCCATTTTCGAACTTGTACACCAACTCCTCGCGATTCGACCCCCCAGACGCCACTTTCCTGGATGTTTTCCCGGTCTTTGGCGTCGGGACCAATATCAATTATCGGTTCCCGTTCCAGCCCAGCCCGGACTTTACGAATCCGGTGACCACGAATGGAGGCGCGGCGGGCCTCAACATAGCTCCTAACGGCGTACTGCCCAACCTGCGCTCTGCCTACTCGATGCAGTGGTTCTTAGGACTGCAGCAAGAATTTCTGGGTTCGTACGTAGTGAGTCTGAATTACGTTGGCACGCGGGGCGTTAAGCTCTACACACGGACGGACCCCAACCGCTTCAGGGGCGATATCTGCAACGCTGATACCTGCGATTTCACCATCAATCGGTTGAATCCCGGGTGGGGACAGCTCTTCTACATCACGAACGGGACCAATTCGACATACCACGGCTTCAACCTGCAGGTGAAGAAGAACTACAGCCACAACTACCTGATGGTGGCCAACTACACCTTCGGAAAAGTCATCGACCTCGTGAGCGACGGTGGTCTGGGTGACTATTCCAACGTCGGGCAAAGCACGCCACAATTCATCACCGGGACCGACACCAACCAGCCGCGCCTGGATCGCGGACCTTCGGAATTCGACGTCAAGCATCGTCTTACGCTGATGGGCGTTTGGGATCTGCCCTCCCCCAAGAGGAGCGGCATTGCGCAGAAGGTCCTGGGTGGTTGGCAGTACAACTGGATTGTGGCGGTGCAATCAGGTCGTCCTTTCAGCGTGTATTGCTCGTTGGCGTGGTTTGCCGGTTGCGATTTCAACATGGATGCAGAGCAGAACGACCGGCCGAATCGCCCCGCCAATCTCAAGACCAACGGTTGGAGCACAAGTCAGTTTGCCAACGGAATCTTCCAGGTAACAGATTTCTGTCCGAACGGGCTTGTCCCGTTCTTCTTGGGTACACCGTGCGTGCCGGTGGGTACCAACGGCGATCTTGGCCGCAACGTCTTTCGCGGTCCGATGTTTGCTTCCGTGGACATGGCCTTCTTCAAGAACACTCAGATCACGGAGAGGGTAAAGCTGCAGTTCCGAACCGAAGTATTTAACACTTTCAATCGGGCTAATCTCTATCAACCCATCGGGGATATGGCCAGCCCGAACTTCGGCAAATCGACGGCTGCCTTTGCCCCGCGGCAAATTCAGTTCGGGCTGAAGTTCCTCTTCTGATGTGACAGGCGAGCGCACCCGATTTTGCGCTCGCCTCCATTCCTTGAGGACAGATAATACGGATTGCGCTATGGGTTCACTCGATCGAAGAGATTTCATGAAAGTCGGCAGTCTAGGACTGCTCGCCCTGCTGGCCAACTCAGACACGGTTGCGCAGGATTCTCCCATGACAACGACTCTGCGCTCGATGTCTGGCATCACGGGAGTACAGGCAAGCGCCCCGTGGCTCCAGCCAACCGCTGACCTCGTCGAAGTCATTCTGGGTGACTCTCAACCCTTGCGCGCTCTGGATTTGGGCGAGATCGAGCCTGCCACCTACTTCCAGGCCGCCTGAGCGTCCGATGCCTGAAGTTCTCATCTCCCGCCCCATTCATCAACTGGCGCCGTTACTCCAGAAGAAAGAAATCTCGCCGGTGGAACTGTTCAATGAAGCGATCGAGAGAATTCATCAGCTGCAGC
>Ga0182021_10009157_pt1 | contig 11719 bp, 8 predicted proteins | sample 612E3MmetaG_FD_120493 | JGI IMG/M metagenome (GOLD analysis project Ga0182021, IMG submission 120493) | Permafrost microbial communities from Stordalen Mire, Sweden - 612E3M metaG (Illumina Assembly) | ecosystem: Environmental > Terrestrial > Soil > Wetlands > Permafrost | place: Sweden...
CACATCGTCACGGTGAACGATTACCTGGCGCTTCGCGACCGCGAGTGGATGGGCCCGGTATATGAGATGCTGGGACTCAAGGTGGGAGCGATCCAGGCGTCGATGGACTCGCACCAGCGGCAGCCGGAGTATGCGGCGGACATCACGTACGGCACGAACAACGAGTTCGGGTTCGACTACCTGCGGGACAACATGAAGCCGTCGAAAGACCTGCAGGTGCAGGGGGAGTTGCACTACGCGGTCATCGACGAGGTGGACTCGATCCTGATCGACGAGGCGCGGACGCCGCTGATCATCAGCGGGCCGGCATTCGAGAGCACGGACAAGTTTTACGCGGCGGACAAGGCGGTGCGGAAGCTGAAATCCGGGGTGCACTTCGAGGTGAAGGAGAAGGAACACACCTGTCACATGACGGAGGAAGGGATCCTCGAGGCGCAGCGGTCGCTCAAGGTGGACGATTTCTACACGGGGGAGAACCTGGACTGGCCGCACCTGCTGGACCAGGCGCTGCGCGCCCATTATCTTTTCCACCGGGACAAGGAATACATCTGCAAGGAAGGACGCGTATGCATCGTGGACGAGCACACGGGGCGGCTGATGGCGGACCGGACGTGGTCGGACGGCCTGCACCAGGCGGTGGAGGCGAAAGAGCACCTGAAGATCCGCGAAGAGAACCAGACGCTGGCGACGATCACGCTGCAGAACTACTTCAAGCTGTACGACAAGATCGCCGGGATGACCGGGACGGCGATGACGGAGGCGTCGGAATTCTGGACGATCTACAAGCTGGACGTGGCGGAGATTCCGACGAACAAGGAACTGCGGCGGATCAACAACCCGGACCGCATTTTCCTGACAACGGGCGAGAAGTACGAAGCGGTGGTGGATGAGATCGTGCAGGCGCACCGGAGCGGGCGACCGATGCTCGTGGGGACCATCTCCATCGAGAACAACGAGAGACTGAGCGGGATGCTGAACCGGCGGGGGATCGAGCACGAGCTGCTGAACGCCAAGCAGCACCAGCGGGAGGCGGAGATCGTGAGGCAGGCCGGGGAGTTCGGCCGGGTGACCATCGCGACGAACATGGCCGGCCGCGGGACGGACATCGTCCTCGGGAAGGACCCCGGGGAGGCGGCGAAGCTGGACCCGGACGATTTCAAGAAAGAATACCCGGACGTGGACCCGAAGGCGCTAGCGCACATGAACGAGGTGGCGGCGTCGGGGTCGGACGGGAACGGATACCGGGGACTGGTGGCGGAACTGGGGGGACTCTACGTCATCGGGACGGAGCGGCACGAGGCGCGGCGGATCGACAACCAGCTCCGCGGGCGGTGCGGGAGACAGGGGGACCCCGGAGAATCGCGGTTCTTCGCGTCGCTCGAAGACGACCTGATGCGCGTGTTCGCCAGCGACTGGGTGAGAAGCTTCCTGGGCAAGCTGGGGATGGGCCAGGGACAGTCCATCGACAGCCGCATGGTGAGCCGGCAGGTGGCCAAGGCGCAGAAACGCGTGGAGGAGAGGAACTTCGAGATCCGCAAGCACCTGCTCGAATACGACATGGTCATGGACGAGCAGCGGCGGATCATCTATTCGCAGCGACAGGACATCCTCGAAGGGAAGGACCTGCACGGGATGGTGAGCGAGATGCTCGAGGAGGTCGTAGAGACGAACGTACCGGTGTACGTGGACGACAAACTCGCGCCGAATGAGCGCGATTACCGCGGACTGCTCAAGTGGGCGGGCTCGAAGTTCGGGCTCGAGCTGGCGATGGACGACGTGATGGCCAAGGCGAGCGAGGAGCTGACGAGCGCGCTGCGTGAGCGGGTGCTGCGGCTCCTGGACGAGCGCGAGAAGGCGTTCGGCGCGGAGGAGATGAGGCGGATCGAACGGTACCTCCTGCTGCAGATCATCGACGTCAAGTGGAAGGACCACCTGCACGCGATGGACCAACTGCGCAGCGGGATCGGCCTGAGGGCCTACGCGCAGAAGGACCCGCAGGTGGAGTACAAGCTGGAAGCCTATGACATGTTCCAGTCGATGATCGACTCGCTGAAGGACGAGGTGGCGTCGCTGATTTTGCGGGTGCGGCTCGCGGCGGAGGAAACGGCCGGCCCCAAGGACATCTGGCAGGTGTCGGAGGTGGTGCACAACGAAGTGGGGCAGTTCGACAAGAGCGGGATGGCGGAAGCGGCGGAGGCGAGCGAGAAATCGGAGGCGGCGAAGCCTTTCGTGCGGACCGACAAGCGGGTGGGACGGAACGACCCGTGTCCGTGCGGCAGCGGCAAGAAGTACAAGAAATGCTGCGGGGCCGGACAAACGTAAGTCGCAAGTCAACAAGTCGACAAGTCCCAAGTCACAGCAAGAATTGCGGAGGAATGGGGAGCGGCCACCTGGAAGCGCTTTGAGGAGATGGATGTCTGGAAGAACCCTTCACCTCAAGAAATCGATTGCTCAATGACTTGTTGACTTGGGACTTGTTGACTTGCGACGGGTTGAGTTGTCTTCCCCCGGGGGATTCACCGTGTTCCTGGTCTGGGACCTCCTCTATGTTTGCGGGTTGATCGTCGGGTTTCCGGTGCTGGCGTACCGGATGATGACGCGGAGGCGGTACCGGAGCGGCCTGTGGGAGCGGCTGGGCGGGACGCCCCGACGAACCGGGGAAAAACGGTGTCTCTGGGTGCACGGGGTTTCGGTGGGAGAGGTGCTGGGGTCGAGGGCGCTGGTGGAGGGTTTCAGGGCACGCCACCCGGACTGGGAGGTGGTGATTTCGAGCACAACGAGCACGGGGTACGAGACGGCGAAGAGGACGTATCCCGGGGGTCTGGTGGTGTATTACCCGCTGGATTTCACGGGGTCGATCGCGCGGAGCCTGTCACGCATCCGCCCGTCGCTCATCATCCTGATGGAACTGGAGGTGTGGCCGAATTTCATCCGGCTAGCGGGGCGACGGGGGATCCCGGTGGTCATCGCAAACGGGCGGCTGAGCGAACGGAGCTACCGGATGCAGCGGATGTTCCGCTGGGTGCTCGCGGGGGTGTATGAACGGATCACGCGACTTGCGGTGCAGACGGAGGAATATGCCCGGCGGTTCCGGGCGGTGGGGGCGGCGGGAGAGAAGATCAGGGTGACGGGGTCGCTCAAGTATGACACGGTGGCGCGGTCGGTGACGGGCGCGGAGGCGCTCGGGCGGGAACTGGGGATTGCAAGCGACGCGCGGCTGTTGGTGGCGGGAAGCACGACGGCGGGCGAAGAAGAGGTTTTGCTCCATGTGTATGGGCGCCTTGCGCCGGAATTTCCGAAGCTGCGGCTGGCGATTATTCCGCGTCATCCGGAGCGGTTCGACGCGGTCGCCTCGCTCATCGGCTCGCACAACTTCGCGTGCGTGAGGCGGTCGGCGGGAGGGAAAGGGGACAGGAGTTCCGCCGATAAGGCTCCAGTCCCATTTTCCTCCGAGGACGCGGTGATCCTTGGGGACACGATGGGGGAACTGGTGCGGTTTTACGCCCTAGCGGCGGTGGTGTTCGTGGGGAAGAGTCTCGCGGCGCCCGGGGGCGGGCAGAACATCATGGAGCCGGCGGCGCTGGGGAAGCCGGTGGTTTTCGGGCCGTACATGGCGAACTTCCAGGAGACCCGTGACCTGCTGAGGTCGAAGGAGGCGGCGGTGGAGGTGGGGGACGCCGAGGGGCTCACCGAGGCGGTTCGACGGCTCCTGAGCGACGAGAAGGGTTCGAGGGAGATGGGGGAACGCGCACGGGCGGCCATGGACGGGGCACGGGGGGCGACGGGCCGCACCCTCGACCTTGTGGACGAAGTGCTTGCATTCGCCGGGAAACCCGTGTAGAATGACGACTCGTTAGCCGATAGGTTTTGTGTCGTGAGAGGCCGTGCGCAGGCGAGGTCCGGTTCGTTTTTTTCGGGAAAGGAGACGCTTTGAACAAGCAAAAACATCTCTTCACGTCGGAATCGGTGTGCGTCGGGCATCCGGACAAGGTCGCCGACCAGATTTCGGACGCCATCCTGGACGCAATGCTCACGGGCGACCCGATGAGCCGCGTCGCGTGCGAGACCCTGGTGACGACGGGACTGGTCCTGGTGGCCGGGGAGATCACCACGAAGACCTACGTGGACATCCCGGGCGTGGTGCGCCGGACGATCAAGGAGATCGGGTACACCGACCCGTCGGGGGGATTCCACTGGGAGACGTGCGCAGTGATCGTGACGATCGACAAGCAGTCGCCGGACATTGCGCTGGGGGTGGACAAGGGCGGGGCGGGGGACCAGGGACTGATGTTCGGATATGCCTGTCGCGAGACGAAGGAACTGATGCCGATGCCGATCGCGCTGGCGCACCAACTGGCGCAACGGCTGGCGTTCGTCCGGGAGAAGGGGATCCTTCCCTACCTGCGTCCGGACGGCAAGACCCAGGTCACCATCGAGTATGAGAACGGGAAGCCGAAGCGGGTGCACACCATCGTCGTGTCCTCGCAGCACAAGGCGACGGTCACGCAGGCGAAGATCCGGCGGGACGTCATCCGACACGTGGTGAAACCGGTGGTCCCGGCGGGACTGTTGGACTCGAAGACCATCTACCACGTGAACCCGACGGGGAAGTTCGTGGTGGGGGGGCCGCAGGCCGACTGCGGAATGACGGGAAGGAAGCTCATCGTGGACACGTACGGGGGCAAGGGGAGCCACGGGGGCGGGTCGTTCAGCGGGAAGGACCCGAGCAAGGTAGACCGGAGCGCGAGCTACATGGCGCGTCACATCGCGAAGAACATCGTGGCGGCGGGCTTGGCCGACGAGGTCGAGGTGCAGCTAGCGTATGCCATCGGCGTGGCGGATCCGGTCTCGGTGATGGTGGACGCCTGCGGGACGGGCAAGCTGAGCGACGCGGCGTTCGAGAAGCTCATCCGGAAGCATTTCCCGCTGACGCCCAAGGGGATGATCGATTATCTGAAACTGCGTCGTCCGATCTACAAAGAGACCGCACGCCACGGACACTTCGGGCGAAGACACCCGAACTTCACGTGGGAAGAGACGAACAAGGCGGCGGAGTTGAAGAAGGCGGCGGCGAAGCTCAAGTGAGCGGTCCCACGGGTTCGGGGAAGAGAAACGGGCAGTCCCGGTGCTTCGGGACTGCCCGTTCTTATTGGCGCTCGGCGGGAGTCGAGGATGACTCCGCATGAACCGACCGGCGGACTACTCGGCTTTTTTCTCAGGGACGGCGAGGATGGTGATCTTCGAGGCGGTGCGGGTTTCGCCGGCATTCTCATACACCACGGTCACCTTGGCGCCCACCTTGATGTCGGCCAGGGTCTTCTCCTTGTCGCCCTGGACGATCTTCGTGGCGTCGGTCACGGTGAAGGTCAGCTCCCTGGCGGCCGTCACCACGAGCGTTTTGCCTTCGACGTTCACGCTCTTGACCACACCGGTCTTCTCATTGGCATAGACCGCCATCGCCGAAAATCCCAGGACCACCGCCACGGCCACCAACAGCAACAATGACTTCTTCATCTTGGTCTCCCCCTTTGAAAGGTTGACTCACACCGCTGCGGGGCGAACGCCGCCACGCATTCCAGTAGTTATTAGGGGGGTTTGGGGGGAGGAAATTTCACAATAATTTTCGCAATCCGGGAGACAGGGGGCGGCTTTGGCGGCGCGAAATCAGTTGCCGTTTTCGGCGGCGGTTCCTATGATAGAAGTGGGGTTTTCCCTTTCCCTGCAGGGAAAGGGAGAAAAAGCATCCCTCACCCCGTCCCTCTCCCGGGGGGAGAGGGAGTAAACGGCACCTCTGCTGGCCGGTTTTGAACAGAGCGCCTCAAGGGGAGAGGGAGGCCGTGGAAGGCTGGCACGAGTTTTTTGTGAAGCAGAGAACAGGGGGATTGCGGTGAGCGAACCCATGATCCGGGTGAAGGATCTGAGGAAGTCATTCGCCTCGGTGGAGGCGCTGCGCGGGGTGTCGGTGGAAATCCCGGCGGGGGGCGCGGTGGGGCTTCTGGGGCCGAACGGGGCGGGGAAGAGCACGCTCATCCGGATCCTGCTGGGCCTGCTGAAGCCGAACTCGGGCACGGCGGCCGTGCTGGGCATCGACGCGGCGTCGCACCCGCTGGACATCCGGTCGCGCATCGGGTACATGCCGGAAGACGACTGTCATATCCCGGGACTATCGGCGGTGGGATACGTAGCGTATGCGGCGGAGCTGTCGGGGCTTCCGCCGGCGGACGCGATCCGACGTGCGCACGAGGTGCTCGATTACGTCGGGATGGACGAGGAGCGCTACCGGCGGGTGGAGACGTATTCGTCGGGGATGCGGCAGCGGATCAAGCTGGCACAGGCGATCGTTCACGACCCTCAGGCGCTGTTCCTTGACGAACCCACGGACGGGATGGACCCGAGCGGCCGGGACGAAATGCTGGAACTCATCCACGACATCGCGTCGCTGGGGGACGTGAGCATCCTGGTAAGCTCGCACCTGCTGCACGACGTGGAACAGGTGTGCGGGCACATCGTGGTGCTGGGGACGGGGACGGTGCGCCTGGAGGGGAACCTGGCGACGCTGCGTCGCGCGGGAGGGAACTCTTTCGAGGTGCGACTGAAGGGAGACGCGTCGGCATTCCTGAAGCGGGTGGGGGAGATGGGGGGCGAGGCGCACGGCGGGGAAGGCGAGATGCTGCGCGTGACGCTCCCGGCGGGGACGGGGGCGAAGCAGATCGTCCGGCTTGCCGATGAGGAACACGTCCAGATTCGACACCTGCGTCCGGCGTTCAACACGCTCGAGGACGTATTCATGCAGGCGATGCGCGACGAGGGGAACGTGGACGTCGAGTCGGAGAAGGGAGCGTCCCATGCCCATCCATGAGCGGAGCTACCGGCACTGGGAAGGGAAGCGGCTCGGGAGGGTCCATCGAATTCTGGCCATCACGCGTTCGGGGATGACGCTTGCGCTTGGCAAGCGATTTCTCGTCGTGCTGGTGCTCCTGTGCATCACGCCCTCGATCGTTTTCGGGGTGCTCATCTACGCCGCAGCGCAGCTCGACGAGTTCATGAGAATCGCCCAGCATCTTTTGTGGGGCGTCAACCTGAAAGACATTCTCGGGGTGAACCCGACGCTGCCGGAGATCTGGCGGATGCTGTTCAGCAAGTTTCTGATCGTGCAGTGTCTTCCGGTGGCGCTGGTGGTGGCGTGCGTGGGGCCGGAGCTGGTTTCACTTGACCTGCGGATGCGGGCGTTCCAGGTGTATTTCTCGCGTCCGCTGACGCGAGCGGACTACGTGCTTGGAAAACTCATGGTGATCGGGGTCTTCGTGGCCATGCTGACGCTCATTCCGGGGGTGCTGCTCTACTTCACCGGCGTGGTGCTGGAGAAAGACATCCATATCGTCGTCGAGACGTACGGGGTGTTCCTGGGGATCCTCGGGGGGTACGTGCTCATTACGCTGGTGGCGGGGACGGTGATGCTGGCGTGCTCGAGCCTGAGCCGGCGGAGCGGGTACGTGGCGATCCTGTGGGTGATGCTGATCATCCTGGGGGAGGTGGCGTACCGCCTGGTGCTGAATTTGATGGGGCAGAACTGGTCGCACCTGCTTTCCCTGAACGAGAACGTGGCGCAGGTGCTGAGCCGGATCTTCGGCACTGCGCTGGAATTTCCGGTCGACTGGACGGCGTCGCTCCTGGTGCTGGGCGCGGTGGTCCTGGCGGCCATCGGGCTTTTGTTCGCGCGACTTCGGTCGCTGGAGGGTGCGCATTGAAACCTCTGGTCGAGACCCGACATCTGAGCAAGTGGTATGGACAGGTCGTGGGGCTGAACGACGTGTCGGTGGAGGCGTCCGGGGGCATTACGGGACTTCTGGGGCCGAACGGGGCGGGGAAGAGCACGTTCCTGTGGCTCTTGACGGGGCAGCTCAGGCCCTCGCAGGGAGAAGTGCTGGTGTACGGGGAGCGGCCCTGGCGGAACCCGGGACTTTTCCGGCGGATCGGGTTCTGTCCGGAGACGGACGGGTTCTACGGAGGGCTGACGGGACGACAGTTCGTGACGGCGCTGGGACGACTGAGCGGGCTTCACGGAAAGGAAGTCCGCGAGCGGACGCAGGAGGCGCTGGAGATCGTGGGCATCTCGGACGCGGCGGACCGGCGCGTGGCGACGTATTCCAAGGGGATGCGGCAACGGCTGAAGGTGGCGCAGGCACTCGTGCACGACCCGGAATTCCTTATCCTGGACGAGCCGCTGGCCGGGATGGACCCGATCGGGCGACGCGACCTGTTGGCACTTATCCGGCGGCTTGCCGCAGACGGGAAAGACGTGCTGCTGGCCAGCCACGTGCTGGAAGAGGTGGAGTCGGTGACGTCGCGGATCCTGCTGATCGACCGAGGACGGGTCCTGGCGGAAGGAGACGTCCACGAGATCCGTGCGCTGATCGACCGACACCCGCACCACGTGCGGATCCGGTCGGGCCGGGCGCGCGAACTCGCCCAAAAACTCCTCGAATCGAACGACGTGGTGAACGTCCAGGTCGAGTCCGGGGGCTCGGTCATCACCGTCCAGACGACGCAACCCGACGATTTCTACTCCCGCCTGCCTCGCGTGCTGGTCGAAGGCGATTTCGACGTCGAGATGATCGAATCCCAGGACGACAACCTGGCCGCGGTGTTCCGGTACCTGGTGGAGTGAAGGATGGACAAGGAAGTCAAGAGCTCCGGCGCAGCGAAGGGAAGCACCCGGGCGGTCTACCCGGTGTGGACGCTTCTGAGGCTGACGCTCGGGGAACTCGTGGGGACGAAGCGGGTGCTCTTGTACCTGGCGATGCTCCTTGTCCCGGTGGCGTGCTCGGCCTGCTACGCGTTCGGGGAGAAGATCGGCCGGGACCCGCTGTACCTGTGGGGAATCATCTTCGTGCTCGCTTATCTCGACTTCATCGTGCCCATGACGGCACTGCTCCTGGGTTCAACGCTCATCAGCGGGGAACAAGAGGGGCAGACGCTGACGTATCTTTTGACGCGTCCGGTGCCGCGATGGCTGGTGACGCTGGTGAAGTACGCGGCGGCGTCGGGCGTCTCCATCGTGGGGATCACGCTGTCGATGCTGGGAACGTACTGGATGCTCACGCTGCATCCCGGTCCGCCGACGGCCGGTAATGACTTTGCCTACTGGGCGCTCCTGGCGGGGGTGGGGGGAGTAGCGCTCCTGGTGTACCTTGCGATATTCCTTTTCGCGGGGATGCGGTTCCGTCGGCCGGCGGTTGCGGGACTGGTGTTCATCCTGGCCTGGGAGAACCCGATCGGGTTCCTGCCGGGCGTCGTCCGATACCTGACGGTGGTGCACTACCTGCGGTCGCTGGCCATCCAGGCGACGAAAGGGGTGATCGTGATGCCGCATCTCTTCGGGATCAGGGCGGCGTCGGTGAGCACGGCGCTTGTGGTGCTGGGGGTTCTGTGGGCGGGGTTCCTGGCGCTTTCGGTGTGGTATTTTTCGCGCGGGGAATTCCAGACGGGCGCGGAGCGGAAGTAGGTTTCCCGGCAGGAAGGGCAGGGCCATGAAGTTTCGGAACCTATTGGACGACGTCATCGGCGGCCGGGAGATGACCACGCACGAGGCGCTGGAACTCCTGGTCGAGAAGGACCCGGCGCACCGCCACGCCATCTTCCACGCCGCGAACATGGTGAACGAGGAGCTCAACCGGGGAGTCGTCACCTACGTCCACAACCGGAACGTGAACTTCACGAACGTGTGCGAGAAGCAGTGCAGTTTCTGCTCCTATTGCCGGACGGAAGGGAGCGCCGAGAGCTATTCCATGAGTCCCCTGGAGGTGATCGACCGGATCGCCCAGACGCCGGGGATCACCGAGGTCTGCATGCAGGGGGGACTCAACCCGGAGATCGATCTGGACTGGTTGGTGAATCTCCTGAGCAAGATCCACCGAACGTTCCCGGAACTGCACATCCACGCGTTCAGTCCGATGGAGCTGGACTACTACGCGACGCGCGCGGGGGTGTCACTGGACGAAGAGGTGGAGACACTGAAGGACGCCGGGTGGGGATCGATGTGCGGGACGGCGGCGGAGATCCTGGAGGACTCGGTGCGCGAGGTCATCTGTCCGGACAAGATCAACTCGGAGCGCTGGCGTGAGATCGTCGAGACGGTACACGACCACGACGTGATGTCGAGCGCGACGATAATGTTCGGGCACGTGGAAAAGCCGGAGCACGTGGTGCGGCACCTTGAAATCCTGCGGGACATCCAGAAGAAGACGCACGGGTTCACGGAGTTCATTCCGCTGCCGTTCGTCCCGTTCACGACGCGTCTGGCGAAAGAGCACGGCATCGAGGAGATGGTGTCCAAAGAGGAGTGCTTCATGCTCTACGCGGTGAGCCGGCTCTATTTCGCCGAGACCATCCGGAACATCCAGGTGAGCTGGGTGAAGCTGGGACTGGATGCGGCCGTCGAGAGTCTGGCGCTCGGCGTGAACGACATGGGCGGGACGCTCTTCGAGGAGAACATCACGCGCCTGGCGGGCGGCGGTCACGGACAATACCTGAGCGCCGAGGCGATGGTGGAAGCCATCCGGAAGGCGGGCCGGACCCCGCGCCGCCGCACCACGCTCTACGAGCTGCTTCCTTCCTGACGGGCGCACGAGAGCCCCCGGTATCGCCTACCCTTTGTCCGCGGCATTTTGCTTGACCGCAGGGCAATTCCGCGAGTATGCTTCAGCGTGGGTTTTGGCAGGAGATTTTCATGAGCGAATCCACGCCGAAGGATGGGGCAGACGCCGAGGTCTCGATCAACAAGAAGCTGCAGGACCTCCAGGAACTGCTCGAAGTCTCGAAGGCGATGTCGCTGGAGAAGGACTTCGACCGGCTGATCGACCTCATCGTGGACGCCGCGAACCGCGTCATGGAAGCGGAGCGGAGCTCGCTCTATATCTACGACCAGAAGAACAACGAGCTGTGGACGAAGATCGCGCACGCCACGGAGCGGTTCCGGATCAAGGTCGGAAAGGGGATCGCCGGAAAGGTGGCGTACTGTCAGCAGCTTCTCAACATCGAGAACGCCGACACGGACCCGAGGCACTTCAAGGGGATCGACCAGAAGAGCGGGTTCCATACCAAGACCATCCTGTGCGGACCGCTCATCAACCACGAGGGAAAACTCATCGGGGTCCTGCAGCTCTTGAACAAGAAGACCCCGCCGCATTACTTCACCAAGTACGACGAAGAGCTGCTGCAGGCGTTCTCATCGCACATCGCGGTGACGCTGGACCAGGCGCAGCTCGTCCAGGAACACATCGCGAAGCTGAAGCTCGAACACGACATGTCGTTGGCACGCGAGATCCAGCAGGGACTGCTGCCCAAGGAGACGCCGAACCTCCAGGGGTTCGACATCTACGGGTGGAGTCAGCCGTGCGACGAAACCGGGGGGGATTACTTCGACTACGTCCCGATGGACGGTGGGAAACTGGGACTGGTGATCGCGGACGTGACGGGGCACGGGATCGGACCGGCGTTGTTGATGGCGGGGGCGCGGGCGTTTACGAGGGCGACCGCGGCGCTCGGCGGAACCGTCGACCAGCTGCTCTTCCTCGTCAATAACCTCCTCGCCCAGGACTTGGCAGGGGGCCGCTTCGTGACCCTTTTCTGGGGAGCCCTGGATGCGGGGACCCGGACGTTCGAGTACAGCTCCGCCGGACACGGTCACGCCTTCATCTACCGTCGGGACACCGAGAAG
>Ga0182021_10009158_pt1 | contig 11719 bp, 10 predicted proteins | sample 612E3MmetaG_FD_120493 | JGI IMG/M metagenome (GOLD analysis project Ga0182021, IMG submission 120493) | Permafrost microbial communities from Stordalen Mire, Sweden - 612E3M metaG (Illumina Assembly) | ecosystem: Environmental > Terrestrial > Soil > Wetlands > Permafrost | place: Sweden...
GACCCCAGAATTAAACCTGAAACAGCAATCGCTGAGCCATCCATGTAACTTTTGGCTTCGTCAGCAGTTTTTGCCGCGATAATTTTCGGCAATTTTTTCTCTGTTTCGAAACCCTCTAAAATAACAAAATCCAGCCCTTTAAGATGAGGCAAAATGTCCTTTACGCCAAGCCGCTTTTTGATAAACACAACGGTTTCATCCCGCGGAACTGCAACTATTATTTCTGCCCCAGCACTGCTGTACCTGTCGGTTTCGGTGGCAGGCACGTCCAACGTTGGAATCCTAACCATCTCCTTTATGGCGCCGACATGGTGTCCACGTTGTTTCAGTTCAACGATCAGATGCTCAACAACCGTGGTTTTTCCCGAATGTTTCCCCCCGACAACCGCGACCAGTTTTGGCATCGTCTGCACCTATCCAAGCCTTTTACAGCAAATGAACCATATATTGTTTAATGCGAAAAAACAAGAAATCAGGCGCGTAATTTATAAAGCCAAGCAGATTGCTTTTCAAAGCGGAGTGTGAACCCGTACGGTTTTAGTTGTTGCCGCGGTCGGCGTGAGCGGTTCGGGGAAAACAGTAACTTTAGAATACTTAATTTCTCACCTCTCAGCGGAAGGCTACAGCGTCGGCTCAATAAAACATGTCCACCATAGAGGCTTCTCCATGGACAAGGAAGGCACAAACACCTGGCGCTATGCCAAAGCGGGCTCCAAAGTAATTGTAGCAATCTCGCCTGAAGAAATAGACATCATCAAAAAAACCCAGATGGCACTTAACGATTTAGACAAAATAGTCGCCCTGCTGGAACAGGAGAAATTGGACATCGTTTTCATCGAAGGCTTCCACAGTTTAATCGCAAAAAGGCAGGACGTACCAAAAATTATTACTGCAAAAGACCAAAAAGGGCTTGAGCAGACTTTGGAAGGGACAGTGCCGCCAATTCTAGCGATTGCAGGAATAGTGGCAAAAAATTCTGGCAGCACAGCCTACTCCAATATACCGTTCATTAAGGTTCCTGAAGAGGGACAGAAACTCATCGCACTAATCAAACAACGTTTAGAAAAAAGCGAACTCAGCAAAAAAACTGCTTAACGAGGAACTGAGATGATTAAACGGGCTGCACTCATTCTGGCAGGGGGAAAAGCCCGCAGGTTCCAGTCAAAAAACCAAGAATGGGAAGACAAAGCCCTCGCTGAGCTTTCAGGAAAACCTCTTCTAATTCACGCGATTGAAAACGTTCAGGACGTTGTTGATGAAATTGCAATATCGGTAAACGACGAAGAAAGAAAAGCAAAATACGCTCAAATCCTGAAAAAACATGGTTTTACAAATATTAAAATAGTTATTGATGAGAAGGGCGGTCGTGTCAGTGGTCCTAACGTTGCAATCATGTCGGGGTTGAAGTCGATTCAATCTGATTATTGTCTTACTTTGCCCTGTGATATGCCCTTTCTGCAGCCAGCCGTTGCAGAATACCTGTTCCATGAAGCGGAAGGTTTTGACGTTGTTACTCCAATGTGGCCTAACGGTAGGCTTGAAACTCTCATAATGGTTCTTGAACGGCAAATCGGTTTGGAAATCTCGGAGACGCTGTGCAAGTTGAATCGACCGCGCTCAGACGATATACAAAGAGGCGCCTCCAAAATACTGTTTGCTTCTCCCGTGAATCGTATTAAAATGCTTGACCCAGAACTCAAAAGCTTCATCAACATCAACTCTAAAGAAGACCTCAGTAGGCTCCAGACCCGCCCCTCTCACGACGTAGTAACGGAAGACCTGCCAGTAAAGTTGAGTGTTACATCAATTTCTGATTTGCAGCTTCTTCGAAAAGGCGCAGAAATCTTCAAAGAAGGCAAACTTTCAGAGGCACAAAGCACCTTTGCTTGCTGCATCAACAACTTTGAGGTTTCTAACAGCTTTTTTTGGGCGGCAATAAGCGGAGAGAGCCAAGGTGAAATCTTGCTGAAGTTGTCTAAGCAACAACTTGAACTGGACGCGGCTACTGAGCATGGTTTTGAAGGCAAAGAGGCATACATGAATGCTGCAAACAACTATATAGTTGAGGCTAAAATACATGCAGAAAACCGTTGCATGCTGCTTGCTGAGCGAGCTTTGGCTGATAAAGCATCGTGTGAATCGTGGGTTATGGGAAAGCAAGGTCATGTTCACAGGTATCCATCCAAAGTAACGTAATCTTGCTCAGATGATTTGCGCTAATTCCAGTTTTCCGAACAAGTGAACGTCTACGCTTTTGCCTTTAGCTAAAGTGGTGTGCGGCGGAATTATTGAGTACCCGTTTGATTTGACAATTGTCGTTAATGTGCTTGAGCCGCCCTCAACCTGTTCGGCTAAGAGTTTGCCTTCCGCTCGATGTAGATGAAGGAGCAGAAACCTGAACTGTGGACCAGAAGCAACAGCTTCGGAAAACTCAGCCGTTAAGCATGGAAGCAAACCGTCTGCTGGAAGACCACAGAAAAGGCGGATTAAGGGTACTGCAAAAAGGTAAAACCCCGCTATGCACGACCCAATGTGACCTGGCAACATGACAACGGGCTTACCGTTAACAATGCCGAAGCCTGAAACAGCGCCCGGCCTCAACGAAACGCCCTGCACAACTACTCCTGGTTGCCCAAGATTGTTGATGGCGTCTGGAACAAAATCCTTCATGCCTACCGAGGTGCCGCCAATGGTGACGACGATGTCAGCGTCTTTTAGGACTTCGCCGATTTTCGCTTGCACCTGAACTAAATCGTCAGGCATTATCCCCTTAAGCACGGCTGAGGCGCCTAATTCTGAAGCTAACCCCGCAACGACCAAGGCATAGTTGTTGGGGATTTTCGATGGGTCTTTTTTGCATTGCTTGATTAATTCGTCTCCGCCTGATAGAATGGCGATGGTTGGCTTTTTGAAAACTTCAGCTTCTGCCAACCCGATTGATGCGAGCAGTCCAATGTCTTGTGGGCGAAGGACCTGCCCTTTCTTGAGGATAATGGTGTCTTGTTTTACGTCGTCGCCGAGCGGTATAATGCCCTCGCCAGATTTGATTTCGCGGAGTACCTCGATTTTGTCGTCTTTTAGACGGGTTTCTTCCACCTTAACGGTTGACGCTGCTCCTTTTGGTATGGGCGCTCCGCAGGCAACGTAGATTGCTTCGCCGTTTGCGACCGCCGCGTTGGTCGGGTAGTCGGCTGGAAAAAGTTTACCTACAACGTTGAACACGGCAGGCTTCGCGATTGAGGCGCCCGCGGTGTCTTTTGGGTTGATTGCATAGCCGTCGATGAATGTTTTATCGTAGCTGGGAATGTTAATGTTCGAATAGGCATCTTTCGCTAAAACCCTGCCTAAAGCCTCAGCCAATCCAACTTTTTCTGTGGATAACGTTTTTGAGTGCATTGCATCAAGCAGCTTGGCTTGTGCTTCTTGGGGGTTCGCCCGTTTTGGAAGACGCCTAATATCTGGTCTGTTCATTTGAGCACCTAAAGAATTATTCTTTCCAGCCCCGTATAGACGTTCATGCGGGAACCACGCACAAACCCGACCAGGGCAATGTTGGCTTTTTCCGCCGAAGAAACGCCCGAGTTCAAAACCGCCGCCACCGAAGCAACGATGGGCAAGCCAACTTTTGCCGCTTTGTAAATCATGTCGCCTGGAACACGCCCCGTTATAATCATGAAGCACTGTTTGAAATCCACTTTTTTAAGCGACGCGTCCCCGATGACTTTGTCAACCGTGTTGTGGCGCCCTACATCCTCGCTGAAAGCCACGATTGTGCCGTCAGCCATGAAAATGCCAGAGTCATGCAGCCCCCCAGTTTCCTTAAAGCCTTTGGCACGGCTGTTCATCTGGTTTATTGCATCAAGAATTATCTGGGCTTTAATTTTCAACTGCGATTTCACGACAGGTATGCGCTCGTCATGCTGGTAGGCTGATGTGCTCGCTTTAATTAGCGGGATGATTCGGGTGCTTCGACGCGAGTTTTTCATGCGCTCATCCAAATCCACGTTTTCCTTCAGCTTAAGTTGACACTTATGCTCTTTTTCATCCGTGCTTATGGATTCGATTTCGTCAACTGACGTTAAAATGTCCTCAGCAAGCAAATATCCGACGGCGAGCTCTTTGAACTGATAGGGAGAACACCAAATCACGAACGTGTAAGCATTGTTAAGTGAGATTTGCAGGGGAACTTCTTCGGCAACACAATCCTTTATTTTCTCCGATGTTCCCGCTGATAAGTCAAGCCTCACCATGTCAACCTGACGCATAACCTGTCCTCTTCCGTAGTTGTTTTTGAACTCAGCCCAATTGATAAGCTATTCGGCTATTCCGAAACTAAAAATTAAAAGAAGCAGGCTCACGCCCACCGCGTTGTTCAAAGAGGGAGATTAGAGATATTTTTCGTATGTTTTTAGGTGTGGGTTGGTGGCTTTGTTGACGAAGATTTTGCCTGTGCCGTGCTCTGCAAGGTCGCCTAGGAACACATAGAATGGTCCTGCAACGCTTTGGGTGTCGTCGATTTTGACTTTGGGTTTAACGCTGTCTACAGTGAATGTGGGCATTACTTCGGGAATTGTGCCTGTGATAACGATTTTGCCGCCTGTCATGCATGCGCCAGCCCTGGTTTCACAGTCCTTGTCAACCAGGATTGCGCCGTCACTCATGTGGTAGCCCAAGAATCTGCCTGCGCCACCTTTGATTTTAAGAACACCGCCGTGTAAGTAGCAGCCGACGTCGCTGCCGACTTTGCCGTCTACAACGATTAAGCCGCCTTTCATACCTGTGGCTGTGCCGCGGTATGGGGAAGCTAAATAGTCGCCTGCGTCTCCATGGACTTCAATTAAGCCGCCCTTCATGTCGTCACCTGACCACCCGCCTATGTTGCCGTTTACTGTGATTTTACCGCCAGCCATTTTTTCGCCCGTATGCATACCACAGTCACCATTGACCACTATTTCGCCTGTTTTCATGGCTTGACCGATTCGTTTGACTTTGCCTGCGTCTCCGTTTATGGTGATGTATGGTGTTTCAAGATGGTCTTCTTGGATTTCGAAGAGGTCTCCGAGTTTTAGATTGCGGTTTCCCTCGGTGACGGGTAGGTTTGCTATTTCAGCTTTGTCTTTGCCTTTGAATACGTCTGGGCTGATGCATGCTGCTTGGACAGGTACTTCGAATTTTCTTTTAGGGATTAAGACGATCATTTTAGACACTGGCCTTAATGGTTAGTTTTTGTGGAACCTTCAGGTAATGATCAAACACTGGGTAATTGTCGTATTCGATTGTCCAGTACTGTTTGAATTTGAGTCTCATTTCCTCGTTAATTACGCAGGGGTTTTTGGTTTGGACGTCAAGCCACATGGTTCTGCCAGGTGTCGTGTTGTCTACTACTTCGCCGTCCTTTACAACGACTTTGCCGTCTTTTATGGTGTAGGTTGCGTGTTTGAAAGCTTTGCGTGCGGTCTTGAATTTTTGGGCTATGTCAAGTTTTTCAGGATTAATGTTGTATATTGCGATGTCTGCATCTGCGCCAACGCCAAGTTGACCTTTGTTTCGAAGCCCCAAAGCTTTTGCCTGTCCTGCACGGGTCATAATTGCTATTTCATAGAGTGTCATTTCGCGATCGATTGTTGGGAGCAAACTCTTTTTCTGGGCTTTCTTGTTGCAGTGTTTGAGTGTTGCTTCGCGCGCTTTCTTGCTGTATAGCCAAGCGAGAACACGGGGGTAAGCAAAGAAGGGTCCGCCGTTGGGATGGTCGGTTGTCATGAACATTTTCCAAGGGTCTTTAATCAGCAAAGCCAATTCCAATCCAATAGACCATTGCAATGCGTTTACTGGGCTGTTTTTCTTGTAGTGGAAAGGTATTATTCCTCCGCTGGTTTCGGTTTCAATATCGCTGTTAACCCATTTGTTATGACCGCCTAACTCGTAGAGTGAAAACTCGAAGGGTCCGTCAGCAGTCATAGTTGTGGTGTCTGTAAATATGACTTGGCCCATGTCAAAGGTCATGTGGTTGTGGGCGTTAATGTAGTTAGATATTTCTTCCGAGGCTGATTGGAAGTGTGCCCAGCCGTCGCCTGCGAAGCTCGCGAACTGCAGGTGAGTAATGTGACCGACGGGTTTGCCGTTGTAAGGAACGCTTTCTAGTGCTCTCATAGTATCCATTGTAGTAACGTAGTTTCCTGGTAATCCAAGATTGTTCGTGTGAAGATGTATAGAGTGAGGCAGGTTTAGCAAGGCGTTAACTTTAGCTAAGCCGCATATTATTTCGCGTGGAGTAATACAGAAGTTAGCTACTTGATCATCGATGCTGTGAACATTGTGTCCGAAACCCCAAGATTCTAAGCCGCCTGGATTAACAATTTTTATGGCATAGCCCTTGGTTATATCCAGCATCCAAGCAACATGTTTAGCGCATTCTTCAATGTCACCTTTGGCAAGGTTTTCCAGTACAAACCACCAGTCGCCCAGAAGCGGATAAGTGGCTTTGTCAAGCAATGGTATGTCATTTAATTCTTCATGAGTGTGCTTAGCCTCTAATGGCGCCATTGATGGATTCATAACGGTTGTGTAACCCATACGTGAATACCGGTAACCAGTAGTGAAAGTGGAGGGAATAGAGTAGCCAGTGCCACTACGTGTCATGGCTGTTTTGCGTTCCACATCTTTAACATGGTCATCTGGACGAATTATTCGGCCCGTGTTAACTTCTCCACCTGCAATGTGCGTATGGATGTCAACTCCGCCCGGCATGACAGTCAAGCCTGAAGCATCAATTATCTGGGCTTTACTGCTGACTTTGCGGACAATTTTGCCGTCTTTAATGGCTATATCCATTTTTTCCCCATTAATCTTGTTAATGGGGTCAAAGACGAAGCCGTTTTTTATTAGTAACTCAGTCATTTAAGATGCCTCTGCTTTTTTTGTTTTCTTTTTATGTTTAATTTCGATTTTGGGTGCCAGTTTGTTGCGGGCTTTAAGTTCCGCGTTAGTTTCGGTCTCGGGCTTTTGAGCTTTGATTGCTCGAACTTCTTTCAGTATTTTCGTTAAGAGTTCTTCGTCGTTTAGGATACCTTTCGGGGGCTCAACAACTTTGCGCAGCATTATCGGCACGTGATCCATCCGGTAAGCTGTACCCTCATATTCTATGCCGCACCACTGCGTCGGAAACACCACGTCGCCAAGCCTTGAAATGGCATTCATATCTGGGTTAATGGTGATTAGGGGATGCTTCATCAGGTTTTGAACGGCTACTTTGGGGAAGTGTGCGCCAGGGTCTGCTGAAATAACGAGTGTTGCGTCGTTGTCGCCGCGTCTTAGCAAATCGATGGTTGTGAATTCCCCCGGGTTATACTGTGGGTACCCCTGTGAGAAGTCAATGGCGTATGGATAACCTGTTGTCCAAGCGAAGACCACGTTTGCGCCTGTAACGTTGAAGTGCCCTCGCATGGGCGAGATTACGAATTTAGTTCGTCTGTTTAGGTCCCGTGTCAACGCGATGGCTATTTCGATGTTTCTGAATCTGCCGGCGCTCTGAGTTAAGCCCAAGCCGAAGAAGATGACTCCGAAGTCACAGTTTACCATGGCGTCAGTTACTTCTTTGAGGTATTCAACTGGGACACCGCCCACTTTATCAACGTCCAACTCCTGGTCAACCACTAAGCACCGCATGGCGTCAAGTATCTCGTAGTCTTTGTTGGGTTGAACCTGAATAAAATAGTCCGCTGCCTCAGCCGTCATCGTTTTTCTTACATCCACAACGATTAGTTTTCGGCCTGCTTTCTGCATCGTTCCCGGTGGAGCAGCAACAGTACATGCTTGTGCGGGAAACGGAAGATTATATTCGCCTAGTATTCGCTTTGAGGCTGCCTGCATTTTTTTCTTGCTCTGAGTGCCTTTGAGTTTTTCCAGATAGCTTTTCCATTCGCTCCCTTCAAAACGTCCGTCAGTAAAACTGGTGTATCTTTCAAGGTGCCTCGGATGCGAAGTCCAGGGGTTACATGCCCAGTAAATTATAAGGTCTGCGCGGTGCCGAATTTGCCCCAGAGTACAGGCGGGGATGCCAATTTCCTGCGTGGCCATAACAGATGGTCCATGGCAGACGCTACAACAGTTGTCGAGCGCTGAACCTAACTCTTCAGCTAACTCAACGCCGACGCGCTGGGCTTCGCTGGTTGAGCTACTCCACCCAAACAGCAGCGGATACTTTGCGTCGGTGAGGATTTGAGCTGCTTTGTGCACGGCTTCGTCCATTGTTACGGGGGTCAATTTGCCGTCTTTCCGTATCATCGGTTTTAGAATTCGCTCATCGCTCTTGTAGCCGTGAACCATCTTGGCTTCACATTGAGCGCAGCCATTCTTCATCTTAACAATCTCGTTATTTTCCACTGTGACTTCGATGTCGTCGCAGAGGCAACCGCATATTGGACAAACAACCGATTTAATTACTGTCATCCGATCACCTTCCATACTCCTCTTTTAAAAGCTCATTAAGCGTTAACACGGCTTCTTTGGGGGCAGCTTCAACCTCAACCTGGAAGCCTTTGAACAGGGGCATGCCCATGCCGAAGGTTTCGTCTCCGCAGATCGCGTTTGCCCACAAGCCGCAGGGGATAAAGACCAAGCCTGGATGGTTGCCGTAGGGGTTTTTGGTTACTTTAACGATGACGGAACCGTATTTGGATGTGACCCTGACGTTTGTTCGACTTTTTACGCCGAGTTTTTTCATGTCAGCCTCATCAATAAAGCAGAGAGCGGAACTGTCAAAATACTCCTGCGAACCCTTCCCCATCTCTTTCCCAACACCCTGATCGATAGTTCTACCAGTAATCAAAATCGCAGTTAACTTTTGCTCTACCATGGTCAACGACCTTACCCCAATAAAGTTTAAGCGGTTATATTTAAAATTAAGTTTAAAAAACCAAAAAATTTCCCTTCAACCCAAGACATCACAACATCTAAGCACATGATTAAAACGTACAACTAAACGTACCTAAGCTTAAGGATCCTGAAAAGTAAACTCAAAGCAGGTTATTTGAGTTTAGCGTGCTCAGCCTGGATAGCGGCGTTGTAGGTTCTTTTGCCTGCTGCGTTGAGTGCGCAGGTTACGTTTCCTTTGAGGGTGACTCCTCGCAGCCGCCTTAGGTCTTCAGTTGTATCGGGTTCGGTGTCGTCAAACCAACACATCACGTAGCGGTCGGCGGCGCCCTCTGGCGACATAAGATAGTCGGCGTCCCCCATCAAAGTGAAGAAGTCAACCAGAGACCCAGTTACCTTTGAGTCTTCTGAACGGGTGAGCTTCAGTTTCTTTGTTTTAACAACAACAAACGGGTCAACTTCGGGGTCAACATTGCGCTCCTTAAAAATGCACACCACAGCCTTATTCCAAACAAACTCAGACAAAACAACAACCTCAAAACAACATAAACCCAACGTATTATATAATATTATTGCAAATTCAGCAGGCACCTAGTCAACTCTGCTTTATTGAGCCGCTATGAACCGACTGTCAAAAAAGTAAAATGGAAGCTTTCTTATTTGCCCGTTTTTGCTTCGTGTTTTGCTTTTTTCGCAGCATTCTTCTTTTTCAAAGATGGCATAGGGCATTAATGGGCAGAGGAAACTAAAAAGACTTTTCATAGTTCAGCTTGAAAAATCAAAATTCTTGTCTAAATTAATCTTAAGGTTAGTGGGTTTTTTAGAGACAATTTATTATTTGTTTTTAATAATTTGCTCCATGCTAAACCTTCCCCCCACACATTGAAAACTTAGCTACTGAGACATCTTAACCTTTTGAATGTACTCGGTAATAGCCCTTAACTTTTAATATAGTCTGGAAACGTAAATTCATTTTATTCTTGTAAAAGTGTGTTGAGATTCTCAATTTTTCGTTTGTATTCATCCCTAAAGAGGTTGATGAATTCTAAAGGAATTTCAAAAATATCAAAGAAGTGGGAATTTACAGTATTACTATTAAAAAATGAGTTGAGAGGAGTTTCAACATCTGTTTTCGAGTTGAGATTCTGAATGTTATTTTTCCAATAGTCAATTATTTTTTGTGGAAACATGAATGGATAAGTAGACATTATTAAATCGAGTTTGAGTTTTTCATCGCTTCCTTGTTTAATGATTTTTTCTTCTTTTTCTGGGTTCTTACTAAGAATTGTGTATACTTGACCGTACGCCTTTTCGAGCTCATTTCGGGCATTTTCAATTTTATTCTTCCTATCTTCCATTCTGATTTGTAGAAGAGCTGAGAATGCTTGAATCAACGCAAAGACAGCTATTGCGAGCGTTAAGATAAAATTAGTTTTATCAACCATGCTAATTAGTGGATAGCCAAATAAATCTGGAAGATACAGCAAAAAGGCAAATATTCCTATTGCGATTATCGGATAAAGTATGACTCTTTCTTTTCTTGAGAATATTGACATTGCTTCTCTATTCTATGCTTTTCAGATTTAAGATTTTTCTCTATAGTTGTTCTTATCGGTACATATTCGATAAATACACTAAGTTTTCACTTTCCCAAAACTACCCCTATATCGTTGCCACTCTTCTTAGTTCTGTTTTTAGTAGAAATGTTAAGCCTTAGAAATGTGATCTTAAAACTAAAAAGGAATTACCGCATTCTGCTAAGTTTCTAATCGCTAAAAACATTTAGTAAAATTTCGTTGGTATTATAGCAACAGCAACCGATAGTAATAGAAAATTAACATCTCTCTTTTTGTATTAATCAGGTTTCTTGGTGTGGCTAACCAAAATGGCAAATCTTAGTAGTGCAGTATCTAGCTGTCCAAATTTGTCATTCCCTTTTCCATCAATCATTTCAAACAAATATTGAGTCGCCTTATAATGAATCATTGCTGTACATGCTGGTTTCCACTTTTTAAATACACTTCTGAAAGTTTACCAATAACTTCCCATTTTGTTTTTGATTTACTAAAATTTAAGTTATTGGTAATTTTCAATATTGCATTTTCCACTTTTCTCCCTCTATTCCTCTATTCTGACAATACAGTTTTAAGTTTTTGTATCGCTAAGTTGTTTTAATCGTTCTCATAACAGGCGGTGTTGGTTCATTTTGTGACAACATCGTCTTATATTCGCAAAATATCATGATAGAATGGAAACTCTGAATTATTCAGTGTGACGTACTTGGAACGAAAAGCTGCTGTTTCTTTAATTAAAGAGTTAGGTTTTTGGCGCTTAATTAAACCATTTTTTGTTCTTATTCAACGAAACGAACCTAATAGTTATGAATTACAGATTAAAGGCTACTTCAGCAATGAGGAAATTGAGGAATTTCTTGGAAACAGGGGATTAGAATTTGAACAACATGAAGATTTTCTAATTATTTCTAAGCCATAATCTTTTAACGCTAACTTTCCCCTTATCCGCTTTTTACTTCTGTTGAATCAGGGTCGCTCATGTTTGGATAGGGTTTATAGACAATGCACAAATCTCGTATTACCATAACTGCCAAATTTTTTATTGGGCAATTTTTTGTATGCATGAAATCAAAATATCGTCATTTCTTATTTGAATATGTACTTGGTAAGTGTTTGACAAAGAATTGTTTCCTTTTGGTGGCATGAGCTTTATTGATTTGCCTTCGATGAATCAGCATTGCTCAAAAATCTGTTTGAGGACGGAAACGGTTTGTTCTCTATCCATGATAAGATTTAGGTAATTTACCGTTAAAAAACTTTACGGACTTTCAATA
>Ga0182021_10009159_pt1 | contig 11719 bp, 10 predicted proteins | sample 612E3MmetaG_FD_120493 | JGI IMG/M metagenome (GOLD analysis project Ga0182021, IMG submission 120493) | Permafrost microbial communities from Stordalen Mire, Sweden - 612E3M metaG (Illumina Assembly) | ecosystem: Environmental > Terrestrial > Soil > Wetlands > Permafrost | place: Sweden...
CGCCCGTCCCCTCGTTCTGATCGGACGGAATGTCTATCGTGTTGACCGTGGCAACGTCCGGCCGCTCCTCGTTGACCGGGTCCACCGGCTGTTCGATCTTCTCGACCGGCTTAGGGATTTCCTTCTCGAGTTCGATCTTGTCCGCGTGGGTGTCCATCATCTGGACTTCGACCTCGGGGCCCATCTTGGCACCTTCGCTGACCGCGAACTTCACCAGCACCAGGATCACAAGAACATGAAAGAGGACCGACCCGAGCGGGCCGGCCAGGCGCTTCTTTACGGACCTCCAATGTATTGACCAGATAGTGTTCATCGCCTTCTCCTCGAATCCTGAACGAATCTGCCGCCGCAGTCGGCGCCCGTTATGAACGCCGCCTCAAACCCTATTACGTTCCAAAGTGAAAGTATTACAACCGGTCGCACTTCGTTTCCCCTTTCTCTCCCCTTGGGGGATTGAGGGGAGGAGTATTCTCCTCGTTAACGGAATCGTTCCGGCTGAGGCGAGCGTTGGGTCACGCTAGAGGCGCCCGAACTTACGCGCGAGATCCTGAAACGACGTGTAGATCAACGTGGGACGGCCGTGGGGGCAAGTGTAGGGCATTTCCGCGGCGGCGAGAGCCACGACCAGTTCCTCGAGTTCCGCCAGCGACAGGCGGTCCCGGGCCTTGACGGCGGCCTTGCACGCCGCCTGGGCCACGGCCTCTTCCCGCCACCGCGCGCCGCCTCCGCGCTCGCCGAGCAGTTCCAGGTTCCGGGCCACTTCCGCCAGCATGTCCCGCGCCCGGAGTCCGGCCAAGGCCGTCGGCAACGCATCCACCACGAACGTGTCGGCCCCGAATTCGGACACGCCGATGCCCATCTGGCGAAGAAGCTCCAGGTTCTTGCGCACGTGGTTCGCGTCGCGGGGGAGCAACTCCACGGTCTCCGGAACCAACAGTCCCTGACTCTCCACCCGGCTCTTGACCACGTCCGCCATGAATTTCTCGAACAGAACCCGCTCGTGCGCGGCATGAGGGTCCATGATGACGAATCCGTCGTCGGTCTCCAGCACGACGTACAGTCCGCCAATCTGCCCCACGACCCGGCACCATTGCCACGGACTGTAGGGCGGCTTTGGCGCGCCGGGGTCCGCCTCTTTCCGGATCTCGTTCGCCGCGGCGGAAACGGCCATCGGCGCGCCCCTTTGAACGCCCGGCGATACGGAATCCGATCCCGCGGGCGAATCCCTCCGAGGAACCTGGGGATACGCGAAGCGGCGCAGGGGCGGCAGATCGTCAATTCGCAGTTGCGGCTGGGGCGGCGCGGCGGGGACCGGCGCGGGACCCGGGACGCCGGCCGACGCCTCCGCGAGCGATCCCGTTCGCTCCGCAAGGGCAGAACGAACGGCCGCGACGATCGCCTCCCTGATCTCCGCGGGCCGCTGGAATCGGACCTCCCGCTTCGTGGGATGAACATTGACATCCACGCGCTCGTGCGGCAATTCGATGAAAAGGAAGATATAAGGATGCCGGTCCGACGGGACCAGGGCGTGATAGCCTTCGCCAATGGCCCGGACCACAACCGCCGCCGTGGCGGGCCGCCGGTTGACGAACACGTATTGTTCGGTCCTGTCGCCGCGCGTCAGCGACGGGACGCTGACAAATCCGGTCACGCCGAAATCCTCGCCCTGGAAGTTCGCCGGACGCAGCCCCCCGCCGACGTCAGCGCCAAAAAGCTCCCGCACGCGGTCCGCCAGGCTTGCCCCGCCGGCAAGCGCCCATACGACCCGGCCGTCCATGACCAACTTCAGGCCGATCTCGGGCCACGCCAGCGCATGGACGATAAACGTGTGGCGGACGTGGGTGGCTTCGGTCTGGGGAGAACGCAGGAACTTGCGCCGGGCCGGCAAGTTGAAGAACAGGTCGCGGACCTCGATCATGGTTCCCGTCGGACAACCGGTTTCGCGAACGTCCTGCAGTTTGCCCCCGCTCAGGACGACCTCCGTGCCGGCCAGTTCGCCCTGGCGGCGCGTGCGCAAGCGGAATCGGGCAACCGACGAGATGGCCGCCAGCGCTTCTCCTCGGAAGCCGAGGGTCCGGATCTGCGCGATATCCGCCGCCGTCCGAATCTTGCTGGTGGCGTGGCGTTCCACGGACAGCAGCGCGTCGTCGCGATTCATGCCGGAGCCGTTGTCCGCCACGGAAACCAGGCGCGTGCCGCCGGACACCACATCGATGTCGAGTTGCGTGGCGCCGGCGTCGAGGGCGTTTTCGAGTAGTTCCTTGAGGACGGAGGCGGGACGCTCAACGACTTCGCCTGCCGCGATTTTGTTGGCCACGTCGGTCGGCAGAAGCCGTATGTGACCGCCCTCGGTCATGGAAGGTTAGTGAACGTCAACGACCACGTCGTCGCCGCTCTTCGGTTTGACGACCTCGGGGGCCGCAACCACGGCTTCCTCCGCCTGCTTGTAGGTGGGGAGATACCGGTAGTAAACCTCAAGCATCAGCACACATAAGGTGGTGGTGTAAACGGGACCCTTGGAATACTCGCCCCCGGTCCAATGACCGAGCTTCACGTTGTTGGTCGTCGTCTCCAGAATCTCGGCGCCGATGAGCATCTTGGAGAACATATTGTTCCATGCGGCCCATTCCTTGGGGTTCCGGCCCGCATAGGCCTGGAACTTCGCCTGGGTCACGTAGTACCAGCCGTACACCTGGTTGCCCCCCTCGGCCCACGCGCACGTCAGCCCCTTGAGGGATTCGACTCCGGCCTTCACTTCCGGAGCGTTCGGCTGGCCCAGCAGTTGCATGCAAAGCGACCCGGCGCCCGTCATGGTCCACTTCGCGCCGTTCCCGGGTTGTCCGGGAGTGCCCGCATAGCAGAACCCGCCGCCCCCCGCCGCATAGGCCTGGGTCTTCAGGAAGTGGATCGCGTTCGTGATGGCGTCTTCCAACTTCTCGTTCGAGCTGCCCGCCATCTTGGCCGCCTTGAGCGCCTGACATTGCCAGCCCGACACGGACATATCCCACCGGTCGCCCTGAGAGTAGCCGTAGTTAAAACCGCCCTGCGCCTGTTGGCCCTTGATCATGAAATCCACGGCCTTATCCATGGAATCCTTCAGCGCCATGATCTTGGTCAGCCCAAAACTCTCGCTGATGGCGTAGGTGCAGATGCCGTGGACATACGCCCACTCCTGTCCGCTTCCGCCTCCGAAACGACCGCTACCGTCCTGTTTTTCGGCGAGGTACTTCATCGCCTTCTCGACGGTCTTTCCGAACTCGGGGGAGGCCGGCGTCTCGCCGTGCGCCAGGAAACACAGCAACGCCAAACCGACTCTCGACAGCGGCTCCGGCCTGTCGGCTCCCGCCTCCGCCGTCTGCCACGAACCGTCCTCGTCCTGGTGCAGTTTCAGCCACCGAAGCGCCCGCAGGACCGCCTCCTCGCCGCGCCCGGACCCGCCGTAGCGCTTGATCGCGCCGCCACGCCCGCCTGCCGTTCGGTTCGCATAGAGTCCCTTCATCACGAGCGGACTCTTGCTCATGGCCACCTCGAACCCTTGCCCCAGCGACGCATCGCCGCTGCCGATCCCCACCCCGTCATGGTCCCCAACGCCCGTCCCCTCGTTCTGATCGGACGGAATGTCTATCGTGTTGACCGTGGCAACGTCCGGCCGCTCCTCGTTGACCGGGTCCACCGGCTGTTCGATCTTCTCAACCGGCTTAGGGATTTCCTTCTCGAGTTCGATCTTGTCCGCGTGGGGATCCATCATCTGGACTTCGACCTCGGGCCCCGTTTTCGATCCTTCGCCGACCGCGAACTTCACCAGCAACACGATCACGACTAAATGAAAGATCACCGATCCTACGGGACCGGCAAGGTGCTTCTTCGTCAACTTCCAATATTTTGCCCAGAGGTCGTTCACCGGCGTCTCCCAAGAATCCTGAAAGGTCTTTACCGCCACATTCGACGCCCCTCATGGACGCCGCCTCAACCCCTATTACGGTCCAACGCGAAAGTATTACACCGCGGGGATCAGAATCCCCCCGAACTCACCACCGACAGATTGGTCATTCCGTACTGCGCGCAGGCGTCCAGCAACTCCACCAGCCGCCCGTGTTGCGACTCGTTCGTGCATTCGATCAGAACGGTCTGCCCCTTGTCAGTAGCGGCCGACCGCTCCAACAGCTTCTTCAGTTCCGGCATCTCCATGGTTCGTTCCTGCACCGTGTAGCCGCCCGGGAAGACGGCGATTCGAATCGCGGTCACCGGTTGATCCTGCTGCTTGGGGGCCTCCGGCCTGGGGCGGAGAACATCGAGATTCGTCAGCGCATCCACCGGCCTCACGGTGATGATGAAGAAGTTAAGAAGTTGAAAGGCCACGTCAATCATGGCCGTCAGGTTCAGTTCGCCCGCTTGAGCGTCGTTTCGTCTGCGTTTCCTGGCCACAATACCACCTCGCCCTTAACCGGCTTTTTCTTTGATCGCGACAAACCTGACCCTGTACAGTTTCGCGTCGGTGCAGGCATCCATGACTTCCTTGACCGCCTTGTGCTTGGCGGCGGCGTCCGCGCGGATCAAGATTGGAAGATCCTTCCGGCCGGAGTCCGCCATGGCCTTCACGAATATCTGCGTGAGCGTCGCCCGGCTCAGTTGCATCCGGGCAATGGAAATCACCCCGTTCTTGTCCACTTCCACCTTGATCTCGTCCCGGTCCTGCGTGACCGTCTGCCGGCCGTGAGGAGCCTCGGCCAGTTTGATGCGCTCGTCCGGCTTCTGCATATTGACCGTGGCGACGAAGAAGATGATCAACTGAAAGACCACGTCAATCATGGCCGTCAGATTACCCGACAGGTACTCCTCTGGTCTTTGATGGCGCATGGGGCAATCTCCCTTCGAGCTGACTATTCGGCCACCACTTCGACGTTGCGCAGCGACTTGATCAAGTCCAGCGTGAGGGCCTCCATGCTGAGGATGATCCGCATGGACCGGTTCTTGAAGTAATAGAAGAAGATCGTCGCCGGCACGGCGGTGGACAACCCCACGGCCGTGGCCCACAACCCGTGCGAGATATTCAAGGCCAGCAGGGCCTGCTGCGCGGCGCCCGCCGCCTTGGTGCCCAAGTTGCCGAAGGCCATGATCATGCCTTGGACCGTACCGATCAGCCCCAGCATGGGCGTCGTATTCGAAATAACGCTCAGATAGGTGACGCGCGACAGCAGCTTTTCGCTCTCGGTGTCCGCCGCGACGCCGACCGCGTCCTGGACGACCTCGAATCCTTCCTCCACCTGCGCGAAGCCGGCCCGGAGAATGTTCGCTAGCGGGCCCGGATTATCGTTGCAGAACTGGATCGCCTTAAAGAGATCGCCCTGCTCCATGGCGGCGCGCACGTTTTCGACCAAGCCCGGAGGCATGATCTTCTTCTCCTTGATCGTCACAAACGAGTCCACGATCAGGGCGACGCTGATGATCGAACAGGCCACGAGGAAGAACCAGATCATTACGCCAAACGGCCCGGCGCGCGAGATCACGGCCCAGAGGGTCGCGCCATGTTCGCCTTCGCCTCTCTCGGCGCCCGGCTCCAACTGAAGCCCGCCGCTGGGGGTTGCCGCACCCGCCGGGGCCGCCACGGCCGGCGCGGCAGCCGCCGGCGCGGCAGCCGCTGGAGCGGCGGCGGGAGCCGCGGCAGGAGCCTGGGCAAACGCCCACGACCCGGCAAGCAACACACCGAGGACTGCAAGAATCAGACTTCCAACCAATGCCTTTTTCATGAACCTTCTCTCCTTAATTGCGTCGTTCACGCCTCAAAATCCGCCGCCGGACGGCCTGGCGTATGGGCTGCCCGGAAATTGTGTTGCCAGTCGTTTTCGCAATTCGTCCGCCCGCCGGTCGTTCGTGGCATCGAGCACTTGGGCCGCCTTGAACAGGGCTTCGGGCTGGACATCTTTCGCGGCATTATACAGCAAGGCGACGCGCATGTAATCAAGGAATGCGTCCTCGCGCCTGCTTTCCGACTTGGCGAGATCCGCCCGGCGCAACACCGCCAGGGGGGCCAGGGTCTTGGACCCGCCCTTGATGGCGTCCTCGACGTCCGTCTTCAACGTGGCGCCCCGCTGGGCGCCCAGCAGCGCGATCCAATACATGTCGCGAAACGCATCCGGAGCCTGGTCCTTGGGAACAACCGTGAAATAGTCCTCCAGCACCTGAACCGCCTTCTTGAAATCCCCCTTGGCGCAATAGGCCCGGGCCAGCAGTTCGCGCGCCGTCGTATCCCATTGAAGCATGGCGTACTGGGTGGCGACTCCGTCAAGCAGGGGAATGGCCGCCTCGTAACTCTTCGACGCCATCAACGCCTCGGCCTTGTCGAGATCGGCCGGCTTATCCACCTCGACGGATTCCACGTCGGCGAGGGCGACGGGGACCACGGAGCCATCCCCGAAATCCACTTGATACTCCTTGGTAAGCGCTCGCCAGCGAATGCTTTTCGCGTCAATCGCCTGCCCATTCTTCTTGTGAAGAACGCTCGCGCCCTGTGCGCCGTACGCCAGCAACAGGACCGCCGCTACAGCGAACGCGCCGCCGATTTTGATCTTTCCACTCATGGTTCCGTTCGTCAAACCGACGCCTTCGCTCGTTATTGCGAACTCCCCTGGCTTGCGGCGTTCTTCTTCGCCGTATCGCGCCACTGCCTGACCCACGCCTCCATGCGGCCGCTGGGATAAAGTTTCAAATAGGTCTCGCAGTTGTCGAGGATGTACTGATATCGGCCCTTTTCCGCCAGAAGGGGAAGGCCGCCCTCCAACGCCTTTTCATAGTACGGCAAAATTTCGGGCTTGGACAGGTCCATCCACTGGGTAATGCGATCGTAGTCGCCCAACGCCTTGTCCTTATCGCCCATCTTGAGATGGATCTCGGCGAGTTCGATTTCCTTGCGGGCCGACATCTCCATCCCGCTGGCGTACCGGCCGACGACGCTCATGGCTTTCATCGCCTTGCCAAACCAGTCCCCGGCGGCCTTCTTGTCCGCTTCCTTGCCGCCCAACTCCGCATAGAGATGCGCCAGCATCAGATTCGCCTCCACCAGATACGACGTCCGGGAATACTTGTCGATCAACTCCTCGATGGGTTTGACGGCGTCTTCAAACGCGCCCTGATTCATCAAGGCTTTGCCCAACCCCATGGACGCTTCCTGCCACATCGCGACATCGGCGGCATTCGTGGACGAGACGACATTGCGCGCTTCCGTGAAGGCTTTCGCGGCCGTGTCGTATTCCTTCGCGTCCATCATCACGCGCCCGACCCGAAGGAACTGGGACGGCTTGAACGATTTCGGATTCTTGAACATGTCGGCGAATACCTTGATCGCTTCCGCATTCCGTCCCATGTCGAGCAGACTCTGCCCCTGCACGAACAGGATGTCCTTGGCCTGGGGCGAATCCGGGTAGTCCTTCACCAGCCGCTCGAACGCCTTGCCCGCCTCATCGGGTTTCTTCAGCAGATAGCAGAGCGTGCCCATCGCGCTTAACGCGGAGGGCGCGAGGTCGGACTTCTGGAAATCCTTGAGTAACGCGGCGTAACCTTCGATGGCCCTGCCTTGGAATAAAGGCACCTGGTCTTGGGGTTGTGTCAGTTTGGAATAGCAGGCCGCCTTGAAGTAGGTCGCCAATTCGAGCGACTTGCGATTGCGGGCCACGTCTTCCGTCGAGCCGCCGTACTTGGCCGCGTTCTGGTTCAGATCCGCGATCAACCGGGCATACTCGTTCAAAGCGGGAACCAGTTGACCGGCGAGCCGGCACTCGTCCGCGAGGCGGAGGCGCGCGGCGACCAAGTCGGGGGTCGAGGGCAGAACCGCCACGTAGTTCGAATAGGCCGCTATCGCGTTCGTATGGTCGCCCGCCATGGCGTAGCAAAACGCCGTTCTTCCCATCGAATCCACATGGAGACGAGCCTTCGGATAGTTCTCCGCCACCTGCCGGTAGCAGGCGGCGGCGCCCACATAGTTGCTCGACCGAAGCGCCAGGTCCCCCTGGTGGAAGAGGACATCGGCTGCCGCGCTGTGTTTCGGATACCGGCCGGCATACAAATCCCACACGCGAGCCGCCCCCGGCAGGTCGCCCCGTTCTTCGTAAGCCGAGGCAATCTTCAGAAGGGCCGATCCCGCCTCCTCGTACCGGTTCGTGCTCCCGCAGAACCGCTCGGCAATGAACCCGATGACAGGGTCCGCGAAAACTCTGTCGCCTTGCTCCACGTAGCATTTCGCCAGATCGCCCAAGGCCCCCATCACGCCCGTGAAGTCCTGGCTGATGCTCAAAACCTCACTGAACTTCTCCTCCGCCGTCTTGAAGTCCTGCTGCTGCAACAGAACGTGGGCTTCCTTCAACTGCTCGCTCACAAGCTGGAGATCGTCGAGTTTGGGCCGCTTGACCTGTTTCCCCATGTCCTCCAGCGTCTGGGCGATGGCTTCGGCCCGTTTGCGCGCGTCCGGGGCCCAACTGCTGCCGGGATACTTGATCGCGACCGTGTAAAGATACTGGAGGGCGCTCGAATAGGCCGTTACGCACTCCTTCTGTTTATCCTTGTCCGGCGCCAAGCTGTCCCCTTCCTCCGCGAAAAGAACCCCCAGCAGATACCGGCACTCGGCCATCGGACTCAGCCTCGGCGGCTCTCTCGCCTCCTTCAAGAGCGCATCCACGTCCTGAAGCATGGGCAGATAGTCGCTGATCGTCTTGCGAGCGCCGGCCTTGTCGCCGTTGATCATCTGGATATGGGCCAGGATCACGACCGTCTTGGCGAACCACGGATCCATCCCGCCCCACTGGATATCCGTGCAGAGTTTCTTGGCCTCGTCGAAGAAGGGCTTGCGCTTGTCCGGCGGCGCCTTGGTTCCCGCACGAACCAGAAGCTCGGCCAGTTCGGTCTTCACGCGCCGCGCAATGTCGGTCTCCAGCTTCGTCTTCAAGACGTTGCGATACGCCTGGATGGCCCCCGCTTCGTCCCCATAGAAAATCAGCATCTGGGCGAACTTGTACGCCGATTCGCCGTAGAAGCGCTCGATTTCCGCGGGAACCGCCCCGGGAAACTGTTTGAAGAACGTCTCATAGACCCGCTTGGCGTCTTTCATCTTCCCGCGGGCATAGAACTGATCGCCGATCGTCAACAGCATGACGGCCGTCTCGGTATTGCCGGGCGGCATGCTGTTGACCAGCTTCTCGGCCTCGTCGAATTTCCCGTTCGAGGTCAGGACTTCGATGCGCACTTTGGCCGCGCCTGACTTGGCCTGTGGATACTTGACCAACAGCCTGTCCACGACCTTCTGCGCGTAATCGGGGAAACGCGCCTCGACGAGCGCGGAGGCAAACCTGAATTCGCTTTCGATTTCGGATTGTTCGTCAGCCCTGGCCGCTGAAAGGCCAAGCGAAAGGGTTGTCGCGGCAAGCAGAAGTCGCGTCCCTAAGACCGAGCCGCCCCGCGAAGCTCTTTTCCCTAGACGCATATCCCAGTAGTAGTATCAACTTTGCCGCCCCGCGTCAATCGGGCCATTCCCGATATTTTCGCAATGCCGTCTCGATCTGGAGATGGCCGGTGTAAAACCGGCCCTACGTTGTCGTTTACGCCAAGTGGAGCCGACTTGATGCCGGCTACGACCCGCGTTACAAACGTGACCATAGGTTTCGTAATAGGATTGAGATGAACGGCGTGCTCCTCTATAGTGCCGCATTCTGTTTCGTTCCGTTCACGTAGCGACATGAAATATCGGTGTCCATTCTGCCGGGAGGTGTTTGACGACTTCAAGGGGCCCGGCTGTCCCAAGTGCGGGAGAGCGCTCCGCCAGCCGTCGGCGAATGGCGGGGGCCGGAAGAGCATGCGCCGCCCGCCGCGCGAAATGCCGCAACGCAAACCCCTGCTCATGCTGCTCGCGGACCGGCCTCGCGTGATGTTGTGGGGCATCGGCTTCGCCGTCATGGCCTTCCTTTGGGTCCTTACGGGAAACGTGAAAATCGGCCTCCCCAACGCCGCTCTCGCCAAGGCGTATACGACGCGCAATGACCTGGAAACCCTGCGCACGGCGCTGGAATGGTTCCGGGCGAACTGCAAACGCTACCCCACGACCGGGGAAGGGCTGGCGGCCCTGGTGATCGACCCGGGTGTGCCGGGCTGGCAGGGACATTACATCGAGGCCCTGCCGCCCGATCTCTGGGGCCACCCGTTCGTCTATTCCTGCTCGAACGACGCGGTCCGCTTATTCTCGTCCGGCCCGGACGGCCAGCCGGGAACGCCGGACGACGTGCAGGCGCCGGACCCGGACTACAAGGAGTTGGTCAAGCGGCTCGCCTCCACCGGCACCGTCCGCCAGGCGGAATCCCCGGGGCGTTAGCGTCTTCCGCCCTTGGATTCTTTCCGCACGCACACGCCCAGTTTGGCCGCGCCGATGCGTTTGGCCGCGTCCAGCACCACCACCACGTATTGAAACGAGGCGTCCTTGTCGGCTTCCACGAGAAGCGGCGTCGTCTGTGGATCGCGCAGCAGATTCCTGAGGACTCTTTCGACGGAATTGCTGTCCACGGACTGACCGTCCGCATACAGAGCGCCGTCCCGGGCGACCTGCACCGTAACCGCCTTGTCGCGAGACACCTTCGGGTCCACTGCGCGGGACGTCGGCAACCGGAGATTGATCTGCGAACGAATCAGGAACGGCGTCATGATCATGAAGATGATCAGCAGCACCAGGGCCACGTCAATCAACGGAATCATGTTAATGTCGGCCATGATCCGATACTTGGCGTTGGGGGAGGAGGACTGCATGATCAGCCGTTCGATTCGCACAGTTTCTCGATCAAGTCGTACGCGGCCAGGTCAATCTCGTCGGTCAACCGTTGGACCTGGTGCACGAAGTAGTTGTACGCCATCAGGGCGGGGATCGCGACCACCAGTCCGCAGGCCGTGGTAATCAGGGCCTCCGCGATCCCCGACGCCACCACTTCCGGCCCGCCGCCGGAATTGGCCGCGATGTCGCCGAAGGCCTTGATGATTCCCATGACGGTCCCCAGAAGCCCGACAAACGGAGCGGTCGCGGCCATGGTGCCGAGCACCGGAACATAATGTTCGAGTTCCCGGATCTGACCTTGGAGCGAATGCTGGAGAGCGCGTTCCCTGGCCTCCCGCCCGCCGGTCTGCGCCAGAATCTCGCGCGCGACGACCGCGACCGGCTGCGTGTAGCGCTCGCAGGACGCCAGCGCCTGATCCTTCCCCCGCTCGTCCATCGTTCGAATGACGTGGCGGATGAAGAGGCGGGCGTCGCCTTTGGCGGCCCGCAGCGTCAGGAACCGGTCCAGAATCGTGGTGATCGAAATGATGGACATGACGAGCAGGAGGGAAAGCACCGGCCAGCCCTGAACGATCATTTCGCGGAGTGTAAAAGCATTCATTCCTGGTGATTTCTCCTGAGTGACTTCGTCCCGCCCGCGGGCCGGATCATTTTGGGGGAGGCAGCTTCGCGGCAAACTCGCTGTCCTTGAACTCTTCCCGCAGTTGCTTTCGCAAATCCTCGGCCCGCGGATCGTCCTTCTTCAGTTCATCGAGAAGCTCGGCCGCCTTGAACAGCGCCTCGGGCCGGACACTCTTGACCTGCTGTAACAGGAGAACCACCTTCAGGTAATCCGTGAGCGCGTCCGACTTCCTGCCGGAGGCGCGGCTCGCGTCCCCCCGCATCAGGTAGGCCGCGGCGGCCATCTCGGCCGACCCC
>Ga0182021_10009160_pt1 | contig 11718 bp, 9 predicted proteins | sample 612E3MmetaG_FD_120493 | JGI IMG/M metagenome (GOLD analysis project Ga0182021, IMG submission 120493) | Permafrost microbial communities from Stordalen Mire, Sweden - 612E3M metaG (Illumina Assembly) | ecosystem: Environmental > Terrestrial > Soil > Wetlands > Permafrost | place: Sweden...
AAATCCAAAGAAAGATATGCCTAAAGGGATACTTGGCTCATTAAGTATTTCCACTTTACTTTATATTTTGGTTGCAATTGTTTTAACAGGTATTGCAAGCTATACACAGTTAAATGTTGCAGACCCGGTGGCCGTTGGCGTTAATGCCATGGGAAAAAGTATGATCTGGCTCAGGCCTATTATTAAATTAGCTGCAATAGCCGGATTGAGTTCTGTAATACTTGTAATGTTATTAGGCCAACCTCGTGTATTTTATGCCATGTCAAATGATGGGTTATTGCCAAAAGTTTTTTCAAAAGTTCATCATCGGTTTAAAACACCTTATGTAAGCAGTATAGTTACGGGAATTGTTGCAATAATATTGGCAGGAGTTATACCTATTGATAAATTAAGCGAGCTTGTTTCAATAGGGACATTACTGGCCTTTGTAATTGTATGTATCAGTATTATGGTATTGCGAAAAACAAAACCTGAAGTACATAGGCCCTTCCGGACACCATTTGTGCCATTAGTCCCGATTCTCGGTGCCTTTATTTGTTTTGTCCAAATGGCTGCATTACCACTTTTTACCTGGTTGCGTCTTATTATTTGGATGGCTTTTGGTATGGCAATTTATTTTTTTTACAGTATTAGGCATAGTAAATTAAAATAAATGCTAATATTTAATAACATATTTTATGATAACCATGAAAAAAAAATATCAGTTGTTGTTACTGAGTATAGCTTTAATGAGCTTCGAAAATGCTATTTCCCAAAATAAAATGCTTCCATGTAAAATAATTACAAATTCAAAAGATACAATCTCAGGGATTATCGATTATAAAAACTGGTATTCAAATCCACGTAAAATTTATTTTTATCCTAATGGTCAAAGTACTTCCAATGTTTATTTCCCCAAAGATATAAGTGGATTTGAGGTAAATGGAGAAACATATTTATCTGCATTTCTTAAGATTGATATAACAATTGAAAATACATTAAACAGTAAAGAAGCAAATTACATTCAGGACAGTGTTTTTTTATTGGCTTTAACTAAAGGTAGCGTGAGTTTATATTACCTTAAACAATTTGGAGGAAAAGAGAATTTTTTTATCTGAGATACATCAAGAAAAATAATGGAACTTATTAAACGATCTTATTTAGTTTACGAAGATGAATCGGTAAAATTAAAAACTAATGAAACCTATAAAGGACAATTGAGGTTTTACTTAATTAAATGCAAAGAAGTGTCTGACAAAGCTCAATTCGTCGATTTCAGAAGAAGTAGTTTAACAAAACTATTTAAATCGTATTATGATTGTACAAACGAAAAGTCGGCTTCAGTTCCAATTGAAGAAAAAATAAAATTAAGATTTGGTATTTCGTCAGGACTTAAAATTTCTAAATTAAGTTTTTCTTCAACTGATCCATACAATAATTATCTTACAAATTCTCATTTTAATATCGACTATAATCCATATTTAGGTATTGATTGTGAAATCATATTGCCCAGGTCATTGAAAAAGTGGTCTTTATTCAATGAATTGAATTATGCATTTTTTAATTTCAAATCGAATACTGATATTAAATTCAGTTTTTCTATTTTCAAAATGTTGAATTTGATACGTTATACAATTCCTGTTTCTGGTATTAAACCATACTTGGAAATTGGCGTTGCTAATGGAATTTATAATATTTCCACAAATACACAATTGGTTAAATTCTTAACAACCTCTTATACCGATGTAGCCCTTAGGCATGTTTCAAATTATGAATTTGCAATTTCAGGAGGAGTGGGCGTAAAAATAAATAAAAATTTATGCGTTGATTACCGCTATGAAAAATCGAATGGTTTTTCTGGAACCGGGATTCTTTACTCAAAAATAGAAAATAACATTATTAATATAACTTATTTGTTTTAGCTTGTTTTTTAATATGGATAGATCGTACACAATGTATATAAATATTAAATATGCTTTTTAAATTATTTCAAATTTAATAATTCAGGTGAAATATTATCTTATCGCTGGTGAAGCTTCAGGTGATTTGCATGGATCAAATTTAATGAAAGCCATCAAAAAAAATGATCCAGATGCTGAGTTCCGTTATCTTGGGGGAGATTTAATGCAACTGCAGGGAGGTTCACTTTTAAAACATTTTCGCGAGATGCCTTCTATGGGTTTCGATGTACTTATGCATCTCAGAACTGTATTAAAAAACATGAAGAGTTGCAAACTTGATATACTTCAATGGCAACCCGATGTTTTAATTTTGATTGATTACGCAGGTTTTAATTTACGAATTGCCAAATTTGCCCACAAAAATAAAATTAAAGTCTTCTATTACATTTCTCCTAAAGTTTGGGCATGGCATGAATCAAGGGTAAAAAAACTAAAACTTTACATTGACAAATTATTTGTGATTTTCCCCTTTGAAATAGAATATTTTAGAAAATTCCAGATTGAAGCTGAATATTTTGGAAACCCATTGATCGATTCCACAAATGATTTCAAGTTTCGTAAAGAAGAATTCAAATCTTTTAAAGAGAACAATAAACTTGATAATCGCCCTATTCTTGCATTGCTTCCCGGAAGCAGAAAAGGAGAAATAAACCGGATACTTCCGGTTATGATTAAAGCCGTAAAGGATTTAAAGGAATTCCAGATTTTAATTGCCGGTTCACAGGCTATTAAAGAAAAATTATACAATAAGATTATTAAAAACAATGATATTAAAATAGTATTTGGTCAGACTTATAACCTGGTTTCCCATGCAAGATTAGCTGTTGTAACTTCAGGCACTGCAACTCTTGAAACAGCATTGTTAAAAACTCCGGAAGTAGTGGTATTTAAAACCACATTGATTAATTACTTAATTGGCAAATCTCTTGTAAAAATTCATTTTTTTTCCCTTGTTAATCTAATTAAAAATAGAGAAGTAGTGAAAGAATTTCTTCAACTTAATCTCTTAAGGAAAATTAAAACAGAAGTTGAAAAATTGTTGCATGATAATGATTATCGCCAGTCAATGCTGAAAGATTTTGACGAAATTGAAAGTATGCTCGGTCAACCAGGAGTATCTGACCGCATTGCCAAAAGAATGACAGGTTTATTAAAAACTGAATTAAAATAATAGTGATCCTAAGAAAATTAGCTTTTTTAAAAATTTCGAAAATCGAAAAACGAATTTTGATTTACAAAGTGTTTGAACTTTTTTGTTCTATTTTTTTAATCAGGAGTTTTCTTAGAAAAATTAAATAGCGACTTAATTTGTGTTTTTTAGTGCTTTTGTGTTTTGGTGGCAAGTTTTTTTATAGTCACAAAAGCACCAACACACCAAAGACACTAAAAACTCTAATAATGTAATTCATAGCCATTAATACCAAAAAAAATTTCAATCAAATAAAAATGCAAAGAATAGTTTTGCTTAGTATTATAATAATTATTAGCATTAATGAATATGCCCAGCAGCTAAGAATCGGACTTTTTAATGAACTAAATACAAAATCGGTTGTATTTTCAGTAGTAAACTGCAGTTATTTGATGGTTTGCGATAACAGGGCAATTCAGACTTTCAGACAAGGACAGAATTTATTTATTACAAAAGAAGGCGATTCTCTTCGGTGTATAGGTTTAAATATCGATTTTGGATTATTTCTCAAAATAAAATTAAATGCCATGGCCGACAGTGCTGTTTTCAGCCTGAGACCGGTAGATCCCAAAGCAAATATCCGGTATTATGACGACAACCTCGAACTGGTTATTAACCTTGGAAAAATGCAAACCATTAATATTGTTGATATCGATAAGTATCTTGCCGGGGTGGTTGAATCAGAAGGTGGCCTAAAGGCTTTTCCGGAATATTATAAGACGCAAACAATCTTGTGCAGGACATATACTTTAAACCACTTAGATAAACATATTGAGGAGGATTTCAACCTCTGTGACGGAACGCATTGCCAGGCTTATAATGGCCATAATTCGGGAAATACAGATATATTGAAAGCTGCATTCGAAACGCGTGGACTTGTTATTACCGACGATGATACTACATTAATCACGGCAGCCTTTCATTCTAACTGCGGCGGTGAAACTGAAAATGCAAGTAAGGTCTGGCTTATCAATAAATCATACTTAAAAGCCATACAGGATCCCTATTGTCAAAATCAGAAAAATTTTCATTGGGAAAATAAAATACCGTTTGAACAATGGAAAAAATATTTAATAGATAATGGATTTCATATCAAAGCCGGCATTTCCCAATCCTTTTTCAATTTTACACAATACAGCAGGCGACAATATTACAGGTTGGGAAAGGATTCGATTTCGTTCAAAAAAATAAGGGATGATTTTGGATATCATTCAGCCTTTTTTTCCATTGAAGTGAAAAATGATAATGTTGAAATACATGGCAGAGGCTATGGGCATGGAGTTGGACTTTGCCAGGAGGGAGCTATGCAAATGGCAAAACTTGGTTATAATTTCCGTGAAATAATACAGTTCTATTACCAGGTTGTAAATATTACCGACGTCAAAAATGTACCATTCAATAAAAATCCTTCTCTAAAATTTATAATAAAATAAAATAATATTTCATTGACATTCTTCAAAGCTTTTATCATATTGGCTCATGGCTTCCTGGCTCATTCCCATACTTGAGAAACCTCCGTCGTGAAACAGGTTCTGCATGGTAACTTTCCGGGTCAGATCTGAGAAAAGAGTAATAACATAATCGGCACATTCAAGTGCAGTGGCATTTCCCAAAGGCGACATGCGTTCTGAAAAATCAAGTAATGACCCGAACCCTTTCACACCGCTTCCTGCAGTTGTAACTGTTGGCGACTGGGAAATTGTATTAATCCTGACTTTCTTTTCCCTACCATAAATATAACCAAAACTGCGTGCGATTGACTCAAGGGCTGCTTTTGCATCGGCCATATCATTATAACCATACAAAGTTCGTGTTGAAGCTATATAAGAAAGCGCAACAACGGAACCCCATTCATTTATAGCATCTAATTTACGGCATATCTGAAGTATTTTGTGAAATGACAATGCAGAAATATCGAATGTTTTCAGATAATTATCATAGTTGATATTGTCATAGGGAATTCCCTTTCTAACGTTGGGCGACATGCCAACAGAATGTAACAGGAAATCTATCTTCCCTCCCATCTTTTCAATGGTAGCATTGATCAGCATTTCAATATCATCGAGATTTGCGACATCTGCATAAATAACTTCGGTATTGCAAGCCCTGGCTAATTCGGTAATTTCTCCCATGCGTGCTGCAACAGGCGCATTCGTAAGCAAAAATTGTGCGCCTTCTTCATAAGCCTTTTCAGCCACTTTCCAGGCTATTGAGTTTTGATTTAATGCACCAAAAATTAATCCTTTTTTCCCTTTCAAAAGTCCAAATGCCATAGTTTATAGTTTTTAATTAAAAATCAGTTTATTAAAAGTAAATTATTATAAATCGATGCCGGTTGGTTAAGTTTTCATTTCAATTGGAAGTTCGTTTCATAATTTTAAAATAGAATGAAGGTTTTGAATAGTAACAATGATTATTACTTTTTTATCAATTTTAAACCTTCTGCTAATTCAGAACATTCTATGAACCATGTAAATTCAATGTAATTTATCGACTGTGTTTTTAAACAAAATAAAATAGAAAATGTTTTATAAAGAAAAATTTCAATTCTTTAACAGTACCCTTGCATTGGTCAATGCAGCTTCGCTGACTTGCTCTCCGCTTAGCATTTTTGCAATTTCTACTACCCGCTCCTCTCCCGACAAGAGTTTGATATGTGTATTCGTTGCTTTTTCACCATCAGTTTTGTAAACCATATAATGATTTTGCCCTTTTGACGCAACCTGTGGTAGATGGGTTATACTGATAACCTGCATATTATCGGACATTTGTTTCAGAATATTGCCAACCTTATCGGCTATTTCCCCTGAAACACCGGCATCAATTTCATCGAATATTACGGCTGGTATCGATAATGATGAAGCAATGACAGATTTAACTACCAACATAAATCTCGAAATTTCACCTCCAGACGCAACTTTTGTTATATCCTGCAAACCGACCTGTTTATTGGCGGAAAACAAATATGAAACACTATCGCAACCTGAAGAAGTAAAATCAGGATTACTTTCTAGTTTAACAGAAAACATAGCATTTGGAATGCCTAACTGGCGCAATAAAGTAATAACCTGTTCCTCGAATTTTGGTATTGTCTTCTGACGAACTTTTGTAATTTGGTTAGCATAAACAGTTAACTGATCTTTAATTTTTTCAATACTATTATTTAAACTGGTCAACCGTTCATCATAGCCGGTAATTGCAGAAATTTTCTGTTTAAAGGAATCGCGCAAACTTATTAATTCATCTGAATTTGAAGCCCTGTGTTTCTGGCACAAAAAATAAAGTGAATCGAGACGCGATTTAATTTTATCCATCTTTGACGGATCCAAATCGATGGATTCAGACAAGACCTCTGTTTCAGAAGCAAGGTCTTTCAATTCAATGTACGCACTCTCCATTCTTTGCTGAAGTCCATCGGCTTTAGGAAATAAATTTTTTATTTTTCCTGCCAGATTGATTGCTTCCTTTAATTGCAAAACAATACCTGATGGATCAGATTGTAAAAAACCGGAAATATTATTTAATGCAGTTTTAATTTCTTCGGCATGGGATAATATTTTAAGTTCTTTTTCAATTTCATTTTGTTCGCCCAATTGTAATTGAGCACTCTCCAGTTCATTGAATTGAAAGTTATAATAATCCAGGTCGGTTTTATCTTTTTCAGATTTCTCTAATAATTCTGAATATTGCTTTTGCAGTTCATTAAATTTCCTGAAACAATCTTTATATTTATCAAGGATATCGGTATTTCTGGCTAAAACATCGATAACCTTTAATTGAAATGAACTGTCTGCCAGGTAAGAATTCTGATGTTGAGAATGAATATCGACCAGCCTGTCTCCCAATTCTTTTAAAATATTCAAATTAACCGGGGAATCGTTAACAAATGCCCTTGATCGCGCATTATCATGAATTTCTCTTCGTATTATAGTCTGGTCGTTATAATCTAATTCATTTTGTTTAAAAAAATCCTGAAGATGATATTCCTCCAAATAAAAACTTCCTTCGACTATGCATTTTTTTGATTTATCGAGCAAAATAGACGAATCGGCCCTCTGGCCAACAAGCAACGACAATGCTCCCAGTAAAATTGACTTTCCGGCTCCGGTTTCACCAGTAATAATAGAAAAGCCAGGTTCAAAGTCGATCTTCAGGTTATCAATCAGGGCATAATTTTGTATAGATATACTTTGAAGCATTTTTCCTTTACTGATTAATGATCCAAAATGTAAAGATAATCGAAAAAATAAATGATAGAAAAGTAAGAAAAACAACCGAATTTACTGTCCTACGAGTTTTTTATATTTAACCGAATTCGCATTATCGATTTCGTTAAGTATCTGTAATATTCTGGTTTTTTCATCCGGCATAGCATCGCTAAAAACATTGACAAATTCATCCGCTTTGGCATCGACAATGATATGGTAAAAATGCAGGAAAGGATCTGGTTGTTCCCTGTATACCTTTTGCAATAATAAAATATCTTCAGAAATTTCTGACCTGCCGTCGTTTGGCTTGGAATCCATTAAATCGAGGCCCAAACGATGGTAACGGTAAATAAATTCCCGAACCGATTCATATCTTTTATCGAGTATGTTTTTAATGAGCCAGTAACGGTTTTTGTTGTTTTTTGCCTCAAAAGGTTTCCAGCCTTTATCTTGAGAACTCTGTGCGTTATCAACTATTTTCTCTGCTTTGGTAAAAAATTCAGTTCCCCCTTCCAACGAAAAAGTGTCATAATCTAATCCTAAGATTAAATAAGCATAGTAGGCCAAAACAGAAGTCAGGTTCGACTGGTGGGTATTTTCATTAAACTCAAGAGGTTCAAATTCAACATAGTTGAAATTAAAATTCTGATCTAAATAATTTAATATAATTGTATTATATGATGAATTATAAACCGGCCTGCGCGATTGGACCTGAATGGTTCCCTGAAATTCGTCGGCCGAAATTTGTTGCTGAATGTTGATTAAGATGCTGCACTCAATACGTTCATTTATAGCAAATGCATGATTAGACCATGTCCTATTGTTCATAAACTCGTATAAAGCAGTATTTAATGTTTGAAAAACTTTTTTATTTGTACCTTGAATTTGCTGGGTATTTACCGAGATATTACACTTCAATTCCTGTGAATAAACAGAATCAATACACATTAATTTTAATAATATTATAGGTACAATTCTATTCATTAATAAAAAGGTATTATACTTTTAAAAATGTACTTAACTCTTCAACAATATCCAGGGCAACATCCTTTTTATCCTTTAACTCAAAATGTTTTATTTTATTGTTTGTGCTGATTATCGATATTTTATTTGTGTCTGTATTAAATCCCGATCCGGGTTCATTTGCTAAATTGAGTATTATAAAATCGAGGTTTTTGTTTTTCAACTTTTGTTTGGCATTGTTTATTTCATTATTCGTTTCTAATGCAAACCCCACTAAAACCTGACCTCTCTTTTTTATTTTACCTAACTCAGCAGCAATATCAGGGTTTGACTTTAGTTCAATAGAAATATTTTTATCGGCCCTTTTAATTTTTTCTTTATTTTTATTTAAAGGTGTATAATCAGCAACAGCAGCAGACATAATACCTGCATTGCAGCCGGGAAATATTTTAATACAAGCATTGAACATTTCCTGGGCTGATGTTACATTAACCAATTTCAATTTAGGGAGATTTAAAGAAATATTTACAGGTCCGCTGACTAAAACTACATCAGCGCCCATATTAACAAGAGTTTCGGCTATAGCGTAACCCATTTTCCCTGAAGAATAATTTCCAATATAACGAACCGGATCGATCGCTTCAAAAGTTGGGCCTGCAGTTACAAGTATTTTTTTTCCTTTTAGTTTTTGTTGGTTAGAAAAAAAAGTTTGAATGAATTCAATAATTTTTTCAGGTTCTTGCATTCGTCCTTTGCCTTCCAGGCCGCTTGCGAGCTCCCCAATTGCCGGTTCAATAATAATATTTCCATAAAACCGTAAAGTTTCCAGGTTCTTTTGAGTAGCCTTGTGGTTAAACATATCTATATCCATGGCAGGAACTATTATCACCTGGCATCGGGCAGACAAGTATGAAGTTAATAATAAATTATCGGCAATCCCGACAGCCATTTTTGCAATAGTATTAGCGGTAGCAGGGGCAATAAGAAACAAATCGGCCCAAATCCCTAAATCAACATGGCTATTCCAGTCGCCATTTTCATTATTAAAGGATTCAGTAAGTACAGGATTTTTAGAAAGAGTAGCTAACGTTAGGGGTGTAATAAAATCTTTTGCAGGAGGTGTCATTAAAATTTTAACTTCGGCGCCTTCCTTTACAAGTAACCTCGTAATAACAGCCGCTTTATAGGCAGCAATGCTACCTGTTACCCCTAATAATATATGTTTACCTTCCAGCATATGCTAAAAGGGTTCTATTGTTCTTTTTTAAACTTTTTAAAAAATATTTCACCTTCTTCAAACTCCTGTAATGAAATTAAAGTTGGTTTTGGAAGACGTTCATAAAATCGCGAAATTTCTATCTGTTCACGATTTTCGAAAATTTCTTCGAGGTTATCAGTATAATTGGCAAACTCTTCGAGTTTTCGGTTTAATTCCTGTTTCATCTCGACGGAAATCTGGTTTGAGCGTTTTGATACTATAACTACAGATTCATAAATATTACCTGTTTTTGCTTCTAATTGGTTTAAGTCTCTTGTAATAGTTGTTAAAGGGGCTTTTGTTTTTTTATAATCCATGTTTTAATAATTTATTTTAAAATTATAATCCTAAAGTTTCTTTAGTATTGGTATATATTTTTTCAACATCTTTATTGAATTTGCTTGAAGGAAATTCGCTAATAAAACTATAATATTCATCCAAAGTAGATTGAAATCTTTCTCTTTTTTTCTCTGGAATACTATTTTTAGCCAATAGGAAATTTGATTGCAAAATCATAAACATTAATTCTTCCCTGAATTTATTATCGGGATAATCACTTAAACAATTTTTTAAAGAAATAATAGCCGATTTATAATATTTTGGATCGACATGTCCAAGATTATAATATAACTTGGCATTGAGATATGCTTTTTCAGCAAGTTTGTTGTTTAGTTCAACGATTAACCTTTTACATTCAGGAATGTATTTACTTTCAGGATGTTTATAAATAAATTTCTGAAAAGCCTGAATTGCATCATGAGTATTTTCCTGGTCAAGGCTGGGCCTTGGAGAAATCATATAATAGCAGTAGCCGGCCATATAATCCGCTTCCTCAACAAATGGACTGCGGCCATAGTTATCTGAAAAATCTTTAAAATAATGGCCCGCCATAATATAATCTTCATCGCCATAATAACTTTTGGCATAATAAAACATCACTGTATCGCCTTTTACAGAAGCCCTAAACACATTTACAATTTGCTCGAATATCGAAGAGGCTTTTGTAAAATCCTTTTTATTATAATATTCCATTGCCTTCTTATACTTGTAATCATAATCAGAACTTTTCATTACTCTTTCATATTCGCCACATGAACCAAAAATTAAAATACTGATTACGAGAAGTATAAAATATTTTATAGTCTTTTTTTGCATGGCGCAAAATTATACTTTATGTTTTAAATATAAAAACTTTTCTTTTCCCCTTATTAATCTGAAGTTTAATTTGAAATAAATAAACTCTTATTTTATAATTATTTTAATATGCCGTTTAAATTAAATTAGCTCCATTTCACATATCATACAGTTTCATTAAACGCTATGATGATAAGTTTATTTTGATTTGTCGGAAATTTAAAAAAAATTACTTTTGTGCCTGAATTAATAATTAACTAAATTTATTAACTGTGGATATTTTTGATAAAATTGAAAGGAACAGGGGTCCACTTGGCCAATATCAAAAAGAAACTGACGGATACTTCATGTTCCCAAAATTAGAGGGTGAAATTGGGCCCCGGATGAAATTCAGGGGAAAAGAAATGCTTAACTGGAGCCTGAACAATTATCTCGGGCTTGCTAACCATCCTGAAGTTAGAAAAGCCGATGAAGAAGGAGTGAAAAAATACGGACTGGCTGCCCCTATGGGAGCGCGAATGATGTCAGGACAAACTGCAAAACACGAAGAACTTGAAAAACGGTTAGCCGAATATGAAAAAAAAGAAGCTGCCTACGTTTTAAACTATGGATACCAGGGAATGGTTTCTATTATCGATTCACTCTGCAGCCGGAATGATGTTATTGTTTACGATTCAGAAGCTCATGCTTGTATTATTGATGGTTTAAGGCTTCATCTGGGAAAACGTTTTGTTTTTCCTCATAATAATATAATTAATCTTGAGAAGGAACTGCAACGTGCAACCAATATGGCCGAACAAACCAAAGGGGGAATCCTGTTAATTACTGAAGGTGTATTCGGAATGTCAGGTGATCTGGGAAAAATCAACGAAATTGTAGCGTTGAAAAAGAAGTTTAATTTCAGAATAATGATTGATGATGCCCATGGATTTGGAACTATGGGTCCGACCGGTGCAGGAACAAGTGAATTTTATGGGGTTCAAAACGAAGTGGATATATATTTTGGCACTTTTGCAAAAGCTATGG
>Ga0182021_10009161_pt1 | contig 11717 bp, 10 predicted proteins | sample 612E3MmetaG_FD_120493 | JGI IMG/M metagenome (GOLD analysis project Ga0182021, IMG submission 120493) | Permafrost microbial communities from Stordalen Mire, Sweden - 612E3M metaG (Illumina Assembly) | ecosystem: Environmental > Terrestrial > Soil > Wetlands > Permafrost | place: Sweden...
GGTGTAAGGCCTAAGGATGATGGGGAGGGTGTCTTGCAGGATATTCATTGGAGTGGCGGAGATCTCGGCTACTTCCCAACGTACTCGCTGGGCAATATCATATCCGGAATGCTACTTCAACAGATCCTGAAGGACATGGACCTAGACAGTGTGGTGGCGGATGGGGAGCTGAGCACAGTCAAGACGTGGCTCAAGGAGCACATACACAGGTGGGGATCAACATACTCACCTAAGGAGCTGCAGAGAAAACTGTTCGGAGATGCGTACAACCCCGAACCATTCATCAAATACCTAGAACATAAGTATCTCACCTAGAGGAACTAACGCAGCATCGGAGTTGCTTCTTGGTTGGAATGTCCTTCTTGCGGTAAACCGGTTGATGTGGAAGCAAAGTTCTGCACAAACTGCGGAGCGAAGCTCGATTCAGTTCAAAAGCCTATGACACCATCAACAGCCACATCGCCGTCTGGTCAGTCGGTATTCTCGGGTAAAGAGTACATTATCGAACAGAAGATCGCGGCCATGCGCGACACTTTCGGGATTAAGGATCGCAACGGAAACCTCCTAGCGTATGGGAAAAGAAAGATTGTTAGCTGGGGACCGCAATTTTGGTTTGAAACACCTGACGGCACGAGAGTCGGCGAGATGCGTGGCAAGGTGCTGGCGGTTCGACCAACATTCGAAATTTACGACCTGCAAGGCCTCGTTGGCATCGTCAAGAAGAAAGTCATGAAGCTGCTGGGTTCGGAATGGTGGCTCGAAGACAGCTCGGGTAACGAGATTGGAAGAATCAAGGGGAACATTACCGAGCATGACTTCTCAGTTCGATCTCCATCTGGCTCTGAGATCGCACAGGTACACAAGAAATGGGTCAGCCTCCGAGACGCTTATGGAATTGATGTAACGAGTGAAGAGATCTCACCTTACGTCATTGTAGCCTACGTCATAGCGATGGACCACGCCGAATGGAAGGCGGGGAAGGGCTTCGCCTTAGGAGCCGGAGGCATAGGCCTCGGCAGCACGATGGGCGATTTCGGAAGAACCTAAGCCCCAAACTGGCAAAGCCCGTGCACACCTAGAAGTATCTAGAGCTCTCATGCGGGAGTGAACTCGGCAGCCGCCACGGAATGGTGCTCTCCGACGGAAGCCAATGAATCGCTCCAACGAATTTTCTACCCTAACAGTGTCGTTATCATCGGCGTCTCGGAACGACCGGAAAACCTAGCGTGCATGATAATTGATAACCTACACAATTTTGGTTACAAGGGCAAAGTGTTCGCGGTCGGAAGAACGAAAGGGATTGTTCAGGGCATTCCAATAGCGTCCTCACTGGACGATATACCTGACGGGTTGGATTTGGCGGTGATCCTCACCCCAGCAGCCACAGTGCCAGATTTGATGGAATCTTGCGCTCGAAAGGGCATTCGAAGCGTTGTCATCGAGTCTGGGGGTTTCAGCGAGTTCTCTGAGGAGGGGCGAGAGTTGGAGCAGAGGCTTCTGGAGATTGCTGGGCGTTGGGGAATGCGTTTTGTGGGGCCGAACTGCATCAGCGTTGTCAATCAGGAGATTGGACTGTGTCTACCATTTGCGTCCATTTCCCCGACCACCGCGAGACTTGGTCCGGCGTCGGTCATATCGCAGAGTGGTGGAGTTTCGGTGACATATTTGGATCTACTTAGCACAGCCGGCGTGGGAGTGAATAAGGCGGTCAGCATGGGCAACAAGACCGACCTGAACGAGGTGGATTATCTCGCGTACCTCCTGCAGGATCCTGGAACAAAGATCGTCTGCATGTACCTCGAATCAGTAAGTGACGGACGAGAGCTAATGGACATAGCTCGCTCCTCCACGAAACCCATCATCGTCCACAAGGCCAATCGAGGGCGGTCGAGCCAGCGCGTAGCATTCTCTCACACGGCTGCACTAGCGGACGATGATCAGGTCGTGAGCGCAGCCTTTCGCCAAGCAGGAATCATACGAGCGAAAGACTTTGGTGATGCAGTGGCCATCGCACAGGGACTAACCCTCCCACCAGTCCGAGGGAATAATCTGGTCGTGATCTCGCGTTCGGGTGGTCACTCAGTCGTTGCTGCGGATGCGGCTGAACGATTCGGGTTCCGATTGGCCCCCCTACCCGACGATTTCATCGAGCACGTTCGTGGGTTTATCCGAACCGACGTGATTGCTTTGAATAATCCCATTGATCTCGGACTCATCTTTGACTTTGATCTTTACGGACGAATTGTCGAAGAATGCCTGCGCATCATTTCGCCCGACGCAGTCCTTCTGGTGAACACTTACAGTTTGAACGAGGCTGAGGGAGCGCATCGTCTAGCGCGACGTGTCGAAGAGATCACGAAGGAGTCCGGGCGTCCGATCGCTTTCTGCGTTTACTCTCAAGGCGACGAGAAACAGACGACCCAAAAGCAAACTGGCCTGCCTATCTTCGCCGAGATCGATGACGCCCTGCGTGGGTTAGCTGCATCGCGAGATTGGAACCGCTGGCGAACCAGTCACACTGACGCAACTTCTCGCACTGCACCTGCATGCCGCCCTGAAGGAGCGGAACAATTGTTGGCGAGATCGGGAGTGCTTACAGCAGATCAAGCTCTCGCCCTCTGCCAAACCTATGGGATTCCCGTTGCGCCTTTCGAGGTCGTTGACGATTTGGATGGGGCTATGAAGGCTGCGGGTCGGCTTGGATATCCAGTGGCAATGAAAGCGCTTGCGACGCAACTCGTCCACAAGTCGGACGTAGGTGGTGTGGTTTTGGGGTTGGCGGATGCGAGCGCGGTGAAACGGGAGGCTGCTGCGATGCTGGCGAAGATCACGCAACCTACTAGACTATTGATTCAACGAATGGTTGGTGGCGGCTTGGAAGTGATTCTTGGTGGAAAACGCGATCGCAGCTTTGGCCCAGTTGTGATGTTCGGAGTGGGCGGCATATATGTGGAGGTTTTGGGCGATGTGTCGTTTCGAGTGGCTCCGCTAAGCAGTACTGACGCTGAGGAGATGATTGATGAGGTTCGGGGGAAGCGTTTGCTTGAGGGAATACGTGGTCACCCACCTCTAGACCGGAAAAAGCTCATCGAGGCTTTGTTGTCCGTTTCCCGGATACTGGTGGATAACCCCCGCATCGCTGAGGTGGATATTAATCCACTAATTGTGCTGGAAGATGGAGCAACTGCGGTGGACGCGCGCGTAGTGCTCAGTAATGGGCGAATCGCCTAGGGCAGTTCGCCCACTTTTCCTGCGGTTAAGGTTTTAGCATATTGTGAACTGGCCAGACTCTGGAAATTCTGCAGGAGGACTTTCCTAACTGACGAGAGATCAACGTAAATTGCTGAGAGCTAAGCCCGAATGATGATCAAGATGAAAGCAGTGATAGATGACTCAGAAATCTACTACGTCGATGTGGGTGATCGCTCGGCGCCTGCAATCGTGCTGATTCATGGTTTTCCTTTTAGTCACGAGATGTGGAACCCGCAAATTGAATTTCTAAAAAACCACTTTCGGGTCATAGCCTGCGATGTCGATTCTGTGCTTCAGAAATGATGCGCAAAATGTGGTTACACCGAGTTCAACATAAGGAGACTATCAGATATTGGAGAGAAATGTGATCTGGCGGAACGTCCGGGACGCCTCAGGTGCAGTAAAATAGTTCGCCGAGCCTCCTAGCTTTCTGCGAAAATTAAGCTAATTACCGACACATACGCAAATCAGGCGGACTTACCTTCGGAGGCATGCGTTGGCGCATAGGATGGGTGAAGCTAATGTCGGAATCGTATCGCAAGAGTGTGAGATTGTACTGGATGGCGAAGAAGACGGATGCGCCTAACAGAGAGTTCAACGTCGAGTCCGAGAGCCTGTCTGTTCATGATGATTATCTTGCCTGCCTACGGATTCTTGCTCTCTACAGCCGAACGCATGAGGATTCAGTTGTAGCCTACGCGATATGGGGTGGGAGAAAGAAACTGGGACTGAAATTTCAAGGAAGGAATGTGACGATCGGTGTCGTGACAGGTGGCGACATACCGATCGGAGTAACGCGTGAAGTCAAGAACCCCTACGAACTGAAAAAGTTCCTGGAGAACACGATGGGATTCACCGTCGAGAATTTGAATGAGGGAATCTTCGAGAAGGCATCTGAGCAATTGAAGAGAATTGAATCTGAAAAGAAGATCACGATCGACCGTGAAGGAACCAAGGAATGGCAAATTCCACGGGCGTGAGAACCCAGACTGAAAACGGCTTTCAGCACTAATATGCGTAGGAGAGGTTCCGATGAGCGAGAATGGAAAATCCTTCTGGAACATTCCTACAGTTGAACTGCTAACGCAACTAGGAACGACACCTGACGGGCTTACCGATGAGGCTTAGCCGTTGCAGTTGTGCATGCAATCCAGTGGCATGGTTGACGTGCCGATTGATTCCTGCCACAGATTTCCTGAAAGGTTGTAGAGGATGAGGGCGCACTATGGGCACCGCACACAAAGGATCCGCAGGAACGTATCATTGATCCCTTAACAGAAAAGCGATAGCCAAGAATCTTGAACCGCGCTCATCCCTTTCGGATAGCATATTTCGTCAAGCACTCCAAACAGACGCAGTCATTCGTTTGTTCTCGCAATTCCCTCACTCCATCTTGCACCAACACCTTGTTCAGGCACCAGCAATCTGGAGCACCCATACCACAAACGAAACTGGATCCGCAGATCTCACAACGCCGCTCTACAGGCAAACCTCTCAACGCTCAAGCTGGCTGAAAGCCGCTATATTTGCTGAATGTTCAATTAGCAGGAGAGAGAGTCTGAACCTGCAAGCATCAACACTCGAAACAGCGTTCAAGACCCATGCCAGAAAAGCCGTTCAAGCTGGGGCTAGTTCTGATGAAATGGAGCACGTGGTAATTCAACTACTTCCAATTGTATGACTAGGTCGAACAATGATGGTCGCGAAATGGTTAGAGGAAGCGTCTGAAGAAATAGGTCACTCACAAGCACGGGCAGGTTATGGGCCTATCCAATAAGCCCATTTGCAATGCGACGAAGCAACTGAGTCGTTTACTGAATTACGGTTTTGGATCAGGGCAAGTAGTCTCAATGCGAAACCTTAACTCGGTATAGTGTTCTATTCAAGGCTCGATGTAACTTGCCTGCTAAGAAGAAAAAGAAAGCAAAGAAGAAGTAAGCAAAGCAAAAGCCGACCGTTACGCTTGCTCTACACTGAATCAATTGGCGCGCTTCACGTCGTGCAGAATCTAGCGTCGACCAGTACTCCTTTTCCTTTTTTTAATTACGGGTAGCTCACTTCATGTTCGAGTAATATGGAATTGCGAAATGCCGCATATCGCTGTGCGTTATCCGATAATCATTCTGAGAAAACAGGGTCTAATGCGTGCTCGCACGATTTGCACACATACGGAAGACTTTCAGCTCCTCCCGGCGTGCGTTGACCTAGTTTCAGCAAAGAATCGCCAAGCGACTGGGGCAATGAGACCCCGATGATTGGAGCGATCCAGATTCTTTTCTTGAATCTGCTACCTCACTCATGTCTGACCGATTTCTTTCGCCTGACACGAAGAAAAGAATCTTCGTGCATGCGGATCGACGCCTCAACACTGGACCGATGGTGCGATTTTCTGTGATTTCGATTCGGTTGTAATTGTCGTCTGGGCGTACGCGCACTTTTGGGGCGCACGCGAGGGAGAGGTGAATGGGACATGGAATGCCTCGCGATCTGGCATTTGTGATTATCAGATCTGGCAGTTGACCGAAACCTATCCATCAGTTTCTTCACTCAATTTCGTTTGACTAGTTATGAAGAGCAAGTTGGGGCAACATTCTGGAAGAATTCAGAGGAGGTGATATTATGGCTAGAATAGCACGAGAAATGGTTGTGAAGGCTGGCGTCAACGTTGACGAATTAGTTGATCTATTGGTGAGAAATGCTGCAGCTGAACTGACAACATTCTACTACTACACAATTCTAAGATGCAACCTAATCGGATTGGAAGGTGAAGGAATCAAACAAATCGCTGAAATCGCTCGAATTGAAGACCGCAATCACTTCGAAGCACTCGTTCCACGCATATACGAACTAGGAGGCAAGCTGCCGGACGACATGAAAGTGTTCCATGACATGACTGCATGCCCACCCGCTAGATTACCGCAAGATCCCACCGACATCAAGGCAATGTTGACGATTCTAGTGAATGCGGAACGATGCGCCGTAGCAGGATACTCACACGTCTGTAACATCACTGCGGGCAAAGACCATCGCACATACGACCTCTCCCTAGCAATTCTGAACGAGGAAATAGAGCATGAATCATGGTTCAGCGAATTCCTAGGAGAAGGCCCATCAGGTCACCTCATGAGGCAAGGCGACACATCACCATTCGTATCAAAATTCCTAAAGTAGAAGTCGAATCACCAGTATCAGTCCACCTAACCCCTCCTTTCCTTGACGGTTTTTTCTCCCGTCTCACTGCGTGTGTGCACACGAGCACGTCCCTACCCTCCCCCCACCACCATGATTGTGCAGTGTGCTCGAATCTTGTCAGATCGTAGCCCCTCAAGGCACTCCAGAATAACTCGCTATCGTACCCGACACCTCCGAATAACCAGAACCCAAGAGTATGCAGACCAAGGTTCAGGAGAAAGATTGAGCCAAAGGAAGTTGGAATCAGCACAGACGCTAGACTTAGGAGTGTTCTCTCCCTACCGGCAATTTCCACTTACTCGTCTTGCATGTGGATGACCGGACAAGCTGTTACCAGTATCACGGCGGACATCGGGAGCATGATCAAGAGGGAAAGAGCAAAGTTCTGCTGGAGATGTGGTTCCAATCAAGCTTGACGTACGCGATTGTTAATACCGTAGCTGATGACAAGGGTTTTTTACTCAGCAGTCGATTTGATGAAACCATGAAAGACCTTACAGCGGTTTCCCCATTCATCCGGGCTGTGAGCATTACCCTGCTTGCGCTCATTTGCTTGACCGTGGTTCCAATTGCCCAAGCGCAGGCAGCAGGCATAACGAGCATCGCTGATGTTCAATATTCTTCGCAGGCGGTCCTGCAGAACGGAGTAGCTCATGTTGCTGTCACATTTACGGTCTTCTACAATTACTACTATAATCCTCAGGGGTATCTCATCTTTGAGATTTACACTACAGGTACTTCAACAATTGTCAAGGGTTCGGCAGCTGCCTCTCCTACTCCATGTCAATCGCTGGCTGGAACGAGTTACGCTGACTCTGCAGTCTGCGCGGCTGTCCCGGCCACGCCTTCCGGGACAGAATCTGCCTCGTTCATTCTCACATTCAACTCAGCTCAACAGTACAGTCTCACTATTCTCTCCTTCATTTGGGATACGAGGAATTTGCAGTCGGGCAGCCAAGTTAGCGGATCCAGTAATACATGGAGTGTCACAATTTCCGTGACCGGCCAAACCGCTTCAACCTCCACGACGGCAGCATCCTCTTCAGCAGCATCTTCGACTGCGATAAGCTCAACAATTGCATCAGCTTCGACCACTGCAACCACATCCGCTGCAACGGGCACAACTTCGAGCAGCAGTATGTCAACGAACACGCCGAGTGAACAGTCGACGACGAACTACACCGAGCCCATAGTTGTGATAATACTCATCGTGGCCGTGGCTGTAGCAATTATTTTCGTTGCCTCAAGACGGCGAACTGCAAGACCAACATCAACGAAGAAGACAGAAGCGACACCGAATCCTTCCGGATCATTCTGTTCGAATTGCGGAGCGAGACTCCCTCAAGGCGATACATTTTGCGGCGAATGCGGGAAAAAGCAATAGTGAAACGTTAAGTCATCGAAGCTCTAATCATGAGCGAACGCGGTCCACTAGGTCACAAACCACATCAATTCAGCAAAGCCGGGGCCTGGCTTATTGTGTGTGCGCTCACATAATTCGTAATTCAAGTGTTTCATAATTCATTTTCCCATGAACGCTCGCCGAACAGTGCAGGTCGAGACTATTCGAGCGGCGCTGACCTCAGTTAGGGAGGCTTTCTGGTGGAGATGGAGCTTGCGGATATGTTGGAGGCCAGCTGCGCGCGTTTTTCTTATCCAGTTCGTTGAGCGCGCCTTCAATCTCGACCCTCCTCGGCTCCAACCATGGCGCGAGCACTAGGTGGGAGCCTAGCTGTTCCAGCGGTTCATCAGCGGTGTAGCCTGGGCCTTTTGTTGCGATTTCTAGAAGGTTTCCGTCTGGGTCGCGGAAGTATAGTGACTTGAACCAGAATCGGTCGATTATGCCCGAGTTACCCACGCCGGAAGCGTTGAGCTGCCGCATGATTTTCAGCTGATCCTCGTTGTCCTCCACAGCCATGGCGATGTGGTGTATGCTGCCGGTGCCGACATCGCCAACCGACGCGGTTGGGGATGCGATATAGCGGAGAAAGTCAGGTTGATCATCGTTCCCGATTGCCAGTATGGCCGTGTCGTCTTGATCTGGGTTTGTTAGTCCGAAGAGACTCTTCAGGCCAAGCAGCTTGTTGAAAAACCGAACCGTAACGTCTGGGTTTCCTGTGACGGGCGTTGCGTGGTTGAACGTTGTAAGCCTCATGTCTTCGGTTATTTCTCTGATGGCGGGAAGCTCGCGGTTTAGCTCATGGAGGTAATCTGGAGTTACGTCTTCAGTGTTTGGCTTTGTGATTTCAACAAGTACTCCATCCGGATCCCTTAGATATAGTGAGATCCGTTGGTCTCGAACTAGTGGGCCAACCACTGAGACAGCGTTCGAGAGCAGCCAAGACCGCCACTTCGGCAACGCCTCCAAGCTTGGAACGGTGTAGGCCAGGTGATGAGGAGAAGTTAGGCCCGGGGATCCTTTTGGCAGATCGGGCCATTCAAAGAATGTTATCGCACTTCCAGTCGTGCCTTTCTCGTTCGCATAGAACAAATGCCGATGAAAGATATCGTCCTGATTCACCGTCAGCTTTACTCGTCTGAGGCCGAGAATCTCAGTGTAGAACCTGCGGTTGACCTCTTGGTTGGAAGTTACGAGAGTGATGTGATGAAGCCCTTGCACCAGGCCCTCAAGGCTAGGTTGAATCGTCGTCATCTTTGTTCTTATCACCAATTTCTTACTGTCATTGTGTTGAGAGAGGGGCTTCCTGCAACCACTCTTCGGATTGAGTTATTCTTCTCGTGAGATCAACCAGGTTGGCGAGGAGCTGTTTCATGAATTGTTTCGCGTCAGCGTCGACTAGCTCGTAGTTTATATCGAATTTCTCGTGAACGGAGGTCACGATTACTGCTGGTTGAGCGACGACGTGCATATTCAAAGCCACGAGGACTTGTTTTAGCTGATCTTGAGCAGATACTCCGCCAAACAATCCAGGCGCTGCACTCATGACGGCTACAGGTTTACCGTTGAAAGAGTTGTGGCCGTAGGGTCTTGACGCCCAATCGATCGCATTCTTCAGAACGCCGGGGAAGGAGTGATTGTATTCTGGCGTAGTGATTAGGATCGCGTCGGCGCTCTCAATGTTCTCCTTGAACCTCTTGACACTTTGAGGAATACCAAGCACTTCTGTGTCTTGATCATAGAGTGGTATTCCGTCGATGCCAACGATTTCTAGTTGGGCAGATGCTGGAAGCAGCTTGGCTGCGGCTTGTAGAAGGAGTTTATTGTATGAGTTCTTTCTGAGGCTACCCGCGAAAGCTAGTATTTTGACTGGTCTTGTCATTTGCGAGCCGGGTTCCTCTGTGGGATGCTGCAGTAGCGGTTCAATCGGGTTCGTTCTTAGATTGGGCGTAACGGCCTACTCCGCTTTACTTAAGTAAGCAAGTAGACACAGGCAAGTATATTAACCCTGCCCGCTTCAGATCAACTTGGTCACGTTCCAATGGCTTCGAAACTGAAGCGCAGTAAGAAAAACGCAAACGGCAACGAAATGTGCCCGATAATCGAAACGATTAGAACACTCGTTACCGAGTCAAGACTCCTAGTCGTGAGACATTTGTTTGCCGGGCCGAAAGGTTTCAATGAACTGTGGCGCGTATCGGGAATTAACTCGAAGACGCTCTCACTAACTCTAAAGTTCCTAGAGCAACAGGGAATTGTCAACAGAGAGATACTGAGCACGAGACCATTCACAGTTCAGTACTCGCTGACGCCTTCGGGCCTTGAACTGAAGCCTGCGTTGGAAGCCTTCGGAAATTGGGGAAGCAGATGGCTACCGGAATTCAACAGCAACCAGACCAAGAACCAATATGCCCTGATTGCGCAAAGGGTTCCGAACAAATGAGAGTGCCGAGCTCAAACCGATAAACTCCTTCATGTAGAACTATTCTAAGTGACTCCATCGAGGGATTAACCAGCCAGTTGCCAACCAGAAGCCCGTATCAACTCGACCATGACCTAGGCCTCGAATACTTCGCGAGCAGCTCGGAAGGTGTTGGTGGCAAGATTCGAGAGAGGATCGAGGATTTTACTGTTGAAGAATTACAAGAGGTCAGCCTATCAGTTCCTGACGGAGAACACACGCATTTCACTTTGGAAAAGAGAAACTGGGACACAATAACTGCGTTGAGGGAAATTGCTAGAGCATCTGGCGTTTCCTACAAGAGGTTCGGGTTTGCTGGCAACAAGGATAGGCGAGCAGTCACGAAGCAGAGAATCTCCGCCTGGCATGTGGAGGAAGAACGATTGCGAACCGTGCGCTTGCCCGGAATATCCCTCTACGATTTCAACAGAAATCATTCTAGGATCACTCTGGGATCCCTAAGTGGAAATCGTTTCGTCGCGACAATCAGAAGGGCCACGCTGAACGGGCAGGAATTGGTTGAAACGTTGAACAACATCAAAACGGAACTGGATGATGTTGGGGTCCCGAATTACTTTGGCTACCAAAGATTCGGCACTACTAGACCCAATACTCACTTAGTTGGCCGAATGATCGTGAAGGGCGACCTTGAGGGTGCCGTCAACAGTTACCTAGGATTTCCCTACGAAACAGAGAGCCCTCCGTGCAAAGAGGCGAGAAATTACTACGACCAAACCCATGATATTACTGGAGCGCTGAAAATTTACCCGCGACGGCTAACATATGAACGATCGATGCTCATCGCGCTTGAAAGTAGACCGCTCGACTACGCCGGAGCCCTCAGACGGCTCCCCACAACCCTCCGGAGGCTGCTAGTGCACGCATTTCAAGCCTACCTATTCAACAAGAACCTAAGCCGACTGCTTCAACGTGGAATTGATCCCAGGAACATGTCAGTCCGCTTGCTAGGTTCTCAGAGTGAATTCTCGACCGGAATACTTGGAGAGATCGAGAAATCCCTTCTTGAGGAAGAAGGGGTCACTTTGCATGATTTTCAGCTGGGCAAGATGCCGGAACTTGGCGTCGAAGGCTCGACTCGAGCCGGGGTCGTGGACGTTGACCCAGAGGTTAGCTTGCGACGTGGGGAGTCAATAGGTGATGGGGACTTGGTCGATGTTCGATTCGACCTACCTAAGGCATCGTATGCGACGACGATCTTGAGAGAGTTCATGAAAACAGATCCGCTGAACTATTGATGGAATCATGCATATTCTGCATTGAGGAATATAGCGCTCAATCTTCACTCTTAGTGAAGGTGAATGAGAAAATAGTGAGGAAATTTGCGCTAAAGCGCTTTAGCGCGATCTGTCTGGGTTTAGATAATGTTGAATGTGGGTGGTTGGGTGTTGTCGA
>Ga0182021_10009162_pt1 | contig 11717 bp, 10 predicted proteins | sample 612E3MmetaG_FD_120493 | JGI IMG/M metagenome (GOLD analysis project Ga0182021, IMG submission 120493) | Permafrost microbial communities from Stordalen Mire, Sweden - 612E3M metaG (Illumina Assembly) | ecosystem: Environmental > Terrestrial > Soil > Wetlands > Permafrost | place: Sweden...
ACATTCCCTTCCCGATCGATCCGGAGCGGGCGCATAGCTCAATTGGTAGAGCAGCGGACTCTTAATCCGTTTGTTGTAGGTTCGATTCCTACTGTGCCCACGATTTACGGAGGGGAGTCCCCCTCCCCCGTCGGGCAAAGCCCGCCGGCTCCCCCTTCCCCCGCTCGGCCTGCTGGCCTCGCGGCTCGCGCCTTGCGCTCGTTTGCAGCGCTATGCGACTCCTTCGGCGAGATCCGTGGGGCAAAACGCACCCAGCTATTTTCTCACAACGACGTCCGCCAGCGTGGCCGCGAAATAGATGACCGAGACGTAGCCGTTGAGGTTGAAGAACGCCACGTCCAGGCGTGACAGGTCTGATGGGCGCAGGATGGCGTGCTCCCAGACCAGCATCGCGATCACCACGGCCACGCCAAGAAGATAGATCCAGCCCAACTCCGCCGTGTGTCCCACGACCAGCAAGGCCGCGGCAGTGGCCGAGTGGAGCGAAGCGGAAATAAGAAGAGCCGCTGGCACGCCGAAGTGTACCGGTATGGAATGAATGCCAGCCTTGCGGTCGAAGTCCCGGTCGTGGAGGGCATAAAGGACGTCGAAGCCGGCGATCCAGGTCGCCACCGCGATGCTCAGCCAGAGGGCTGGCGCATCCAGCCGTCCGCGCACGGCTATCCAGGCAGCGGCGGGCGAGCTGCCGATGGCAAGTCCAAGAAACACGTGGCACAGCCAGGTGAAACGCTTGGTGAATGAGTAACCGAGCACGAGCACGAGCACGATGGGCGCGAGCCGCAGGCACAATGGCCCCAGCCAGGCCGCGGCCGCGATAAAAAGGGCGGCGCTGGCGACGGTCAAGCTGGCAGCCGCAGGCAGCGAGACCCTACCGGTGGGCAGCTCGCGGCCAGCGGTGCGGGGATTGGCGGCGTCGATGCGGCGGTCGACAATACGGTTGAAGCCCATGGCCGCGGTGCGCGCGCCGACCATGGCCAGGGCAATGGCTGCGATCTGCGCCACGGTCACTCCGTGCCCGCGCGCCGCGATTGCGACCGCAGCCAAGGCAAAGGGCAGGGCGAAAACCGTGTGGCTGAACTTCACCATGCGCCCGAAGGTCACGACCGCGAGCAAGGGGCGACGGAGCGGCGTCATGGCCGGACCACCCAGCTAACCTTCGGCGATGCCGTCCCGACCAAAGAGGCACAGGGCGTCCGTGCGTCGACCGGGGTGACATCTATCATGCCGGGCCGCTTGCCAGGCGCAAGGGAGCCGAGCGCATCGAGGCCCAGCGCCGCCGCACCAGCGGCAGTGGCAGCGCGAAGCCAGATCTCGGGCGCGATGTTCGGGAGGTGCGACGCGAGCGCGGCCATCTCGCCCCACAGCGAGAGGTCGGGCGATGAGCCCAGGCTGTCGGTGCCAAGAGACAGCGGCAGGCCAGTGGCGAGCAAGGCGCGGACGTCCGGTAGACGGTCCCCGATGTGCAGGTTCGAGCGCGGGCAGAGCACGAGCGGGGCGCGGTGCTTCTGCGCGAGCGCGATGTCTTCTGCGCTGGCGCACACCATGTGGACAAGAAGCGGGGACCGGTCGCCGGAAAAGGCGCCGAGTCGTTCGAGGTAGGCGAGCGGACCCAGGCCGGGCGTGCGCGAGCCGGCTGGGACTTGCTGCGAGGCCAGGATCTCGCCCCAGCGCCCGGTGCCGTCGCGCAGCAGGCGGATCTCGTCTTCGTCCTCGGCGACGTGGATCGACGTGCGATGTCTGGCGCTGGCGGTGGCCGCAAAGATCCGGCGCAAGAGATCGGGTCCTGCCGAGTAAAGCGCGTGCGGCGCAGGCACGCAGGCGAGATTCGCGGGCCAGGGGCTCGCCTGAACGAATTCTCGGTATTCCCGCGCTGCATCAGCCAGGGCATCGCCGGTGCTGGCTTCGCGCGAGCCAAGCAACTCGTGGAAGAAGACGCCGGCCAAGCCCGCTGCGGCCAGCGCGGGCACGGCGACAAAGGTGTTGCCCACGTCGCCCACGGCCGCCGTTCCAGCTGCGACGACAGCCAGGGCCGCGCGCCGGGCGGCGTCGAGGCGTTGCTCCGCGGAAAACGCGGCGACCTCGCGCCCCACCTGCATAGCCCAAGACGGAAGCCCCTCCCCACCGCGCAGGCGTCCGGCGAGGACCGAGAGTTCAAGGTGCGTGTGGGCGTTGACCAGCCCGGGCAAGAGCGCACCCTGCGCGCGCTCCTCAGGCAGCGAGGCAAACGCCGACCTGATCTCGGCGCGCGGCCCGACCGCGACAATGGCTCCGGCGCCGTCCACGACCACCGCTGCCTCGGCCCTAGCAGGGCCTGAAATGGGCAAGACCCAGGTCGCGCTGATCAGTCGAGCGGGATGCGCGCTGCGGAACTCGGAAAGCACAGCAAATGCCTAGCACAGTATTGGCATCTTCGATTGACCGCCACGGCGACAGCGGATACTCTCCCAGCATGCTTAGCGCCGCTGTCCGATGGATTCCCAGGCCGCAGGACATGGTGTTGATGAACACGGAGCAGTTGCGGGACACTTTTCTGGTCACGGATGTTTTTTGCGCTGGCGACCTGCGCGGCGTATTCACGGGCCTCGACCGTCTCGTAGTGGGCGGGGCGATGCCGCTTGCCCCCTTGGAACTGCCGAATCACCCAAAGACCGGGCGGGCTTTCTTTCTGGAACAGCGCGAACTCGGCGCGATCAACATCGGTGGGCCGGGCGTGGTCCACGCTGACGGAAGATCCTTCTCGCTCGGGCGACTGGATTGCGTGTATGTGCCGATGGGCACGCGAAACGTGGTGTTCGAGAGCGCGAACACGAAAGAACCGGCGCAGTTCTACTTTCTCAGCTGCCCCGCGCACGCAGCCCATCCCGCGGCGACGATGAAGAAGATGGACGCGACGCCGGCGGAACTGGGCACGCGCGCGAATGCGAACCAGAGAACGATTTACAAGTACATCCACGCGGGGGGCATTCAGAGCTGCCAACTCGTCATGGGCTTCACTGAATTGGCGGAAGGTGCCGTCTGGAACTCGTTCCCGCCGCACACCCACGATCGGCGCGCAGAAGTCTATCTGTACTTCGATCTGGGCGAGAGCATTCTTGTGCACCTGATGGGTGAGCCGACACAGACCCGGCACATCTTCGTGCACAACCAGCAGGCTGTGCTTTCGCCCCCGTGGTCGATCCACTGCGGCTGTGGTTCTGCAAACTACCGCTTCATCTGGGGTATGGCGGGCGAGAATCAGAAGTTCGATGACATGGACGGCGCAGGGCCGACGGACCTGCGGTAGGGACGATTTTCGAAGAGCCCGCGTCCCTGCGAACCGTTTCTGCTCGCAGTGATAGGGGCTGAACGGGCCTCATGTCGCGCCGACGCTCTTCTGATGCTGTGCGGCTGGCGATTTGATTCAAAATTGCATTGACCCATTTTGGTGGGTCCCTCCCCCGTTAAAGGAAATATGTTTATGCACGGTTCATGTGCGTCCTCTTCCTTTTCCTCGCCGACCAAGTCACGTGTCGGGAGACGTTGCCAAAGCGCGCAGCCTGGCGAGAGGAAAGCCAGCCCGAGGCGCTTGAAAAAGGGTGAAGGATGGGTGTAGAAGCCGCTCAATCGCCCGGCCAAACGGCGAGCAGTCAGCCCGATAGACTGCATCGTCGCCACCTTCGAGTCTGGCAGATTCAGCTTGATGAAAGCATTTCAGAGAGAGCAGTCGCAATTCTAGCAAACAGCAAACCGAGGGCGGCCGGTTCCTCTGCCACCGGACGCCACTAACCCAGGGGGACACAGTGCGAAACGTGAAACTGTCGCTTCAAAGATGGAAACTGCCGCTGTTGGGACTGGTCGTCTTCCTCGCATTGCCGGTCGCGAATGCGCACGCCAAGCGGAAGTCGCAGAAAGCTGTGGAGCAGCCTGCTGAATCTGCTCAGCCTGCGGAGGCACCTGTCGCTGAACCGATAAGAGAGGAGGTTCAGCCGGAACCGCCACTTCCGCCACCGCCACCGCCACCACCGCCGGAACCGGCTCTGCCGCCGCCACCACCGCCGCCGCCGCCGCCGCCACCGCCTTCGGACTTGTACACCCGACAAGCCTACGAGATCTCCAAGAACGACTGGAAGGCGACTATCTACGGCATCGTGGAGTTGGACGTCATCCACGACACGACCCGGAGCTTCGATGCCGAATCCGAGGGCAACGGGATCATCGCGCGCACGGACGCCTACGCCTATCATAACCAACGCACTCAGTTCACCGCGCGAAACAGCCGGATCGGCGTGAAGGTTGAGGCACCTAAGTTCCAAGGGATCAAGCCGAGCGCAAGCATTGAGGTGGACTTCATGGCCAGTCCGGCCGGGTACAGTGGCCCGCTTGCTGCCAGCGGGCAGAAGTACGAGAAGGGAGCCAGCAACCTGTCCGAGGCTTCCTTCTTCAACAATGGCGTTCTTCGCATGCGCCAGGCCTGGATGAAGCTGGAGAGCGACTATTTCGATGTGCTCGCTGGACAGACCTACTACTTGTTCGGCAACCAACCATACTTCTTTCCCTGCACTGTGGAGTACCTGGGCCTGCCCAGTATGATCTTCGGGCGAACGGCCCAGTTTCGCGTCTCGCGTGGGTTCAAATCAGACGCCGTCAGTCTGGATCTCGCCGCCGCGGCGGTGCGACCACCTCAGCGGGATGCGAATCTTCCCGAATTCCAAGGGTCTCTCAACCTCATGTTCAACCGCTGGAAGGGCATGCACACGCCCGGCTCCGGCGGGACCAAAGCTGACCCGGCTGCGATAGGCCTATCCGGCACGGCCCGTCGTTTCAAGGTGGACGACTTGGCCCAGGGACCGAACACCGCCACCTCGGCCAACGGATTCGGATTTGCCGCCGAGCTGCTTCTTCCCATCGTTCCGGTCAAGGACTCCAAGGACCGGGGCAACGCTCTGACTCTGAATGCCGAAGGCACATGGGGAAAGGGCTACTCCGACCTGCTTGGCGGATTGACCGGAATGAACACCGGAGGCGGCCAATTGAGGATGTGGCCCGACGTTATACCAATGGGCGATGACAAGCAGGCCGTCTACCCAGCGGACGTCGACTACGGCCCAGTGATCTACACCAAGAGCGGTATTCTTCGCAGGATCGAGTGGCGAACCTTAATGGTCGGCCTTCAATACTATCTGCCTCCCTCCGGCCGCGCTTTTATTTCTGTGAACGGCACGTACGGGAAATCCCCCAATATCATTGACCCCAAGACGCAATACAACATCGCAAACGTGGTCACAAGAGCACTCTACGCCGATGCCAACTTCTTCTTCGACATTGTGCCATCGGCTCGCCTGGGCCTCAGCTATCACATTGCTCGACAGACCCGCTATGACGACTACCAAGTCTCTCAGCAGCCGCATCACCAGCGGTTCATGGGAACGATGTTGTACTTCTTCTAGAACACCTCGCCTTTCGGCCGGGTGGCATACCCGTCATGCCGTGAGCAACACGGTTCTGTGCTGGACATGCCTTGGACTCTCTTGCGACCTGTCCCGCGCCAGTATTGCGATTGCCAGCTCGTGACTATCGTGGTTTGGCCCAAGTAGGCTCGATTGGAGGAGAACGATGAAGTTCAAAGTCAAGGGATTGCGCTGGTGGATAACCGGTCTGCTCATGCTCGTGACCGTGGTGAACTATCTCGACCGGAGTTGTCTTTCCGTCGCCGCGCCTACGCTGAAGAAGACGCTGGCCATCGACGAGCAGCACTTTGCCTACATCATCATGGCATTCCAGTTGTCCTATCTCGTGTTCCAGCCGATCAGCGGCCGTATTATCGACTGGCTGAACTTGAGGAAGGGGTTTTCCATCGCGATTGTCTGGTACTCCATCGCCCAGATGCTAACGGCCTTGGCCACCGGATGGGGCTCATTCGCGTTTTTTCGCAGCCTGCTCGGTGCAGGCGAGGCCGGCAACTTCCCGGGTGCCGCCAAGACCATCTCGATCTGGTTCAAATCAAAGGAGCGGACGCTCGCAACTGGGATTTTCAATACCGGCTCAAGCTTCGGCGCCATGCTTGCTCCGCCCCTTGTGGCCTATCTCATCCTGGCCTTCAGCTGGCAGGCAGCCTTCATCGTTACCGGAACCATCAGTCTGATGTGGGGAGCCCTGTGGCTGCTCTTCTACCATGCTCCCGAGAACCATCCCCTTATCACCAAGGAAGAACTAGCGAAGATCCAGTCTAGGGATGAGGAGATTGAGGTCCAGGATGCTCCCAAGGAAAAGGGAGTGTGGAAGGTCGTCATCCCACAGCGCAACTTCTGGGGCATCGCGGTCGCGCGTTTTCTGTCGGAACCGGCGTGGCAGTTCTTCACCTACTGGATCCCCCTGTACATGGTTTCGGAGCGCGGCTGGAACCTGAAGCAGATCGGTCTTTTCCTCTGGATGCCGTTCCTGGCGAGCGACCTTGGTTGCCTCTTCGGGGGAATACTTTCGCCGATATTCATCAAGTTGAAACTCTCCGTGTTCAACGCGCGCAAGGCAGCGGCAACGGTGTCGGCTCTCCTCATGGTGTTCGCCATATTCATCGGAACGGCGCCGTCTCCCTACTGGGCCATCTTCTTCTTCTGCGTGGCGGCGTTCGCCCATCAGTCGATGTCGTCGACCCTGCTCACTCTGCCGGCCGACCTGTTTCCCAAGCGCACCGTGGCCACGGCCAACGGGCTCTCCGGCTCCTTCGCTCACTGCGGGGGACTGCTGTTCACGTTTGTGGTGGGCTATGTCGCGGTGCACATCGGGTACAAGCCCCTGTTCGTGGCCATCGCGTTTCTCGACATCATAGGCGTATCGTTCCTGTGGCTTCTTCTCAAGAAGCCAAGGGGGCAAGCCGCTGCGGGATGAACAGTAGCCTTGGAACAGGGCTGGGCGGGTTCTAGACTTCCGAGTTGAAGCAGACTCGGATTCCGTTCTCTTTCTCTTGGCGTTTGGCTTCCGCGGGGATGTGCCCTAGGATGAGATCCAGAACCCTTCCTGGAGATCCAATGCTCATCGTCTCATTGCTCGCCCGCTCCGGCCGCTACCGGTGGCTTGTCTGCACGCTGCTATTCTTGGCCACGACGGTCAACTACATCGACCGCCAGATCCTCGCGTTGCTCAAGCCTATCCTTGACGACTACCTGCACTGGACCAACGCGCAGTTCGGGCTGGTCAATTCGGCCTTCCAGGCGGCCTACGCGGTGGGGCTCTTGCTGTTCGGCGCTTTCGTTGATCGTTTCGGAGCGCGGATCGGTTACGGGGTGTCGATTGCCGCCTGGAGCCTGGCGGCCTTGGGACACGCGCTGGTCGGCAGCGTGTTCGGGTTCGGGGTCGCGCGGGTGGCCCTCGGCCTGGGCGAAGGCGGCGCCTTTCCCGCGTCGATCAAGGCGGTCGCGCTCTGGTTTCCCAAGAGGGAGAGAGCCTATGCGACTGCCCTGTTCAATTCAGGTGCCAACGTTGGGGCCATCATTGCGCCCGCGTTCGTTCCCGTCTTGGCCCTGGCCTGGGGCTGGCGGGCTCCATTCGTGGTCATGGGCCTGGTCGGGATCCTATGGCTGGTGCTGTGGATCCCGTTCTACGACGACCCGCAGAAGGTGACGCGGGTTTCGCCGGCGGAGCTGGAGCACATCCGAAGCGAGAACGACGCCACCGAGCGCACCGAACGGATGTCCTGGCGCTCCCTCATTCGCTACCCGCAGACCTGGTCCTTCGTCGTGGGCAAATTCATGACTGATCCGGTTTGGTGGTTCTTCCTCATTTGGTTGCCGGACTATTTCAAGAAGACACGGGGGCTCAACATCAAGACAAGCTGGGTTCACCTGGTGACGATCTACGCGATCATCACGGTGCTCAGCATTGCCGGCGGCTGGCTCACAGGGCATCTGGTGCGGCGCGGGTTGGGCGTGAGCCGCGCACGCAAGACCGCAATGTTTATTTTTGCCTGCGGTGTGTTGCCGATTTTCTTCGTGACTCGGGCCAGCGATTGGGTCGCCGTGCTGCTGATCGGCATCGCCGGCGCTTCGCATCAGGCGTGGATGGCAAACCTTTTCACCACCGTGTCCGACATGTTCCCGAAGAGCGCCGTGGCCGCAGTGGTGGGGATCGGCGGAATGGCCGGCTCGATAGGGGGAATCATCTTCCCCATCTTCGCCGGCTGGCTGCTAGACCGGTTCCAGGCCTCCGGCAACATCACGGCCGGATATGCCATCCTCTTCGCTTTCTGCGGGTCCGCCTACCTGATCGCGTTTGTCGCCAATCACCTGCTCGCCCCCAAGTTCGAGCCGATAAAGATTTCGGCTGACCGAGGGTAGTCAGGCACCCTCGTGCCATTGGTGTTGTCTGAACTCCGTGGGATCACGTGGTGGTTGACAGAAAGGCGTTTTTCGGAAATCTTGGTGTGAGATGACGCACACAGGAAGGGATGCTTGTTCGATTTGGGCACCACACAGGAGGACGTTATGAATAGGAATCGGCTACTCGCGCCCGGGCTGCTGCTGATTTTCGCTGCCGGATGCGCTACCACGGCTCCGAAAATCGAACAGGTCGAAGGTCCGGCGACAAAGATGCAGCAAGAGAGGGCTCAAGCGGCCGCTGCTGCCCCCATGGGAAAACGCTACAAGCGCAAGATCGCCATTACGCGTTTTACCAATGAAACCAACTACGGCAGGTCCTTGATGACTGACGAGGACTATGACCGCCTCGGCAAACAGGTCTCCGACATGCTCGCCAGCCGACTGGTCAAGTCAGGCAATTTCATGGTTTTCGAGCGGTCGGATGCTGCCAAGTTGCAGAGGGAACAAGGCGTGTCTGGTGGGAAGATGGTCGGTGTCGACACCGTGATCGTCGGATCGCTGACGGAGTTTGGTCGTTCCATTGGCGGCAAGACCGGGTTCCTGAGCTCCACCAAGACCCAGGTCGCCCGGGCCAAGGTCGACATCAGGCTGGTGGACATCAGCACGGGGCGCGCGTTCTTCTCAGCTACCGGCGCGGGAGAAGCCAGCACCGAGTCCGGAGAGATTGCTGGGTATGGCAGCCATGCGGAATACGATGCCACCCTGAACGACCGGGCCATCGCGGCCGCCATCACCGACCTCATTGACAAACTCGTCTCCACCTTGGAGGAGAAGCCATGGCGGACGGACGTCCTTGATGTCCAGGGCGGTCAGGTTTTCATTAGCGGCGGCTCGCGGCAGGGGCTCAGGGTGGGGGACGCCATGCGGGTCATGAGCCCTGGAAAGAGAATCACAAGCAAACAGACCGGGATGGATGTCCAATTGCCGGGCACGCCGGTCGCCACGATTCGCGTACGGACCTTCTTTGGAACCAGCGAGAGCGACGAGGGTTCAGTTTGCGAGATACTGAATGGCGCGGTCGACGCGGCCTCGGCTGGTAATCTCTACGTTGAAGAGGCTAGACCATGAAGAACTGCATCATTATTCCTCTGTTTGCCTTGGCGGTGGCCCTGTGTTCATGTGCCATGCCGAACACCGCTGTTCGCGCGGTTGACGACCGTCCGACAATAGCCATCAAGGGGGCTCCTGCCAATGCGGTTCTCTATGTCGATGGTCTTCCGATGGGCGCGGCCAGTCAGTACGACGGTGAGCCCCAGACATTGACGGTGGAACCAGGGTCGCACACGGTGCGCGTTGCGGTCGGGAATCAGATCATCTACGAACAGCGGGTCTTTGTCGAGAGTTCGCTGTAGACCATCACGGTTCGCTAGGGAAAGCGGGGGATAGGATGAAGACAGCATTGGCGTGTTTCTCTTCTGTGGTCTGTCTGTCCATGTTTGCTGGTTGCGGGAGCCACACCCAATACGAGTGGCGCGGTTACGACACCAAGCTCTACGACCACTACAAGAATCCAAGCGAGCAGCAGAAGTTCACCGAGGAGATGAAGGAAGTCGTGATGCGTGCGGAGGAAGAAGGGCGCGTGCCGCCCGGCATCTACGCCGAATACGGATTCCTCTTGCTTGAACAGGGCGACCGCCGAACGGCGGTTCAGTATTTCCAGAAGGAAGCCGCCAAATGGCCTGAGTCCAGAATGCTCATGGAGAAGATGATCGCGGTGGCCGAGAAACGCTTCACGAAGCCAGGCGCTCCGGATCAACCCCCACCGGCAGGTTCTGTCAAACCCGCGAGCGCTCCGAGCGCGGCCACCACCAAACCGACTGGAACGGGCAACCAGGAGGTAGCGCGATGAGACGGCTTTCCCTTTTCCTGTCCCTTATAGTCGCCCTGGTATTGTCCGCTTGCGCCCATGAGGAGCCGAGCAAACAGGAGAAGTTCCTGGCTGCGGCGCCCCGTTCAATTCTGGTTGTTCCCCTGGTCAACAAGAGCGTCGACGTGACAGCGGCAGACTACATGCTGTCAACCGTCAGTTTCCCTCTTGCGGAACATGGCTTCTACGTTTTCCCAGTCAATCTGGTGAAGCGCATGTTGGAGGACGATGGGTTGGCCGACGCCTCCCTGGTGCATTCGTCTTCCACGACCAAGCTCGCGGCACTATTTGGCGCCGATTGCGTGCTCTATATTACGATCGAGCGGTGGGACGCGAAGTACGCGGTAGTCTCGACAACGGTGACGGTGGGGGCTTCCTATGAGATTCGCGATGCCAAGACAAACGACGTGATTTGGAAGAACAAGGCGGAGGTGGTCTATACGCCAAACAACAACAGTGGCGGTGGTGGTGGTATCGGCGCCCTGCTAGGCGCAATCGTGAGCGCAGCCGTAGCCAAGGCGGCGCCGGACTACATGCCACTCGCGCGGCAGGCGAACAACCAGGCTTTGCTTCCCTACCCCGGCAATGGGATTCCACCTGGGCCGTATGCTCCCAAAGAAGGGAAGTAGGCCCGTCGTCGAATGATTGAGGGCAAGAGGCCCTCGGTGCCGAATCCAGGGCTCAACGGGATGTCGCGCATTGCTACGCGACGTCTGTGCTGTTCCTGAGCCTCGATGGCGCGTTACGCGCGGCAGCCTTCAGCACCAACGCGGCCCTCGCTGTGCTCCAGGTGGCTGGCCGGGGGCTGACCTTCGGCATGGCGGTGAGGGCCGTCGGGCTGCTGGCCCGGATCCTACGCCTCGGAGCGTTGGCGGCTACTTGCAGTGCAACGTCGCCGGCCGCTGATGAACAGGCCCATGACGCACAACGCTTGACGGTGACGTAAGAGCCCAGGCCGAGTAGAATACCCCACCTTCGGCGTGCATGGGTCTCCAGCGGATGGACGGACAGAAAGGAACACCAATGACCAGGCTAGCTCAATGCTCTCTTGCCCTCGTGCTCCTGGCGGCCCCGTTTGCGGTTGTCGGCTGCAGTGCAAGTAACAACAACAGCGGAACGACCGGTGGAACGACCGGAGCCGCGACCGGGGGAACGACCGGAACTGCAACCGGTGGAACCACCGGAGCTGCAACCGGGGGAACGACCGGAGCTGCAACCGGGGGAACCACTGGAGCCGCAACCGGGGGAACGACCGGAGCTGCAACCGGGGGAACCACCGGAGCCGCAACCGGGGGAACCACCGGAGCCGCAACCGGGGGAACGACCGGAGCTGCAACCGGGGGAACCACCGGAGCCGGAACCGGGGGAACGACCGGAGCTGCAACCGGGGGAACCACTGGAGCCGCAACCGGGGGAACCACCGGAGCCGCAACCGGGGGAACCACCGGAGCCGCAACCGGGGGAACCACCGGAGCCGCGACCGGTGGAACGACCGGAGC
>Ga0182021_10009163_pt1 | contig 11716 bp, 1 predicted proteins | sample 612E3MmetaG_FD_120493 | JGI IMG/M metagenome (GOLD analysis project Ga0182021, IMG submission 120493) | Permafrost microbial communities from Stordalen Mire, Sweden - 612E3M metaG (Illumina Assembly) | ecosystem: Environmental > Terrestrial > Soil > Wetlands > Permafrost | place: Sweden...
GGATGCCGGAGGTGTGGGTCAGCAACTGGCGCAGGGTGACCTCGTTCCCGCGCGGAAAACCCGGGATGTATTTCGACAATTTATCGTTGACGCTCAGTTTTCCATCCTCCTGCAGTTTCAAAATCGCCGACGCCGTGAATTGCTTGGTAACCGAGCCGATGAGGAAGGTGGTTTGCGGGATGACGGGCACGTGATGCTCCTGATCGGCCAGGCCGCAGCCCTTTTCAAACAAAATCTTGCCGTCCTGCGCCGCAAGAACCGCCAGGCCGGGGTCGTTGGTCTCAATCAATCCATCCAGCAATGCCGCGGCCTTTTCCGACGATGTTTCCGCCGCGGCGGGCAACGTCGCCGCGAGCCACGCGGCCAGCGCCATCAATGCGGCCCCGATCAGACCAAACCATCGTGTCAAACGTATAGTCATATTGCTCGGCTTGGTTTTCTGTCTGGAAAAGGTTGTGCGTTGGTATTTTTGAATGCGCCTAATTTAGAAAGGCGAAGTGCAACAGCCAACCTTAAATGGGCAATCGATAATGCTGAGTCGGGAGAATGGAAAATGAGCGATCCCTCGAAAATCACACCGTCTCGCAGACGTGTTTCGTCAGCCGGATACAATGTTAGCCGGCAGCCCAGGCCGCTCAACAGAATACGCGAGGGTTCCAGATTTCCAAGCAACCGTCTGACTGATTCAGAGACATGCAATTCTAATATAACACTTTACAGAAAAAATGAATTCTGATAGATAATTCTCTTGGTTTATTGGGAAATGAACGTGGGCCTATCACTTCGGGCGGAGATCAAGAATTTCCAACGGATTCTCCCTTGGCTGTTGTCTTACCCGTGAGAAGAACAATATGAATGCTTCAATGGATTCTTTCCCTTCCACCCTCGGGCACGGTCCCTGGCTAGCTTCCTATCCTCAGTTCCTGGGTGGCTCATGGTCCAGCTTTCGTGGCAGGCTCGGCTGGATCGTTTTGGCGCTCCTCTTATGGGCAGCGCCGCGAACCCGGGCCGACGTCCAGCTGTTGAGCCTAAATGCCGTTTGGCGGTACCAGCAGACGGCAAGTCTGGACGCTCAGAACTGGCAGGCATCCGCCTATGACGACTCCGGTTGGCCCAGCGGCAATGCACTGCTGTACGTGGAAAATAATCCTCTCGTTAGCCCGAGGAACACAATGCTGACGATCGGGCGCACGACCTATTACTTCCGCACTCATCTGACGCTCCCGTCTGATCCATCGAATGTGAATGTAACACTTACGTTTTCTGCGAGCATCGACGACGGTGCGGTTTTCTATCTCAACGGACAGGAAATTCAGCGCGTTCGCATGCCCGCTTCGCCGGCAGTCATTTCCTACACCAACCTGGCCACCGCCACACCATCGGGCGGGGACGCCATTATTCCAGATGTATTCGTACTGCCCAATAGCAGCCTCAGCAGCCTGGTTAGAGGAGACAATGTGCTGGCGGTTGAAGTCCACCAGAACGCGACCAACAGCGACGACATCGTATTCGGAGCGTCCGTAACCCTGAAGTTCACCAGCTCCCCGCCAGTCATCTTTCAGCAACCCGTAGATTTGAGCGTCTTGGATGGGCGGTCTGCCATGCTGTCAGCAGTCATTGATGGCGATCCCGCTCCGTTGCTTCAATGGTATCAGAACGGCAGCCCCGTGCCGGGGGCGACGCACGCGTATCTTTTCATTCCAGCCGCGACCTTCACGAACGCCGGCAGTTACTGGCTGTCGGCAACCAACAGCCTTGGCGGCCTGATCACGAGCAACGCCCTGCTGACCGTGCTGGCCGACACAAATCCGCCTTCCATCATCTCCTCAATGGCCCAGAAGAACCTTACGAACATTGTCGTTGCTTTCTCAGAGCCCGTGCTGTCCTCCACGGCAACCGCCGCGAGCAATTATGAGATCTTCCAGCCGACGCTTCCGGCCAACCGGCTGGATGTGTTGACCGCGGTACTTACCGGCGCGTCCAATGTGATCCTGACAACCGCGGCGCGGGTTCCCGGAATCAATTACACGTTGCGGGTGAATGGTGTCAGGGACATCTCCTCAGCCAGCAACGCAATTGCAGCCAACACGGAGGTCCCCTTGAGCTATCGGGTGGACCTCGTGCGTGTGGATGCGCAAACGCTGTGGAAGTACAACCAGTCCGGGCAGCTGCCGGCAACGAACTGGACTGCAGCCGATTTCGACGATTCCGGGTGGGTCTCCGGTGCCGCTGTTTTCCAGGCCGGTGTTCCGCTGCCCAACACAACTGATCCGGTGCGCAGCACACTCGCGTTTGCCACGGGAACAAACGTCTTTCAGACCTATTACTTCCGGGTGCCTTTTGATCTCCCTGGACCGGTGGACGTCGGCAGCTTTCAAATGCACGACATTGTTGATGACGGGGCGGTTTTTTATCTCAACGGGAGCGAGGTGTTTAGCATTGGAATGCCGGCGACACGCCCCGTGACGTACTCCGCCGCCGCATCCAGGCTTGTCGGTGCGCCTGCTTACGAGCCCTCTTTAGCTGCGCCTGGCTGGCTTGTCGCCGGAACCAATGTTGCCCCAACCGGAAATGCGTTCGCAGCCGAGGTGCATCAGTATGCTAGCGGACTTTCTGACGTCGACTTTGCGGCGAATTTGGATGCCGTGATCAGCCGGTTCTATCCGTGCCCTCGATTGGCGGTGCCGTCTGTCGTTCAAGAAGGGGCGGGAGCGCTGGCCAACCGGGGACAGGTCTTCATCCTCGAGCCGCTTTCCAACGATCTGCCGGTGCAGTTGATCTCCAGCCGCCCGGGCGATGTCGGTATCCCGGCAAGCGTCAATATTCCAGCAGGCGCAACGAACGCTGCCTTCGACCTGATCATCGGCGACGACAGCCTGCTCAACGGTCCGCGTTCGGTTACACTGAGAGTTTCAGGAACGGAGGTCTTTTCAACGACAACAACCCTCCAGATGCTCGACAACGAGACCAACATCCTCACCGTTGTTATTGCGCCCACCACCACGGAAACAAACGGATCGCTCCCGGGTGAGGTTCACTTCTCCCAACCCGCCGCCGCCCCGATCGTCGTGGCGCTGGCCTCCAGCGATCCAGCCAGCCTTCGGGTGCCGCCCTCGGTGTTGATTCCAGCCGGAGCAACCTCGGCGGTGTTTCAAGCCACGGTTGTGGACGACGCGCTCCTGAATGGGCCCCGGTCTGTCGTCTTAACGGCATCGGTTCCCGGCTGGCCCGCCGGTTCAGCCACGGTAATCGTCAATGACAACGAAAGCGCCACTCTTGCGATGCAGTTGCTGACCAGCGTGGTCGAAGGCGGTGGAACTGTAACCAACGCGGGCAACGTGACTCTCGGAGGAATCACAGTTTCCAATCTGGTCATTACACTGAGTTCCAGCCAGACTACGCTGATATCGGTGCCGGCAAGCATCACCGTGGCGGCGGGCCAGTCCAATGCTTTTTTCGATGTCACGGTCATTGACAACTCCAACTATGACCCTCCTCGGACAGTCACAATCACGGCAAGTGCTCAGGGTTTTACGCCGGGGGGCAACAGTCTGATAGTTTTCGACGATGATCCGGATCATTTCGAATTCACAGCTGTTAGTTCGCCGCAGACTGCAGCCACTCCGTTTGCGCTTGCGGTGACCGCCCTGGGCCCGGACGGCACGACGGTGACCAACTATAAAGGCTCGCCGTCTTTAGCCGCCACCGCACTGGAGGGAAACCTGTCACCCGCGCCAGCGACCGTTGGGCCTTTTGTAAACGGCCGATGGTCCGGAACTCTAGCCGTGATGTCTGCCGGGAGACTGGTCCGTCTCAGCAGCCCGTTGGCTCCTGGCCAAAGCAACCCGTTCCATGTGCTGCCTCAGGCTTTCCGAGCTCTCACCCAAGCGAACTCGGACATTGCGGTCGACCCTGTTTCCGGGACGCTTTTCGCCAGCGTTCCTGCGGCAGGAGGTATCTACTCGAACAAGCTCGTAGCGATCGACGCGACCGCCGGCACGGTCACCAACTCCTATCCCCTGGGAGCGGATCCGGGCCAGATCGAGATCGCGCCCAATGGGCAGTTCCTGTACGCGGCCGTGAGCAATCATCTGGCCGTGCAACGCTTCGATCTCAGCACAAGAAAGGCAGGTTCGAGCATCGCAATGGGAAGCAGCCAGGGCTATGCCTATTGGATCAGGGACCTTGCTGTGCTGAGCGGCGTCTCGGATTCCGCAGTGGTCACTTTGGGAGACACTGCAGGAAACAGCCGGGGGGTGTGGCGATATAACAGCGGGATTCCAGTCCAGCTCGGAGATTTCAGCACGCTCGATCCCTATTGGATCGAGGCGTCGCCGGTGAATCAAACGTTGTACGGCTACCAAAACAACAATCAGTTTCCATTGATGCGTGGGCTCGCGTCACCCGGCAGTCCTGTTACTGCGGTCAACGGGCTGTTTTCAGGGGGCAGCCTTACTTATCGATATGGCGTTCTTTACGGAAATCTGGGTCGTGCGGTCCAAGCCGATACCTTCGCTCTCTTGGGAGATTATCCCAATGTGATTGAGAGCGTCGGAGCCGCAGGCTTGGTGGAGGTGGATCCTGCGCTCAAACGAACCTTCTACCTTGCCGGTTACGTGAACTATGGTTCCGCATTTTATAAGCTGAAAGCATACGATCGCGACTCATTCGTCTCGCTCGCACAGTTGTCGATACCCGCCGGCCTCATGCAAGGAGGCCCCGGTCGCTTGTTGCGATGGAGCAGCAACGGCTTGGTGTTCAACACCAGCTCCCAGATCATCTTTGTTCAATCCGATCTGATGCAACCCACTTGGCCGGCTGCGAATCTTTCGCTGACCCAGAGCGTGGCTCCGCTCCCAGCGGTGCTTTCCAGCAATCTCAACCTCACCCTGACCATTTCGAACGCCGGTCCAGGGGTGGCCACTTTCCTCCGCGCCAGCAATGCCTTGCCTGCGAACACAGCCATCCTTGGTTGGTCCGCATCGGCTGGCGCCGTGACGCAGTCCTCCGGGAGCATCCTTTGGAACTTGGACGAGCTGGATGCGGGCAGCAATGCCACGCTCCAACTCTCGGTGCGATTCAGCACGGCTGGCTGGCAGACAAACACTGCTTCAATCGTCGCTTTTGAACCAGACCCGGATTTCAGCGATAATCTGTCCCGACTCGGTCTGTATGTGCAGTTGCCACCGGATGCTCAGGGAGCCTTCTCCGTGCAATGTGCCTCCGAAGACTTGATCTATGATCCCGTCCGAGACCGACTTCTACTCAGCGTCGGCAGCGGCATTGGCGGACAAAACAACGGCATCGCTGTGTTTGACCCGTACCACGGCGTTCTCGAAACGTTTGCATCACTTGCCAAGCGTCCGACCCGGCTGGCCCGTTCGGATGATGGACAGTTCCTTTACGTGTCCCTGCCTGACGATGCTCTGGTTCGGCGCCTCACATTGACCAATCTCAGCCAGAATCTGCAGTTCAGCCTCGGAGGTGAATCCATCTATGGGACATGGTATCCATGGTACGCCGCTGATATGGCCGTCATGCCAGGCAGTCCGGGCACAATTGCGGCCTTCCGCGTCCGGCGCGCCGGGCCTATGGCCAATGAGTATGGGCAAGGCATCGCCGTCGTGGATAACGGGGTGATGCGCTCGAATGCAACTCCGTCCGGAGGCTCGTGGCAGGTGGAATTCGACACGGATTCCGGAACGCTCCTTGGGTTTGATTCCGTCAACCTGCTCCGGTGTTCAATCGATGCCAGCGGCGTATCGATTGCCGAGCAGTACCCGCCGTTGTCATCCGCTGGAACCGACATCAAGTATGCGGCGGGACGGCTCTTCACGAGCGCTGGAAGGCTGGTTCAGTATCAGCCCTTCCAATTAGAGTGGATTTTCGCCGGGGCTGAAAGCGCAGTCCTGGTCGAACCGGATGCCGCTTCGGGCCGGGTGTTTTATCTGGTTCAGAATAACGGCTGGCAAATCAACGCCTACGATGTCCAGAGCCGGCTGCTGCTCGGAACCATTCCTGTCGCCAACGTTACGGGAACGCCGAGCAGCCTGATTCGGTGGGGGACCAACGGCCTGGCGTTTCGCACTTCGAACAACCAGGTCTTCATCATTCGCACTCCTTTGGCCCAGCCCTCCGCCGCGGCGGATATCGCCGTGGGCATTGAAGGTCCAAATACGCCCGTGGCTGTCGGACAAGAGGCGTTGCTGATCCTCACCTTGACCAATCGCGGCCCGCTCTCTGCAAGCTATGTGGTTCTCACCAATGTCTTTTCGCCCAGCGTCAGCATCGACTGGAGTTTTTGCACAGACGGCGCCATTGCGACCACGAACGGCCAAGTTGTCTGGAACCTCGTGAAATTGGATCCGGCCCAGGATAGCTTCGCCGCGGTTGTCGTGCGGTCTGCGCAAGCCGGCGTGGTCAGCATCGCCGCCAATGCCGGGGCCTCGACCCTGGATTTGCGGCCCGGGGACAACTCGGCATTTGCCACGCTGCAAGTGGGCGGCGTCCCCCCGATGGATAGCGTCCTTACACTCGCGTTGCCTGTTCAGGACCTGGTATGGTCGCCTTCGCTGGGCCGATTGCTGGCGACGTCCACTGCCAACGCGGCCAATTGGTCAGGTTCCCTGCTGTCCATCGATCCAGCTGCATTGACCGTGCAATTCGAAACCACTCTGGGTTCGGACGCCGGTTGCCTGGCGCTTTCTCGAGACGACAGCATCCTCTACGTGGGCGTTGACCATGGCGTGAATGCCCTGGCCATACCTGGGTTGGCGAATACAAACCACTTCACGATCGCCGGTGATTATACCTATGATTTGGAGGTTGTTCCTGGCGCTGACCAATCGCTGGTGGTCGCGAGCCGTAACCGGAGTGACAATTCCACGTGGCTGGGCGTTTACGACAGTGGAGTCCAACGAACGAACACGCAGTTCTTTTACACTACAGGATTGAGTCTCGAATTCGGTGACAATCCTGCGACGCTGTATTCGCAGGACTACAGCTACTTTCGCGGCTTTTGCCGCTATGCCATCAGTGGGCAAGGCATCACCCTGCTTGATAATGCAACAGTGCTTCCATATGGGACGTCGATCGACATCAAGTCGGCCGAGGGGTTGCTCTACACCAGTCTTGGGATTGTGGTCGACCCGGTGACGCGGGAGCAGGTGCGCACTATACCTGGCATCACTAACAACTCTCCTCTCTGTTACGACGAAGCCACGAAACGCGTCTTCTACCTCATGCCGGCCGGTTCCTCTGCGGTCCTGCTTGCCGTGGATGCCGTCACCATGGTGCCACTGGGCTCGCGGTCGGTCTCCGGCTTCTCGGGTGCACCTGCGGACCTCGTACGTTGGGGCGCGGACGGTTTGGCCTTTCACACTTCGTCCGGCCTGGTTGCGGTGCTCCAATCTTCACTGGTGCCGTCTGATCCGTCGACGGATCTGAGGTTGACTCTCGTCGCTTCGAACACGCTGGCCTTCGTCGGCAGCAACTTCGTGTATTCGGTGATGGTCACAAACGCGGGCAGCAACTTCGCTACAAATACTCAGATCGCTTTGGCTTTACCGATGAATGTAAGCATCATCGGAGTTGCTACTTCCCGAGGCGCCGCGGTCACCAGTCCAGGGCAGGTCTTGGCGAATCTTGGAACCTTATTGCCGGGTGATGCGGCCAAGGCCTTTGTCACGATTGCGCCTACGCAGCCCGGCAACCTCATTGCGGTCGCCCGTGTAACTTCGAGCGCGCTCGATCCTGACCCGACGAATAACGCGCGGAGCATTACAAACGCGGCGGTCCTCCTCGTCGCCCGGGACGCAATGGTGGTTGTGAGCCAGGCAGCGGCGGATCTGGTCTTCAATCCTGCAACAGGCCGGCTCTACGCAAGCGGCAATGCTAACTCGGTTTCTGTGATCAATCCGGCTTTGGCTCAAGTGGAGGGCAATTGGCCAATTCCTACTCAACCCGGCCGTTTGGCGTTGTCCGACAGCGGGCTGGATCTGTTCGTTTCACACGATTCCGGCCGCCAATTGGCGCGCTTGCGCACTCCGGACGGAGTCGTGGTCACCAATTCTTCTCTGGGCACAATCGGTTCCGATCCTTTCACGCTCGTGGACATCGAGGTGATTCCCGGCACGTCCAATTCGGTTGTCATCAATGAGGAGGCTGGCGGGACGCGCTATGTCGCCGTGATGGATGACGGTGCGACGCGACCGGCACGGCCTCAGGTCTCGTACGGCTCGTTCCTGGAATTCGGTGGTGATCCATCAGTGGTCTATCTTTCCGGCCTGCAGCCGTTGGCGATTTCAGCCAATGGCGCCATGGTGCTGCCTGGTTCAGGCGTCTTCTCCTCCACATCCAATTTCAAATATGACAGCGGCCTGTTCTATACCGACGCCGGAGGACAAGTCGATGCCGCCGATCGCATTGTGGCTACAAGGTTCCCCGGGCTGGGCGCGGGCACGCTGGTCGAAACCGACACTGGCCGTCGTCGTATTTATTTTCTCACGTGCATCGCAAACGTCTGGCAGTTGCGCGCCTATGACCCGGTCACAACCGACCTGGTTGGCTCGTTAGCCCTCACGAATGAGATGGGCACACCTTCAGCACTCGTGCGCTGGGGAGAAGACGGCCTGGCGTTTTGCACTACCAGCAGCCAGATTTTCCTTCTCCGTCCTTCGTTCGTGCCGAGTGGTCCTGCGGCGGATTTGCAGGTCACGCAAACGCCCGTGCCCGCGGGACCGGTATGCCTGGGAAGCAACGTGACATTCGTCGTACAGGTTACCAACGTGGGGCCGTCGTCCGCTTCGGCAGCGCAGCTGCTGAGTCGCATTCCAACGAATACGACAATTGTCCAGGCGCTGCTTTCTCAAGGCACAACCAGCTTTTCAGGGGGTCTCCTGACCTGTTCGCTGGGAACGCTCACCAACGGGGGCGCCGCTCAACTCACCCTGACCCTTAGACCGCTGCGGGCCGGGGCGTTGGCGCATCGGGTCACAGCCACCTCGGCCAATACTGATCCGGATTTAAGCAATAATACCGTCACGACAAGCGTTGGTGTTCAGCTGAATCTGTCGCCAGATGCCGCAGGTGTCGTTGACTTGCAGACCGCCGACATCGAGTACGACCCGGTTTCCGGTCTGATCTACGCTTCTTTGACTGATTATCTCGGTGCCCCCTATGAAAACTCTGTCGTCTCCATAGATCCCGCAACGGGATTGCTTGGCGTTCCCATCCCGGTCGGCCCGGAGCTTTCGCACATTGCGATAACTGACGACGGATCGGCTCTATATGCACTCGCTGGAAACGGCAGTCAATTTCGCCGCATGACCTTGCCGAGCGGTAATCTTGAACTGAGCGTTCCTTTCAGCACCGCTACCGGCCAGAGTGAGAGTGCCGCCGACGACATCCGGGTCGTGCCCAGTCAACGCGAGGCGTTGGCTGTGATACTTCGATATCCAGGGTTACTAGCTGGCGGCAGCCCGGCGCTAGTCGCGTATGATGATGCGACGCCCAGGCCTATGAGCCTGATTTGGCAGAATACGATGGAATTCTTTTCGACAAACCTTTTGATCGGCCTGTATTGGAATAGCGTGCCCGAGGAAGCCACGCGAATTGAGCTTACAACGACAGGGTTTGTGGCCTGCGCGAGCGCCTGGGACCTTCTCGATGGCAGTACATTTGTTGACGATGCTGGACTGATCTACACTAGCGGTGGGGGCGTTTTCGATCCTATGACACTGAGCAAAATAGGCAGCTACGGCGTTTCTGGGCTGGTGGCTGCCGACCACAGAGTAAATCGGGTCTGCTTTCTGGCTGCGGGTGGTTCCACGTCGCAGGTTCGCTTCTTTGATCAACAGACCCAAGTTGAGCTCGGCTCGCTAACCGTGACGAACGTAATCGGAGCGCCGACGAAACTTATTCGCTGCGGAGTAGATCGGCTTGCATTCCGCACTAGCGGCGGTCAGGTATTCATCTTGCGGTCGTCATTCATCCCCACAGCGGACGTGCTGGTAATGGCTTGCGCCGCCACGAATCAAGTGATGGCCGGAGACACTGTGAGCCTTCAATTGATCGTCTCGAATGCGGGGCCGTATGCCGTCTCAGGCGTCTCCCTAACCAACACCGTGCCCGCGGGCTTCAACATCGTTTCGACGACGCTCACCCAGGGAACTTTCAGCACGAATGCACAGACTGTCATCGCTGCCATCGGCGACCTTGCAACCAACGCCGGTGCGACATTGACCCTGGTTCTGTCTCCAACCGGGGTATGCTTGGGGCTGGCAACCAATTTTGCGGACGTCGGCGCTTCGAGCCCGGCGGACCCAATCCTCTCCAACAACCATGTCGCATTGAGCTTGCGGGTTCTGCCCAGAGACAGCGACCACGATGGCATGCCCGATGACTGGGAAGTTGCACATGGCCTTAACCCCTTTGACCCCGCCGACGCCGCGCTCGATTCAGACGGCGATGGCACGTCGAATCTGCAGGAGTATCTGGCGGGCACCGATCCTTTTGCGTTTGATGGTCTGAGGATTGTCTCAGCTCGATTTGGACAAAGCGGTCAGTTTGAGTTCACAGTGCACGCGGCCATCGGCAAGACCTATGCCGTCGAATGGTCCACCAATCTCGCTCAATGGTCCTTGATAATTACATTCGTGTGTCGAGAAGACAACCAGCCGGTACAGGTCCCTGTCTGGTCGGTACCGGCTTGCTTCTATCGCCTGAAGACCACCACCAATGCGCCAGTTCCTGTGCTTTCACTGATCAATAGACCACAGCCTCCAGCCAATCCGCCACAGCTTCAGGTCGCGGCACCGCCCGGGTACCGGTACGCGCTGCAGGTCTCAACAAATTTCTATGATTGGATCGAGGTCACGAACTACTATTGCACTTGCTGTAGAACACTAATTGTGGACCCAAGTTCTGAGGTTAGCACCAAGCGGTTTTACCGCGTCTTGGACAAATGATACTCGCCGCAGCGATTTCATGATCTGCTGGGTGGTGCGTAGTTCTTCTAAACACACACCTGCTTTAACCGGAAATCCAGACTTTTATCTCTGGCAAGACCCCATTACGGGTGGAGTTCCCGAGCCATACTGGGATATAATTGCTCAGGTTTCCGATATCACGTCAAGTGAACCCGGTCAGGTACTTTCGGGTTGTCCGCCTTGGCTTCTTGTTTAATCGCGATTCTCCGTCTTCATTTTCCCTGCAAAGTTTCCATTGATTGTCCCATTTCCAGCCGGACTGTCGCAAAGCCTGACTTCACCATGTAAGTTGCCGATTTGAAATTGTCCATCTCGAATGTTTAGCAAAACGGCCGGTGGAAGATTTGGGCCCCGTCCGATCAAGCCGATCATCATGTTAAAATGACAAATTCCATCTCACTTTGGCAAAAGTTACCCGTGAACTTAACCAAGCACATTTGTATATTAAAATCAGACTGGTATGCAGACTGGCATGTGTAGTGCTGGATGGATGGTTTGCAAGGGAATAAAGTTTCAAAGGGATAAAACATCGTGAAAACAAAAACCTCGTTTCTATTGGCTATTCTGACCGCAATCGCCGTTGCCTCCGCTGAGGCAGGCACACAATACACCACCAACACCCTGACTTTTTCCGGGGCAAGTTGGAACGATGGCGGCTCTCTCGACGGCTATTTTACCATCCAATACGACGCCGGCATACCTGACGCGGTTTTGTGCCTTGATGTGAC
>Ga0182021_10009164_pt1 | contig 11716 bp, 3 predicted proteins | sample 612E3MmetaG_FD_120493 | JGI IMG/M metagenome (GOLD analysis project Ga0182021, IMG submission 120493) | Permafrost microbial communities from Stordalen Mire, Sweden - 612E3M metaG (Illumina Assembly) | ecosystem: Environmental > Terrestrial > Soil > Wetlands > Permafrost | place: Sweden...
CCGGTTCCGGCAAGGTGGCCAAGCAAGCGCTCGTCACCGTCCTGACCGGCAATTTGCACGATGACAACACCGTGGGCAAAGCCGCCAAGGTAAAGCCTGCTGAATCCCGCATCGCCTTGTCCGGCGCGACGTTCTCCCATGCGTTCCCGCCGCACTCGTTCACCGTTTTGCGGGTGAAGGCCGAGTAATTCCGGCCCGGTTCATCTCGAATTCCAAGTTGGGGAGCGCGCCGACGGACGCGCTCCCCTCGCTGTTTCGGTGTTCGGATTCATGCAAGTTGCAGAGACTGGAGATGCCGACCAAAGGCGGATCAATTCTTCAACGACAGCATGAAGGCTGTCCGCGTCGCCGCACTTTTTTACAAAGCGGTCATTGCTCCTGTAGCGGCGTGAGCCGAATCACCGTCAGCGAATGCGCCGGGACTTCATAAACAAATGATTCGCCGACCATCATGCTGGACGTTTGCGGAACAACGCTGGCGTGTTTGCCAAAGGTGTTCACCGCCATAAGATCGCCGGTTAACATAGTCTTGGTTGCCTGCGGAGCGAGTTTCTTCGCGCCGGAAAAATCCACGCGCAATGACTGGGCCTCTGCCCCGATGTTCACCAGCTTGAGGATGACATCGCCGGTCTTCGAGTCCCGCACGCATGACACCGCCAGATTCGTGGCCGCGGTCGTGAGCGTCGTCGGCAAATAAACATCGCCTTGGTTCTGTGCGAACATCTGCTGCACAAAATAGTTGGCGGTGAGCGTGAGGTTCTGGTTGTCGAAATAAATCATGTCCGGCCGCCATTGCGTGTGGCCCTGTTTGGCGAGCAACGGCGCGTAGGACGCCAACCGGACGATATCGCCGTTGCGTTCCAGCGCGGTCAGATAGGCGGCTTCGGCCAGCGCGGAACGCAGCGTGTTGGCGCGGTTGGCGTCGTGCGCGGCATATTCACCAAGATAGACCTTCGACTTGGTGCGGTCGTAAGTGTCGTAGCGCTTCAAGTTCTTCAAGAACCACTCCGGCTTTTCGTAGTAATGCTCGTCCACCATGTCAACGTGCTGCGCGTTGGCGAATTTCCAACCGGCTTCATAATCTTCACCGCTCGGCAACGGTCCGACCGTGCCGATGACCGTGATTTCAGGATGTTTCGCTTTCACTGCGTCGTTGATCATTTTGAAACGCTCCTCGAATACCGGCGTGATGTTATCCTCGTTGCCGATGCCAAGGTATTGCAGGTGGAACGATTCGGGATGGCCCGCCGCCGCGCGCTTCGCGCCCCAGATGGAATTCGTCGGACCGTTCGCCCATTCAATCAAGTCGAGCACATCCTGAATGTAGGCAGGCATCGCATCGAGGGACAATCCGCGCTGGCCCGTGCCGCCCTGGTCATCGGCGTTCTGACAGCACACGCCGGCCGCCACGACGGGCAACGGCTTTGCGCCGATGTCTTCGCAGAACTGGAAAAATTCAAAGTAGCCCAGCCCGAGCGACTGGTGATAACCCCAGAGATTCTCCTGCCCGCGCCGTTGTTCAACCGGGCCGATGCTGTCCTTCCAGCGATACATATTGCCGAGGCCGTGGCCATGCACCAGGCAGCCGCCGGGGAAACGCATGAACTTCGGCTGCAGATCCGCAATGGCCTGCGCGAGATCGGCGCGCAAACCGTTCGCGCGATTGTGAAACGTCGGGTGCGGGAACAGCGAAATCTCGTCCAGCGCCACCCCGCCTTTGGTCAGCGACAGCACCACGAGCCGCGCGGCAGAATCCGAATTGGTGGCGGTGATCGTCGCAACGACGCGCTGCCAGTCGCGGCCGGAAACGTCAAAAGTCGTTTCGCCGAGCACCGCGCGCTCCTTCGTTTCGAGTCGAACCACAAACCGCGCCGGATTTTCGAGCACGCCGTTGCCGCCCCAATGATTGCCCGTGAACAACTGCCGCGCGAACAGGGAGAAGTCGTATTGCCCGCCCGCTTGCACCACGATGCCATCGAAGCCAGCGTTGGCCAGGCCGACGCCCGCGCCTGGCTGCTGCGTTTCGACGACGACGTAATGCGGATTGTTCGGATGAACCGGCACGGCATCCGCAATTTTCACCGCGCCGCGGCCACCATCGCGCGCAACAAATTCCCACGCCGTCAGCGGCGTCCAGTTGAGTTGTTCCGTGGCCTGATACTCAAACGAGCGGTTCTGCACCAACTCCGCGTAAAGCCCGCCATCCGCCGCGTAATTCAAATCCTCGAAGAAAATTCCGAACAAATCGGGACTGATGGGCTTGCCGGATTGGGCCAGATCAACCGTGAGCGTGGTGGCGGCGGACGCGCCGAGGGCCGCCAGCAGCAAGGAGAAAACGAGGTTCGTGGGCTTCATTACGGAAATCTTAACCGGAAAAAGACGCTGCCGTCCATTGAGTTTACCGGCAGCAGCATTTGATTGGTGAGGTCTGAGCCAGGCACGGTCACCCAGTTCGTGCCGAGGCCGAACGTGAGCGGATTCGTCTGCACCTGCAACTGCCAGCCGGTATGATCCACCGGCCAGACGAGCGTCAGATTGCCGCCGCTGATCGAATAGGAAATGTTGGTCGGATTGGTGGCAACTGGAGTTCCAATCAACAAACTGCCCGTGCCGGCGAGGTAGGGCGCGCTGCTGGCTGCGTTGTAAACGCCCGGTGACTGGCTCGCGCCGTTTAACACGATGCCCGTCACGCGGTTCGTTCCAGCAAAGTTGAGGCTCAACACGGCGCCATTGGTCACGGTCACGATGGCGTTCGTGGGCAGCGTGGCCTGGTCAAAGGCCAGCGTGCCGCCGTTGACCGTGACGTTGCCGCTGAAATTATTCGCGCCGTTCAGCGTCTGCGTGCCATTGCCGGACTTCAGCAAGCTGATGGCACTCGCTGGTGCGGCGTCGCGGATTGCGCCGCTAAAGGTGTTGGTGGTTGTGATGTTGATGAGCAGCGATGCCGTCGTGCCTGAACTGTTCGTCACCACGCCGCCGCTGCCGCCGATGTCAGAGAGCGAGGCGATGGCCTGCGTGGTGCCGGCGAGGTCAAGGGTGGCCGTTGAAGCGAGGCTCACCGGCGATGCGGCCGGCAACTGGCCGGTGACGATGCCTGTTGCCACCACCGTCTTATTCGACAGGATGTTTTGAACTTCGCTCTGGCTCAACGCGCGGTTGAACATATAAACCTCGTCAATGAGTCCGTTGAACGAGGCCACGCCGTCGCCGCCGTCGGGGCTGCCGCCAATCCAGAACTGGTTCGCCGTCGTCAAGGCCGCCCCAGCCCAGCCGGTCGCGCCCGTTTGCGCGTCCACGTTGCCATCCACATAAATCGTCTTCACGCCGCCGCTGACGGTAATGGCGACAAAATGCCACGCGTTGTTGTTGAGCGTGGCCGTGCCGGTCAGCCAGCCGTCACCATAGCGCACGCCGCCGGCTTTGCCGCCGGAGACGGAATTGTTGTTCAAGTAGAACGTGGTGGTGCCGGCAGACCAGAAACCGTCGCCCTGATAACCGAACGTCGCGCCGGACGTCGCGGTCTTGATCCAGAGCGCATAAGTCCAGCTCGCGCCGGTGGCGTTGCAGTCCAGCGGCGTCACTTGGTTGTCTATCTCCAGGTAAGATGCGCCGTCCAAGTAGAGTGCGCTGCCGTAGCGCCCGCCGTTGGTGACGGCAGCGTTGCCGTTCAAGATGGCGTTCATCGCGGAACCGCCTAAACCGAGATTGGTCACCACGCCATCAACCAAATCTACGCCTTGGTCGAAGTTGAACCACAGCAACGGCGCAAGCGAAGCGACGTAGTTGGTGTTGTCGCTCTGACCAAAGCGCACCACGCCGTTGCTGATCGTGGTCGCCCCGCTGTAGGCGTTGATGCCGGACAAGGTGATATCGCCCGCGCCGAGCTTGGTCACCGAGCCGCTGCCCGTGATGCTGCCGGCGAACGTCGTGCTCGTGTTCTTGCCAAAGGCAAACGCCGTGGACGTGCTGCCCGCACCGAGTTGAATGGTGCCGGAGTTGCCGCCGGAAAGCGCGCCGACAGCTTGAGCCGAGCCATTGAGCACCAGCGCCGCGCCCGACGCCACGGTCAAATCTGTGCCCGTCGGGAGCACCGGACTGCTCACAACCACGCCGTTCATCAGATTCGTTATCTCGGACTGGTTCAACGAACGTCCGTAAACAAACACTTCATCAATCAGGCCGTTAAATGGCGCGTTGCCGTCGCCCGTGTCCGCCGTGCCGCCAATCCAAAGTTGATTGCCGGTGGCAACCGTGTTCCACATCTGGCTGGCGGTATAGCTCGCGTCCAGGTTGCCATCCACGTAAATGGTTTTTGCGCCGCTGTTGTCAGTGATGGCGATGAAATGCCAGTTGCCGTCGTTCACATTGGAATTGCCGCCCATCCAGCCGCCGCCCCAGCGCACGCCGCCGACATGGCCGCCGGGATACGAACCGCTGCTGGCCTGCGTGGCGGAGGTCAGGAAGAAACTGGTGTTGCCGCTGGCCCAGCCGCCGAAGCCCTGATAGAGGAACGAGCCGCCGGTGCTGGTGGTCTTGATCCACAACGCCAGCGTGCACGCCGAATTGGTCGTGTTGCCGTGAAACAACGTGCCCGCGTTGTTGACGAGCACGTAACCGGTGTTGACCGGGCCATTGCTCACCAGCAACGCCTTGCCGGCGTGTCCGCCGGAAGCAATGCTGACGTTCGTGCCGGTCAAAGTGCCGTTCATCACCGCGCCGCCACTGCCGCCGTTGACGACGGTGGTTCCGTTGGTGTTGTCGAAAGACAAATACAGCAACGGGCCGCCTTGCTTGACCGTGCCGCCCGAGATGACCGTCGGGCCCGCGTAAGTGTTCGCACCGCTCAACGTCGTCGTGCCGGTGCCCGCGAACGTCATGCCGCCGGAAGTGTTGGCCGCCGTGCTGATGGAAAATCCACTGGCGGCGGTGCTGGCACCGCCACCGGTGAGCGTGACGGTGGTGGGCGCCGCCGTGTAAACGCCGGGACTGGTGACCACGATGCTGGTTACTTTGAACGCGCCTTTGCCCGTGCCATCGTCGGCCATGACGGCATAGGCGGTCGCGCCGCTGCCGGTGCCGCCGGTGATTGTCACCAGCGGCGCGCCGACATAACCCGAACCTTGAACCGACGGGCCGGTGATGGAGCTGACGCCCGTGCCGGTCGGTGCGAGCAAGGGCCGGTCAATGGTGACGGACTTGCCGCCGTTATCAATCGTGCCGCCTTTCGGATAAACGTAAACACTGTCAATGTTTCCATCCGTCAGGAAATTGCCGGCGGAGATATTTGCCTGCAACGTGCCGCCGTTGAAATTCAGCGACGTAGTGGGACTGGTCTGGTCGGCCCTCACGATGCCGGTGGTCAACGTGCCGTTGGTCAGGAGATTGACCACGCTCATCGTTCCCGCCGTGGTGCTGGTGTTGGCCAGATTCACTCCGAGCGAAGTGCTGGCCGCGGCGGTGAGCGAAGCCGGATTGCTTCCGCCACCCACATTGATGATGGACACCGCGCCGCTGGTGCCCGCCCAGTTCATGTCCCCGCGCGCCGCCGAGGCCGAGCCGCCGGTGATGTTCAATAAGCCCGAACTCGCGCCACCGCCGCGGGCCACGTTCAACCAACCATTATCGGTGAAACTGCCACCAACGATGTCCAGGATGCCGATGGTGTCGTTCTGGCTGCCGCCGATGCCGACTTCATTGACGGTCAGCGTGCCGCCGGAAAGTTTGTAGTAGCCGCGTCCGCTCGCAACCGAACCGATGCGGAAGTCGTCCACACTTGCGGCTTGAGTGAGCACGACATCGCCACTGATTTGACAAGCTGCTCCCACCTGTCCCGAACCTGCCCGGTCGCCCAGCCATATCCGGGCGGCGGTGACACTGGATGAAATGTTCAGAACGGCGTTGGTCGTGCTCGCGGCGTTGTTGTCCACGATATAAACGCCGCTGCTGCCGGTTTTGGCCGATCCCGTGAGATTGAGCGTTCCCTGGCGGACAGTTGTGGCTCCCGTGTGGGCATCATCGCCGCTGATGATGAGAATGCCTGTGCCGGTTTTGAGGATTGTGCCGCTCTGGGAAATAATGCCCGACAGCGTCTGTGAAGCCGTGCTGTTGTAATTGAAGGTGCTGGAGTAGTTGACAAGGTTGCCGGAATAATTGCCGCCGCCCAGCACGCCCCCGCCGCCGATCGCCAGCGTGCCGCCGCCATTGAGGGTGATGTCGCCGGAGAACGTGTTGGTGCCGGTCAGCGTTGCCGTGCCCGTGCCATACTTGATCAGTGACGCGCCGCCGCCAATGCCGGAATTATTGGCCGAGCCCACCGAGTAGCTCAACGTCGAGTTGCTGAAGACCACGCTGTAAGGCGAAACGCCCGCCGCCAAATTCACCGAACCGCCCGTCGCCGTGTCGTTGAACGTCGCTGTCGCGCCATCCACGAAGTAGGTGCTGGGTGTGCCGCCATAAAGCCAGTTGGTCGTCTGGTTCACGTCCCAGTTCGTGTTGACGTTGCCTTTCCAGACCAGCGTCGGCACCGGCACAATCGAGCCGGCCTCGCTGCTGTTGGGGCTTTCGCCGTTGGCATTGACGGCGGACACGACATAGTAATAAGTCGCATTGAAAAGCAAACCGCTGTTCGTATAGCCCGCCGTCGTCACGCCCGTCGCCATAGTCACATACGGCCCGCCGGAATACAGCGAGCGCTTTAGGTTGTAACTCGTCGCTCCGCCGCTCGCGCCCCAGGACAAGGCGATCTGGCCGCCATACATTCCGGTGGCCGTCAAGCTGGACGGAATCGCCGGTGGCGTCAGCGTGATGGCGCTGGCTTGAACCGAGTTCGTCCCCTGTCCGCCGCTGTTCACCGCCGCAATGACGTAATAATAAACCGTGTTCCCGCTCAAACCGGTGTCGGTATAATTGGTCGCCGTCACGCCGGACGCCACGAGCGCGTAAGACCCGCCGCTGGTCAATGAGCGTTGCACGAGATAATTGGTCGCGCCGCTGCTCGCCGTCCAGGATAAATTGACAACGCTCGCTGACGCCGCCGTGGCCGTCACCGCCGCGGGAGCCGCCGGTGCCACCGGCGTCAACAGATACAGCGCCGTGACTTGCGCCGCGCTCAAAGCGCCGTTGTAAATGCGGAAGTCGTCCACCTTGCCATTCAGATATGGGTCGCCGGCAAACGCCGACCGGCCGAGGTAATTATTCGTGGCATTGACCAGACTGCCGATCATGTCCGGCGTGTAGCACATGGTGCCGTTCGTCCCCACCGCCAAGCCGTCCACATAGAGCACGCCCACGCCGCTGCCTTCGGTTCCTTTGAGCGTCACGGCCACATGATGCCAGCCGGTGCTCAACGGCGCGGTGCCGTTGATCTGCTGCTCGCCGGCGCCGGTGAACTTGGTGATGGCGAAACACACCACGGAGCCGGTGGAAGGCGTGAGAAACATATAGCGGTCGGTGTCCGCGCCGAAATCGAAAATGCGCGACCAATTGTTCACGCTGTTCAGATAGACCCAGGTGGCGATGGTGAAATCGCCCAAGCCGGTGAGCAGGCCGTTGGGCAAGGCCACATACTGTGAACTGCCGTTCAAGTTCACGGCGTTGCCGAACTTGCCGCTCACATTGGTCGCGCCGTTCATGAAGATGGCCGCCGGATGGCCAAAGCCCGAGGCATCCGCCGCGGTCGCGAAATTAGTTTCGTTGAATTTGTAGTAGGCCACCAGTTGGTTGAGGATGGTGATGGATTTTTCCGGCGAGTTCGCTGACTCGCCAAATTTGTCCAGCGCGGAGACGGCGTAGTAATAGGTTCCGCCGTTGGTCGCGGTTGAATCCGAAAAATACCGGTCCACCGAGGAAGAGACCGTGCCGATGGTGGTGTAAGGCCCGCCGCTGACGGTGGCGCGTTTGACGAGATAGTTCGTGGCGTAGGCAGAACCCCACCAAGTCAACGTGACGTTCGTTCCGCTCACACTCGTGATCGGCACGCTGGGCACCGTGCCCGCAGCAATCGGATCCAGCAGGCACGTCAGCGTGGTGAAGCCAACGAAGTCTGGAGAGTTTGGATTGTTGTAAAATCCATCCGGCCGCAGCGCCGTCGCCGCCGCCGCCGTCCAGGGCGCGGACAGGCCGCGCTTGTTGACGTAGTGGTTGTAAAACAAATCCCACGTCGGCGGCAGAAATCCCCGGCTGCCGGCGTTCAGCGCACTCGTGCCCCAAGCGAATGAGGCTCCCTCGCAGACGAGATACGACTGATACGGCACGTCGTTCCAGAGATTGTATTTGGCCGAGTATTCCAGCCCGCGCAGAAACAGATTGTTGTCGAAGCCGTAGAGGTCCACGCCCTGATTCCACGCCACCTGCAAGGCCACACCGATCCATGCGATGCCGTCCATCGTGTGCGCCTGATCGCGTCCGCTTTCCTGCCATTGCGCCAGGCCGTTCGTGTGAACGAACCACGCGGCGGCGGTCAGATTGCCGTTGCCATTGCCCTGTTTGAGATAGGTGACGGCGCGATTAAACATGTTCGTATCGTCGCAAAACACCCCGCACGCCATCAGCGAAGCCGCATTGCACGCGTCCCAGTTGCACCAGTAATGGCTGTCACAGGTGTTGTTGTGCGCGTAAAGGAAATTGTCGTTTCCGCCAGCGAAGAGCTTCAGGAAGTTGCAGTAGTTGCTGATGCTCGTCTGCGACCAGTTGGGGTAACCGCGCAACGCCTCGCCCGCCACGGCGAATTCGTAACCGCAAATGCCGGCGCCCAAAGCCCAGTTGCTGTTGCCGCCCACGCCGTTGGTCATCGTGCTCGCCCACGCGTCGCAGCCTTGAATCGCCTTTTCGGCGAAGTTCGTATCGCCCGTGATCCGCCACCGCAACGCCAGATAATAAATGGCCAGTGCGTCCTTCTGGCTGCGGGCGTAATTGTTCGGCGAAACACCGCGGACGATCTGCGTCACCGGTGCCCAAGGCCAGCCGGTATTTGCCTGGGACAACGGGGTGAGCTGGTTGTAACTGTCCACCCACGGCGAGGCGTTGGCCGCCACCTTGGCTTTCATCCGGTCAAAATCCGCCTGCGTGTGCAGCCCACCGGGGTGAACGAAGGTTTGTCCGGGCGCGAGGTGAACAACGAAGAAAACCAGCGCGGCTGCGAGCGCGGCCTTTTCACGGGCGAGATGAAAGGCGTTGAACATAGATTTGCGAATCATTTTAAGGTATGGGTGAATCGGTAATTTTCAATTCCAGTCAACTCATTCAAAGTTCAGTCAGGGATGATTCTCACCACCACGTCGGGTTTTGGTGAAGTTCGCGATCCAAGGCTTCCATCAGGAAATAATCGCCCCAACTGGAATAGGCGGGCTGGTCGCCATAGGCGCTTTTCAGCACGCCCGGACAGCTTTCGTCGAAATTAAGATAGTCGTCACGGCAAATCCGGCTCAACAAGGCGTCCTTCGTTTCCAAAATCAACGCATCCGCCGCGCCAAGCTTCTGCAATTCCTGAAAGCCGCACACCGCCACCGCCGCCGCCGAGGCGTCGCGGACGGGGGCGGCATTCGCCGGCAGTCGAAAATCCCAGACCGGCACGACCTCCGCGTCGAGTTGTGAAATGAACTTCTTTGCCAGCCGCAGCGAGGCGTCCAGATACTTTTCATCCCGCGTGTAAGTGTAGCTCAACGCAAATCCGTAAATCGCCCACGCGGCGCCACGCGCCCAATAAGAATCCACGCCCCGGCCGCAAAAGTTCTCGGGCCCAATGGGCACGCCGGTTAGCGGATTGAAACGATAGGCGTGCCAGAGCGAATGGTCGGGCCGGATAAAGTATTTCATCACCATGTTGGCGTGGCGCACCGCGATGTTGCGATACTTCCGGTCGCCGGTCTCGTAACCGGCCCAATACAGCAACGGCAGGTTCATCATGCAGTCCACGATGCTCAGGTTGTCGGTCTGCACCATTTCGTTCCCAATGGGAGAGCAGGCTTCATCCATCCGCCCCCACGCCCGGATGAAATTGCCATTTTCGTTGAACCGCTGGGACAACACCTCGGCGGCACGCAGGCCGACCACGTGGTGTTCTTCGTCGCTTGTCAGCTTGTAGAGCGCAACGGAATAGAGCGAGTAAAGGAAGCCGAGATCGTGGTGGGTGTCCAGATGACGGGTGAACACTTTCTCGCAATAGTGCGGCGAGAGACGCAGGACTTGGTTCAGAAAGTATTCATCTTCCGTCTCCCGCCAGGCCAGCAGGGCCATGCCGGTGAAAAAGGAAGAAGTCCAGTTCCCGATCTCGTAGAAACCTTCTTTGTGGGCAAAATAATTGCCGTCCAAGGCCCACGGCGCAGCCTTCGGTTCGTCCGCCAGCCGCTGGATGTTGCCGCGTGTTTTGCGGACGCACAGGGCGAAAACATTTTTTAGCTGGGAAGAGCTGGACGTGGCTTTTTTTGTGAAAGCATTTGGGCCAGAGATGGTGCTCATGTGTTTGCATGGAACTATGCTTCCTTAGCCATGTGAAAACAAATGCCAAGCCAGTCGAACTGTAAACGCAAGCGGAAACCAGAAATTTCGCGCGGTTTGCCTGCTTAGAGCGATTCCACTTTTTATGTAGCGCAGCCCGTCCCGGCTGCGGGTTAAAGCACCGTCTCGGTGCCTTTGAGGGACTTGGCGGCGAGCCGCCGCCGCCACTCGCAGGCGCGGACGCCTGTGCTACATCATTTCTGGAATCGCTCTAATTTTTAGGGGGCAATGTATTGCCGTCCACCCAGCGCCCTTCGATGAGCAACTCCCGGCAGACGTCAGGTATGCCGCGCTCGTTGTGATTGATCAACGAAATGAGCAGTTGGACGGCGGCCTTGCCAATTTCCTTGGAATTCTGGTCAATGCCAGCGCTGGCGCCGCCATCCAAAACGCTGGTGGCGGCAAGGCCAATGTCTTTGGGCACTTGATAGCCGCAACTGGCCAACACCCTGCGAAGACCTGGACAGTCGGTAAAAATCGCGTCGGGTTTGGTCTTTTGCAACCATGACGTGAGTTGTTTCTGGTCTTCTTTGAGATTCTTTTTGTCGCTCATCAACAGCGGATATAACCGCGATTTCGCCTTCACTTTCAACTGTCCCAGAAGAAAACCCGCGGAAAAACGGGTGCCTTTGATCGTGGTGTCCCGGGTCGTCACATAAGCAATCCGACGATAACCTCGATTCCAGATGCTCTCGAAAGCGATCATGCCGTCAGTCAACTGGTCGCTGGTGACCAGATGGGCGCGCGGTTGCGCGACGGAATGGCCAAACCGGACAATGCAAAAATCGTTCCACCGAAACTCCTGCCAGTTTGACGGCCACAGCGTGCCGTGAGGCGGCAGGAGGATTCCATTAATATTTCGCGCCCGCAATATTTTTCCCAACCGCGCGAAGGATTCACACTCTTTGAGGCGAAACTCTTCCAATCTGAATCCGCAGCGTTTTGCCTCGTCTAATGCTCCTTGCCAATAAAGTTCGAATTCCCGGAAAGTCCGCAGTTCTTTTGGGTTGGGCCAGCAGTTGATCCACGCCAGTTCCGCGCCAATGGGCGTGGTGCTCCGGGCGCGCCGATAATGGCACAGGGCGGCCAGCATCGGATCTGGTTGATAGCCCATTTCCCGCATCGTGTCCTGAATCTTCTGGCGCACTTTTTCCGAAACACGCGGCGAGTTCTTGACGGCCAGCGAAACGGCCGACACAGAAACGCCGACCGCCTTGGCAAC
>Ga0182021_10009165_pt1 | contig 11714 bp, 11 predicted proteins | sample 612E3MmetaG_FD_120493 | JGI IMG/M metagenome (GOLD analysis project Ga0182021, IMG submission 120493) | Permafrost microbial communities from Stordalen Mire, Sweden - 612E3M metaG (Illumina Assembly) | ecosystem: Environmental > Terrestrial > Soil > Wetlands > Permafrost | place: Sweden...
ACGGTGAAACGCCTTCGTGAAAGTCCGGCCAGCAGACGATGCGAACTCACACGGTGCTAAGGGCCGCCGGTCTGCGTATCGACATTGGGCGCATCGGCACGGCACATGGGATAACGGAAGTGGACCCGCTCCCTGCTAGAAAAGCAGACGCCGTGACTGGTGTTTGCCGCTGGCGCTGTCAGGGCTCTCCTTGAGCCGACTGGTGTTGGCCGCCTGCGGCCTTCTGCACTGAGACCGACTCCAGCCCCCCGATGACCGGAATTGTTCTTGTTATGACCATTAATGGATGGAGAATACCTGTGAGGAAGTTACGACTACCGTTGCACTCACCCCTGGATCCGGCGCGTGTTTGATTTTTGTACCGCTCTTTTCCAAGGGGCTCCTTGCCTTTTTCTGGATACTTCCCAAGTCGCCGACAGGATCGTTCTGGGGGATTGTCCCCTTCCCAGACGCTCCGGAGTGTTCTAGGCACTCAACCGCATGGCGGAATTCGCTGCCGGTCGGGATCATTACACCAATGTCAAGTCGTTTGTGGCGAACGGTGGAGTCCGTCGCCTCATCGAAGCGGGACACTTTGAAGTGATTGAGGACTTTCCGAACTCACCTCACACGAGTCACATTGTGCTGCTTCAGTCTCCAAGAGGATAATCAATGGCACCTCATCATCCCCACAGCCCTTCGGGCGGTCTTTTCGAGAAGAACCTCTTTGTCGCCATACTCTTGAACTTCCTCATCACCGTCATCGAGATTATCGGCGGGATTGCTTCCGGAAGTCTCTCCCTCCTCTCCGATGCCATTCACAATTTCAGCGACGGGATCGCCATTGTCGTCAGCTACGTTGCAATCCGGCTGAGCAAGAGACCGCGCACCCTCAAATATACATTTGGCCTCAAGCGTGCCGAGGTTCTAGCTGCGATCATCAATGCGAGTGTGCTCATGATCATCAGCTTCTTCCTCATCAAGGAGGCAATTGAGAGATTCTCAATCCCAACCCCGATCACAGGACACCTGATGCTCGCCGTTGCGGCTGTGGCGTTGCTTGCCAATATCGTGGGAACCATGTTGCTCAAGCGGGGGGCAGACCAGAACATCAACATTCGTGCTGCCTACGTTCATCTGGTGAGCGACGCCGTCTCCAGTCTTGCGGTCATCATCGGTGCGATCTTCATTATAGTATTCAGGATCACCTGGATCGACCCGGTGCTCACGATCCTCATTTCCATCTACATCCTCAAAGAGACATATGAGATCGTCAAGCAATCCGTTGATGTCATCATGATGTCTTCTCCGGCTGAGATTGATATGAATCAATTGCAGCAAGCGGCAGAAACGATTCCCGGCGTCAGGAACATTCACCACGTTCATGTTTGGAAACTGAACGACTCCGACATTCATTTTGAAGCACATGTCGACGTGGATGATGTGCCCGTGAGCCGGACGGCCGATATACGAAGAGAAATTGAACGGCGCTTGCTCGAGAAACACGACATTACTCATACGACTCTCCAGTTTGAATGCGATACGTGCCGCACAAAGGAATTGGTGTGAGCGACTCCTGGTAGTACCACACGCAAACGCGATCGAAGGATACACCAATGACAATCGCAGGAATGGCAGACAATGGCTCGCCCGTCAGCCAAGATCGCAGATGAGCATTCCGGCATTCATTCAATACAGGGCTCACGCGACTGCGCGCTTGCACATTCCAGCTGGGATAAATGCCGTCTGGTGAAACAGAATAGCCCAAGTCTTCATTCGACATGACCAATTCACCAGAAAACGCCATTTCACCGAGACCTTTTTGAGGCTACACCGATGTACGTTCCGCAGAAAGTGTTTTTCACCAAGGGAGTTGGTCGGCACAAGGACTACCTCCAGTCGTTTGAGCTGGCACTGCGCGATGCCGGAGTGGAGAAATGCAACCTCGTGACCGTATCCAGCATACTGCCACCGAAATGTAAACGTCTTCCGGTATCAGAAGGCACCAAACTTCTTGAGCCCGGAGCATTGACATTCGTGGTGATGGCCCGGAATGCCACGAATGAACCGAATCGTCTTGTTGCTGCATCTATTGGCGTGGCCCAACCCGCTGATGAGACAGCTTATGGATACCTGTCAGAGCACCATCCGTTTGGTGAAACAGATGAACGCTCGGGTGAATACGCTGAAGACCTTGCAGCCACCATGCTCGCAACAACGCTCGGCGTGGACTTCGACCCCTCGCTTGCATGGGACGAGCGTGAAAAGCACTACAAGATGAGCGGCAAGTTTCTGAACACGTTCAACGTCACTCAGTCGGCAGAGGGTGACAAAGATGGCAAATGGACTTCCGTGGTCGCAATGGCGGTACTCCTCTCTTGAGGTTTCCGATATCTGAAGAGGGACCCCGCCCGCTTGCATGACACAGAGAGCTGCAATTGCGCAACGCGAGTTCCTTCGTAGGCCTGCGCATAGGATCGTGACATTTGGGGAAAGAGAGGAGATGGCGTGAATTCGACGCAGGGACAAATTCCAGTCGCACCGGATGAATTTCATTCAACTTGCTTTGTCTGCGGAAACGGCAATCCTGATGGGATCCGACTGCAATTCGTACAACACGGCGATCACTTACACGGTGAAGTGGTGGTGGAACACCATTTTCACGGTTATGAGGGAATTGTGCATGGTGGCATAGTCGCCTCCATCCTCGATGCGGCGATGGTGCGTTGCCTGCACGGCGTGTTCGGCAAAAATCCTTACACATGCAGGCTTGACGTCCGCTACTTCCGAGAGACACCCATTGGACACCGAATTGTTGTCGATGCGCATGTGACATCACACCGCCGAAACATGTGCTGGGCTGAAGCGGAAATGCTCCTCGGTCAAGGTCGCTGCGCTCATGCCAGCGGAATTTTCAAGTTAGCCTGACGAGGAGAAACATTCAGGGGAAGTGCAGGAGAAGAAAGCTCAAACGCCACACCCAGGTCGATACGGTCCCAGCCAACACACCATCCATTGCTATCCTTGTTCGATCATTTGAAGAAAATCATCTTGATGCCGATCCCAAGAAGAGCTACACCGAAGACTTTCTGTAGGACCTCGTCTGAAAGGCCGGTAGCAAACCGGGCGCCGATAAAGCTGCCAAGAACAAAGCCAGCACAGATAATTGCTGCGACTTTCAGGTTCACATATCCCTGCCTATAGTAGACCCAAGCGGCGAGCAATCCGATGGGGGGAACGAGCAAGGCCAGCGTGGTGCCCTGTGCCTGATGCTGAGTCATGCCGAAGAGGAGCACCAATGCGGGAACTATAATTATCCCGCCGCCGAGCCCGATCAGACCGCTGAAAAGACCGGCGAGGACCCCGAGCAGAAGCAAAGGAAGGATATCGGACATGAGGCACTTCTCCTTTGAATGGGCAGCAACTCCCGACAGCTCCCCTGAAACAAAGGCGTCTATTCTCCCTCCGAAAACGCCTTGGGGAGTTAGCGGTGCGCCCCTATGCTCACGGCATCATGAAGGGCCCAGCCGGGCCGAGTGAAAGTGGTGGTGACACTTAGGCGGGAGATCCGATGAGGTGCCGGCAGGCTCGATGGAGGGCAAAATCGGATCTCCAATCGAGAATTGCAAGCGACCCTCCATGTGGGGCCAGAAGTTTTTCTCACCAAGCGCCGCAGGATGATCATCGAGATCATGTCGCAGATTCGACATAAACATCGGATCACAGGATTTACCAGGGGGAGTGGTCCGTTCCGCTTCTCCTTGTACCTGGCTTCTTCAGTCATCGATCAGACGCGGCTCTCAAGCCTACGACATTTCAGCTAACTGACCGCAACAGCCTCTTCCACGCTGCCGAGCTCACCGACGGTGTGGAGATAGTCCGTTGCACTCAAGGCCGCAATGGTCCCATCAGCCACCGCAGTGGTAATCTGCCTGTATCTCTTCGCGACCGAGTCTCCGGCCGCGAAAACGCCCGGAACGTTTGTCTCAAGGAGAGGGCTCACAATGAACTCTCCAGACTGATTGAGGTCAACGAGCCCCCGCAGTGTCTCGGTGTTGGGGACATAGCCGATGAAGACAAACACTCCATTAATGAAAGTTTCCGTGATCTGGCCAGTGGACAGATGCCTGATTCGCACTCTCTCAAGCGCCTCACTCCCCAAAAACTCTGCAATGGTCGACTCCATGATGAATCGGATTTTGGAGTTTTGTCGTGCTTCTTCAACCGCGTGAGGAAAAGCCTGGAAAGTATCGAATTGGTGAACGATGGTTACCGAGGCAGCGTATTTTGTCAACGATACAGCTTCCTCCAGCGCCGAATTCCCTCCGCCGACAACAATGATGTTCTTGTCCTGAAAGAAGTCGCCGTCACAGGTGGCGCAATACGAGATGCCTTTCCCCCTTAACTCCTCTTCCCCCGGGACACCGAGGGGACGCGATCTCCCGCCCGGCGCCAGAATGATCGCAGGAGCTGTGAACGTTTCCCGGCCGTTGATCTCGATCGCTTTGGTTTCTCCGCCGAGATCCATTCTCGTGACAGAGATGTTCGATCTGATCGTGCAGCCGAACTTCTTCGCCTGGTTCTTCATGGTTGTGGCAAGTTGATACCCGCTGGCGCTTTCAACCCCGGGGTAGTTGGCCACTTCGTGCGTGAGGACCATCTGGCCGCCCACCGCACCTTCGTTCAGGAGAAGCGTGCGCATTTTCGACCGGGACAGGTAGATCCCAGCAGTCAATCCCGCCGGGCCGGCGCCAATGACAATGGCATCGAAAGACGCAGGGCTCATTGTGCGACCACTTTCGCAGGGAACTGAGTGTCAAGAATCGAGGTGATCTGGTCCCTGTTTTGAATGCTGCTGGTTGCTTTGACAACCTTCCCATTCTTGAAGTAGACGGTAAAGGGGAGACCCTGGAAGTTTCTGCATTCGGGCAGCTTCCTGATGACAGTGGCATCGGCAGAATCAAACTCCATGTCGCGGAACGCCACACGGGGATATTCGCCCTGCAGGTCGTCCATGACCTCATAAACAGGGATGCACATCGGGCCCATTCGTCCGCAGCACACCATCACGTTTTCATTCTTTGCAACGGTCTCTTCAAGATCTTTTGCCGAAAGCAAGTGCTTCAGATTGGTCTGCAACATGGTGATTCCTTAGAATTGTTCACGGATGAGATGCACCAGGATGCATGGAGGGTCTCCGGTGCCGGATGTCAACGCAGAATAAACATGGCACCGAGTAACGCGCCATAGATGGTGCTGAGCCATGGACTTCTCGTTATCGGACAGAAGCCGGTCTTGCAGCCGACAACACGATAGAAGAGATAACCTCCAGCGGCCCCAACAACCACAGGACTTATCCGCCAGACCCAGGCCAGAATAGATACCAACTCGAGTGTTTGCATAGTGTTTGCTGAATCCCCTCCCCTTGTTACTGTGAGATGCAGTGACCAGTCAAAAGGGGGCATCACATAATGAGGGAACTTGCAGCCGGTGAAAGCGTCCGGAGCAAAAGGCCCGGCTCCGGATCCAGGTCTCCCTGATACAGGAAGACTGTGGGCCAAGCGGACGAACAGCCTGGAAAAGAAGACTCCGAGATTATCGGGCAGGAACACACTGCTTCCCACTGACTCCTTTTATGACCTCTGTGCATCATATCGGTAAGGACTCGTCTGTTTCTTGAGTTTCTCATTTCGTTTTCCGAAGGAACCATAAAGGAGGCGTCCACACAATGCCGATCTACGAGTATCAGTGTTCCGGGTGCGGAAAGAGCTATGATGTGTTCCACAAAGTGCGGGAAGTAGAGGAAGATGTCGTGTGCCCTGGCTGCGGTTCGACGAAGCACGTGCGCCTCATCTCCGCTCCTGCATTCAGCGTGAAAGGAAGTGGTTCCTCCGTGTCCGATCCGGTCCCGTCATGTACCGATGGGTCTTGTTGTGGTGGAAGCTGCGGCCTGAACTGATTCTGTCGCTGATCATGATCATACGCGGAGAGCACGATGAAAAAAAGCAAACCTGTCAAGAGAGGGTATGGGACCTATTCCTGGATGGTGCTGGCGGTCGTCGCGCTTGTGGCCGGCTACTACCTCATCACCCGGAGCACGTCAAAGGGAACAAGCAGTTTCAGGCCGGAATTGCCGCCAAGTGCAACCCTGGGAGCCGCTCCCGCCTTCACGCTGCCCGATTTGAACGGTAAGCCTGTTTCCCTGACCGATCTGAAGGGGCATGTTGTAGTCCTCGATTTCTGGGCCACATGGTGTCCGCCATGCAAACGCGAGATTCCGGATTTCATCACACTGCAGAGTGCGTATGGATCCCAGGGGCTCCAGATCGTCGGCATCGCACTGGACGAACAGGACAAGGTGCAGGCCTTTGCCCGTCAGAACGGGATGAACTATCCTGTGTTGTTTGGATCGGATGAAGTATCGAGGAGATACGGTGGAATCGACGGAATCCCGACGACGTTTGTCATCGACCGGAACGGCAAGATCGTCAACAGGTTTGAAGGGTTCAGACCGAAAGAGGTGTTTGAGGAAGAAATCAAGAAACTCTTATAGGCGAACGCGATCCGTGAGCTGGAACATGAGGGAAACCCGCTTCAACACGGATTCCCCTATTCGCTTCACGCGCGATCCACAATTTCAGTGCGAATTGGGTCCTTGGGCACTCAGCTTCCGGACTGGGGAAGAAAGTCCCCTTCCCTGTGAGAATCAGCTCCTTTTTTCGGGAGAATCAGCTCCGTAGATCCTCTTCACGTACCTCAAACCCTGCGCGCTCGAGCGCACGGCAGGCCATATCGATGGCCGCCGGGTCGACGTTGTTGGGAGGGGGAGGAGTCTCGGGAATCTCCCGGCATTCCCGCAACACTTCGTCCGACAGCGAGCCCAGCAGCTGCTCGCAAGATTCGTAGATCCCTCCGGGCCCGTCTTCCAGGAGATGATGCTGGAACAGCACGGTCCGAAGTGTCCGCAGGATTCCCGCGGACGGCGGAGGGATGAGAAGTGATTCGAGAGCGGCATGTTCGAATCGCACACGCCTTGCAGTCAGGAGCGGCTTCCCTCCCTTTGCCTCCACTATTGCCGGAAGCACGTTCCTCTCCTCCATCGCAATGTGCCGAAGCAGGCCGGCTCGGAATTCATCGTAGAGGGGTTGTTCGATCTTCCCTTCGCCCGCCCGGCTGAGAAGCCTCTCCAGACGCTTATGATCCGCATAGAAGAATTCGCTCAAGGCAGCCATGTATGACCTTCCACTTGTTAACCCTTCCTCATGATACGATCCTTTTTTGTGGAATTCCTATCCTCATCTGGCTGAGCCGCAGCCGATCTCCCGGCGATACCCGCTTGAATCTGGAGCCTGGACTCCGTACAGTGATGGACAATGAACACACCGTCTTTCTCACTCTCTCGCGGGATCCTTCCCCGGACTCTCGCCCTCACTCTTGCCGTTTTCCTGGGCCTGAGCGTGATTCCGGGGACAAGAACGCTCCAGGCACAAACCCGCGATTCTCTCTTCCCGCGCGTCCTGATCGCCTGGTCCGCCACAACACGCGGGGCCGACTCTCTCGACCAGCAGAGCTTCCTTACCGCACTCAGAGTGACGGGTTTGCGCCCACGGATCGTGCCCGCTGAGAGCCTGGCCACGACCGACCTGTCGGCTGTCTCCCTTCTCGTCATTCCGAATGTTTCCGCACGGACTCTCGGCCGCGCCGCAAGCTACCGGGTCCTTAAATTCCTTCGCAACGGGTTGAAACTCGTTTCCGACGGCCCGAGCCCGCTCATGCGGGAACTCGGCATCGCCTTCGGCCCGGCGGAGAGAGTGTTCCGCGTTCACGACCACACACGCCCCCCGGCTGAGATCCGATGGCCTGACACCCCGGTTGTCCGCGTCGTTCGTGGGAAAAATCCTGATTCCGCCACTGTTCTGTATTCGACCTCGAAGGGACGGCCCCTCGCCCTCCTCGTGCGAACGGGAAATGGTCTCGGCCTCTGTTTCGCGCCCCTGTTCGATCCCTTGACCGGAGAAGGATTTGGCAGGTTTCCCTCGCTGCCGGATCTCCTGGTACGCGAGCTCTCGGTGATTCCCCCGATCCGCCGGAATGCTGCCGACGCATACTTCGACCCTGGCTATAGGGAATCGATCCCGCCGGTGAAGCTGGCGGCGCTCTGGAAGAAATGGGGAATACGGACCGTGCATATCGCCGCATGGGATTCTTACAGCACACCTTCCTATCCTTACCGCGCCCTGCTGAAGGCCCTGCATGAGGCCGGCATACTCGGCTATGCGTGGCTGGAATGGCCCTATATCGGGAAAGGATTCTGGGACCGTCATCCCGAGTGGAGGGAAAAGAACGCGCTTCTGCAGGATGCCCATATCGACTTTCTCTACCTGATGGACCTGCAGAATCCGGACTGCATGCAGGCCGCGAGCCGCGATCTGACCGGGCTGCTCCAGGAGGATTGGGACGGCATCGACGTCGCAGAATTCTCGATCACAGGAGGAGTTGATCAGGCGCTGGAAGGGCCCGGAGATGCATCGGCCTTCACCGGCTTCACGGACATCTCACGGCAGAACTTCCGCTCGCAATACGGTTTCGACCCCCTGCAGCTTTTCGACCGCGGTTCTCCCCGCTACTGGAAGGCGGACAGCGCCGGCCTCGGGAAGTTTTACCGTTTCAGGATCCAGACCAATGACCGGCTTCTCAGACAGATGATGCGCACACTCGACAGCCTGAACCGGTCGGGCAGTCGTCAGTGGGAGCTCATGCTCACGGTGCTCGACAACACTCCGCATCCCGAAGCGGAGCAGCTTCTGGCCACCTCCATGAGCTCGGTCATTCAACTCGTGCGGGAATTCGGCTTCACACTCCAGGTGGAGGATCTGGCAAGCCAGTGGGTCCAGCCTCCTGACAGATACACGAACCTCGGCGCCCACTACAGGAATATTCTGGGATCACGCGACTTCTCCATCGATATCAACGTTGTCCCGTCCCACACCCTCGATCAGACCGTCTTCGCCACCGAACAGGCGATTGGAGCGGAGCTGGCCAGGCAGTGGGAATCGGCATCAGTCCATGCATCGAGGGTCTGCTTCTATGCGGAGAACAGCGTCTACGAGCCCGACTGGGACTTCCTCCCCTTTTCTTTCGCCTCCCGGATCGAGGCATCGAAGCGCGGTGACACAATAGTGGTGAATGCCCCGGAGACGGGCATCTTTTCCAATCCTTCACTTCCGCCCCGATGGCTTCTCGATGGACGGTCCTGGCCCGCCGCCGGGCAGGGATTCGTCATCCTTCCGAAAGGGGCTCACACGCTTCTGCCTGACCTTCGTCCCCCTCATGGCAGCCGGGCCCTCGCACTGCTCGACATCTCCGACGAGCTTCTGGCGTGCAGCTCCGCCGGAGACAGTCTCTCCATCGATTATGAAGCGCCTGCCCGTTGCGCCATCACACTCAGCAAACCGCCTTCGCACATCGCTGTCGACGGCATTCCCCTGACCGTAAAGGCCGCCTCCGGCAACGGAGGGGCTGTCATCCTCGCTCCGCGCGGCCGCCACCGGATTATTGTCAGAGCGACGGACTGAGCCCGGACCACGGGTTTCACTCTCGAGCTGCGCCTAACCCTGCCAGAACGGGAATTCCTGGCCTGCCTCGCCGGCAATACAGCCAAATCCCGCCGGTTCCCTCCTCCCAGCGCGTTGCTCTTGAAACTCACCCCATATCCATGTATCATGGTGCTCATGATAGCGTTGTCCATCCCCGAGTGGGAATTCCTTCTTCTCTCCGTTCTCGTCTGTGGCTATGCTGCCGGCGCGCTTCTTCCTCCTGTGCTGAGCGTCATCGGGATCGCTCGAGGCAGGGCCCCTGACAGGCCCGCGCGTGTTGCCGGCACTCTCGGGTTTCTCCTCTCGCTGTTCGCCTCGCTGGCGGGCTGTCTTCTCTCCCTGCTTATCCTCCTTACCGGCCAACCGCTCCATCTGGAACTCCCGCAGACGCTTCCTTTTGGGACCATGGCCCTCCATGCCGATGGGCTCTCCGCCTTTTTTCTGGGGGTCATATGCCTCCTCGCTGGGGTCGTTTCCATCTATTCCATCGGCTACACAACCGAGTTCCGTGGACGAAGGAACATGCCGCTCTTCCTCTTCCTCTACAACCTCTTTCTTCTCTCCATGGCGGGGGTGGTCCTGGCCGGACACGCAGTGGTCTTCCTCATCGCCTGGGAAGGGATGTCGCTGGCGACGTTCTTTCTGATCAGTTTTGAGCACGAAGACCCCGCCTCCAGGCGGGCGGCGTTTCTCTACGTGGTCATGACCCATATCGGGACTGCCTTCCTTGCCGCGATGTTCGTGACGCTCCACGCTGCAACAGGCTCTTTCAGCTTCGACGCCTGGGACCAGGCAGGTCAGCGCCTCTCCTCCCCGGCGCAGTCACTGGTGTTCCTTTGTGCCTTTGTCGGCTTCGGGATAAAGGCCGGCGTCATGCCGTTCCATATATGGCTCCCCGAGGCTCACCCCGCAGCCCCGAGCAATGTCTCGGCACTGATGTCGGGCGTCATGATCAAGACGGGCATCTATGGCATGGTGCGCGTCTTCTTCGGGTTTCTCGGCCCCGCGGTGCCGGAGTGGTGGGGGATATTCGTCCTTGCCCTGGCAGTCGCGTCTTCCGTGCTCGGAGTCCTGTATGCCCTGATGGAACACGATCTGAAGCGGCTCCTGGCATTCCACAGCATCGAGAACATCGGGATCATCCTGATGGGCGTCGGAGGGGCCCTTTTCTTTACATCGCTCGGCAACAGGTCCCTGGCCGCGATTGCCCTCACTGCCGGCCTCTTCCATGTGCTCAACCACGCTATCTTCAAGGGACTCCTCTTTCTGGGGGCCGGTTCCGTCCTCCGGACGGGCCACACGAAGAATATCGAGGAGCTTGGCGGCCTCATCAAGAGACTTCCCTGGACCGCTTTCTTCTTTCTGATCGGAGCCGCAGCCATCTCCGCGTTGCCGCCCCTCAACGGTTTCGTGAGCGAATGGCTGACGTTCCAGGCCCTTCTCCTGGGCTTCCATGCGCCGGGGCTCGCCGTCAAGATCGTCGTCCCGCTCTCAGTAGCCCTTCTTGCGTTGACGGGAGCGCTGGCGGCGGCCTGCTTCGTGAAAGCATTCGGGATATCCTTCCTCGGCCTCCCCCGGTCGCAAAAGGCCGCACAGGCGGTGGAGTCCCCGCCCTCGATGCTCACCCCTATGGGATTTCTCGCCCTGCTCTGCGTCCTGTTCGGAATCGCTCCGGGACTTGTCCTGGCACTCCTCAACCCCTTTGTCCCATCCCTCACCGGCGGCGAGTCCGCAGGCCAGGCTTCAATGGGGACCGGCCTGCTGCTCACACCCCCCGGTTCTGCTTCGAGCGTCTCGCCGGCCCTTCTGGCTGCTTCGCTCCTCGCGGTTACGGTCGTTCCGATCGCCCTCGGCGCCCTTCTGGGAGGAAAGCTGCGGCGGCGCTCCGCCATGACGTGGGCATGCGGACTGCCGAAGATCGAGCCGCGGATGCAGTATTCGGCAACAGGGTTCAGCAAACCGCTCCGGATGATTTTCCGGAACATCTTCCGTGCTTCACACGAGATCGAGATATCGGAGGAGACGTCGCCGTATTTTCACCCGCAGATCAGATTCGAGCTCAAAACTGAATCGGTGTTCATGAAGTACCTCTACGAACCCTTGAACGCCCTGGTGCTGCGAGCGGCGCGGCCGCTCCGG
>Ga0182021_10009166_pt1 | contig 11712 bp, 10 predicted proteins | sample 612E3MmetaG_FD_120493 | JGI IMG/M metagenome (GOLD analysis project Ga0182021, IMG submission 120493) | Permafrost microbial communities from Stordalen Mire, Sweden - 612E3M metaG (Illumina Assembly) | ecosystem: Environmental > Terrestrial > Soil > Wetlands > Permafrost | place: Sweden...
CGGGACCCAACGGCCTGCTCGCGCTGACCCACGGTGCGCTGCACGGCCGGCGCAAGGCGCTGTTCACCGTCGCGGGCGGCCTGCTGGGTTTCGCGGTCCTGATCGGCTTGTCGCTGTTCGGCATCGGGGCCTTGCTCAAGGCCTCGATGCTTTGGCTACTGGCCTTGAAATGGATCGGTGGCGCCTACCTCGTCTGGCTCGGTGTCCAGGTCTGGCGCTCGCCGCCGGTGGGCGTCGAACTCGCCCGGTCCGCACAGCTCCGGTCTGCAGGTTCGCTGTTCCAGCAAGGCGCCTTGTCCGCGATGACCAATCCGAAGGGGATCGTCTTCTTCGCTGCATTCCTGCCGCAATTCATCGACCCCCATCGAAGCTGGGGCTGGCAGTTCGTCGTCATGGCCGGCACGTTCGCGGCGGTCGAGGCGGCCACGGAGTGGTTGATCGCCAGCATGGCCGGGCGCATCGCGCCGTGGCTGCGCCGGGTCGGTCGGCGGTTCAATCAGGCGTGCGGCGGCGTGTTCGTCGCCATCGGTGTTGCGCTGCCGTTGCGCGGGTGAGGCGGGGTCCGGTGCGCCGGCCCGCCCGACGTCCCGTCGCTGGCATGCGCTGCGACGAGGGCGCAGGCCGGGCGGATTCGGAGCCGAGACGAATGACCTTCAACCCACGGAGAAACCATGTCGCAGCCCCTGGACGAATCGCAGACGCAACGCTGGCAACAGCGTTTTGCGAGCCTGGCCAATAACCGCGCCTGGGAGCTGTCGCTGCTCGACCGCACCCCGGCCCAGGACCGGGAGATGCTCGACGCGGCGCATGCGTCGGCCTGGCATTGGAGTGCGATCGGCGTGGAACTCAACCGCCAGCGCGCGACGATGTTGCTGGCGCAGGTGCATGCTCTGCTGGGCGACGGGCCCACGGCGCTGCGCTATGCGCAGGAAATGCACGATTATTTCGTCGGCCGAGACACGCCTGACTGGGAACTCGCCTTCACCCACGCGATCCACGCGCACGCCGCCCACGCGGCCGGTGCCGTCGACTTGCATCGCGCCGCCTACGCCCGCGCGGTGACGGCACTGCAGGCGGTCGCGGACGACGAGGACCGACGCATCGTCGCGCAGACCTTCCATCAGGTGCCCGTCCCGTGAGGTCATGGTTCTGGCGGGTCCGGGGACCGGCATCGCGCCGGGTCGCAAGATGCGACCCGCAGCCATTGCACGGACGGCACATTCCGCGACGTCCGTGGCTCGGCTGGATACCCTTGATCGTCCTGATGTCCGGTTGCTCGTGGCTGCCGGGCCAGAACGTGCAGCGGATCGACCAGCGGCTCGTCGAGTACGCCTGGACGCCGCGCGACGCGTCCTCGCCCACCGTCGTGTTCGAAAACGGCCTGGACGGGACGATGGCCTCGTGGACGAAAGTCATCCCCGCCGTGTCCAAGGACGCCGCCACGTTCGCCTACAACCGTCCGGGCTACGCACGCAGCGACCCCGTCACCACGCCGCGCGACGGCCAGCACGTGATCGACGAATTGCGCGCACTGCTCGCCAGCGTCGGCGCCAGGCCGCCCTATGTGCTCGTCGGCCACTCCCTGGGTGGCCTGTACATGCAGCTTTATGCCCGGCGCTATCCCGACGACGTTGCCGCGCTGGTGCTCGTGGATTCGACCCACCCGGACCAATTCAGGGGCGCCGGCGCCGTTGAACATTGGCCCGCCTGGTTCGCCTGGGGGTTCCGGATGTACCTGTCGATGGCGGCGCGCGCCGAATGGGATGCGATCAATGCGACCGGGGAGGAGGTGCTCGCCTTGCCAAGCGTCAGCGGTAAACCCGTCATCGTCCTGAGCGCTCTGCAGCCGATGCAGGAGAGCTCCGATCTGGCCAATGACGCCAACGCCAAGCGGCGAGACCTGGCGCGGCTGTATCCCGGTGCCCGCCAGGTCTGGGTGGACAGCGGCCACGATATCCCGATCCAGCGTCCGCAGGCCGTCGTCGCGGCCATCCGGCAGGTTCTGCCTGGCCCGGCGTCAACGCCGGTAGCCCCTTGACCTGACCGCACGGCGGTCCCGCTGCCCGCACCGAGGGCGCTGGCGCCCGCCCGAGCCCATGGTCGGGGGCAGTGGACCGACGGCTGGCCATGCCGCAGCTCGCACGCGACGCCACGGCGGGGCGGGAGCTGCGCCGGCCTGATCGCCCGTGCGCATGCCGGCCGACCGGCCACGAGGCTGCCATCGTCAGTCCGCGAGACCCATCTTCGCCAGGAACGGCTTGCAGCGCGCGTCGCCATAGAAGTTGCGCAACAGCGGTTCGCGCTTCATCCCGGGCAGGCCCGCGCTGTACCTGTTCTGGCGCCGCGGCCAGCTTGCAACCGCCGCGGTCTTGCTGGGCGCCTCCGCCGAAGCGCACCGTGGTCCAGCGCGGCGCCCCGCCCACGTCAGCGCGACGGAGTGGCGTTGCCGCCCATCGACCCCCTGTCGGAGATCGACATATGAATACTTGTCAGATTTCAGTGCTCGCCGTGTTCGTCGCGGCGCCCTTGGCGTTCGGCGCACCGCCGCCGGCGGTCGGGCCCGAGGGCCTGAGCTCCCAATTGCCGCTGGTGACGCTGACCGCGGCCCAGTCCGCGCCGCCCGTTCGCGTCGATGTCAGATCCTTGTGCCCGGACATCGATATGGAACTCCAGAATTCACTGTCGTCCGCGTGGGGCCGAGTGCAGAAGACGGGATCATGAAGGTGCAGTTTCGCCCGCAGGGCCATCGGGTGACGCAGGTTCGCTCCGCCGGGGCGCTCTGGCAGTACCGGCAGGTCGTCCGCACGGCCGTGGCGATGCTCGACGGCGCCCTGGCGTCGGGCGATGGCCAGGATTTCGCCTTCCTCCTGGTGATCCTCGACCCGCAGGAGCACGTGGACCGGGAATGCATTTCGACGCTCAGGAACTGACGGTCCCGCCCGGCCGCCGACGGGGGGCCGGACGGATGCCTGCACAGCACCCCGAGTCGCCACGATGTCCGAGTTGTCCGGCGCATGGGCGGTAGCCCCACGCCGACGCCCCGGCGATCGTGTTTCTCAGAAGAGGAAGTAGCGCTGGGTCATCGGCAGTTCGGTGGCGGGCTCGCAGGTCAGCAACACTCCGTCGGCACGGACCTCGTAGGTCTGCGCATCGACCTCCAGGTGCGGCGTGCCATGGTTGTGCACCATGTCCTTCTTGCCGATGGTTCGGGTGTTTTTGACGGCCTCCACGCGTCTGCGCAGGCCGAGTTGCGCCGGTACGCCCGCGGCCACGGCGGCCTGCGAGACGAACGTGATGCACGTGCCGTTCATGGCGGCACCGAACGCACCGAACATCGGGCGGTAGTGCACCGGTTGCGGTGTCGGGATGGAGGCGTTCGGGTCGCCCATCGCGGCGGCGGCAATCATGCCGCCTTTGAGGATCAGGCTGGGTTTGACGCCGAAGAACGCCGGCTTCCAGGCCACGAGGTCGGCGAGCTTGCCGACTTCGACCGACCCCACGACATGCGAGATCCCCTGCGTGATCGCCGGGTTGATCGTGTACTTGGCGATGTAGCGCTTGACGCGGAAGTTGTCGTGGCGCTCGCTGTCCTCGGGCAGCGTGCCGCGCTGGGCCTTCATCTTGTGAGCGGTCTGCCAGGTGCGGATGATCACTTCGCCGACGCGGCCCATGGCCTGGCTGTCCGAGGACATCATCGAGAACACGCCCAGGTCGTGCAGCACGTCCTCGGCGGCGATCGTCTCGCGGCGGATCCGGCTCTCGGCGAACGCCAGGTCTTCGGCGATGTTGGCGTCCAGGTGGTGGCACACCATCAGCATGTCCAGGTGCTCGTCCACGGTATTGACCGTGTACGGCATCGTCGGATTGGTCGAGGACGGCAGCACATTGGGCAGCCCCGCACACTTGATGATGTCGGGCGCGTGGCCCCCGCCGGCCCCCTCGGTGTGGAACGTCGCGATGGTCCGGCCCTTGAACGCAGCGATCGTGTCTTCCACGAATCCCGACTCGTTGAGCGTGTCGGTGTGGATCGTCACCTGCACGTCGTGCTTGTCGGCCACGCTCAGGCAGCAGTCGATCGCCGCCGGCGTGGTACCCCAGTCCTCGTGCAGTTTCAGGCCGTACGCGCCCGCCACCACCTGCTCTTCCAGGGCCTGCGGCAGGCTCGCATTGCCCTTGCCCTGGAAACCCAGATTCATCGGAAAGCTCTCGGCGGCACGCAGCATCGAGTGGATATGCCACGGTCCGGGCGTGCAGGTCGTGGCGAAGGTGCCCGTGGCCGGTCCTGTGCCGCCCCCCATCATCGTGGTGACGCCGCTCATCAGCGCCTCGTCGATCTGCTGCGGGCAGATGAAGTGAATGTGGGTGTCGATTCCGCCGGCGGTGACGATGTGGCCCTCCCCGGCGATGATCTCCGTCCCCGGCCCGATGACGATGTCCACACCCGGCTGCACGTCGGGATTGCCGGCCTTGCCGATGGCCGAGATCAGGCCGTTCTTCAGGCCGATGTCGGCTTTCACGATGCCCCAATGATCGATGATCAGTGCGTTGGTGATCACCGTGTCGGCCACGTCGGCGGCCAGGCGCTGACTTTGCCCCATGCCGTCTCGGATCGTCTTGCCGCCGCCGAACTTCACCTCTTCGCCGTAGCCGCCGGCTCGCAGCGTGTAGTCCGCCTCGACCTCCACGATCAAGCCGGTGTCGGCCAGGCGCAATCGATCGCCCGTCGTCGGGCCGAACATCTCGGCATAGGCGCGTCGCTGGATCTTCATCAAAGCGCCCCTTGCACCAGACCTCGGAACCCGTACACGGCGCGCGCGCCGGCATAGTCGACCAGCTCGACAGTGCGTTGCTGGCCCGGTTCGAACCGCACGGCCGTGCCCGAGGCGATGTTCAGCCGCATGCCGCGTGCGGGGGCGCGGTCGAATTTCAGCGCGGCGTTGGTTTCGGCGAAGTGGTAGTGCGAGCCGACCTGGATCGGCCGGTCGCCACTGTTCTCCACGACGACCGTCAGCGTGCGCCGCCCTGGGTTGAGCATCAGATCGGGGCCGTCGGTGAACAGTTCGCCAGGGATCATGGAAGGGGTCTCCGTCAAGTCAATTGGGCAAGCAGCACGCAGCCGGCGGCGGCCACGCCGGCGCCCACCACGCGGTGAATCCACGCATGGCGGGTGCACAGCCAGCGCGCCAGCGCGATGCCGAGGGCTTGCAACGCGGCCGTGGCGATCAGCATGCCCGCCAGCGTCCACACGCCGGACGCTGCGCTGAGCGCCGGCGCATGCGTGGCGCCGTGAAACAGCGCGAAACCGGCTGCCAGCACGCTGCCCGCCGCGCCAGGCAGCGGCGTGCGTCCGGCCAGCAGCAGTCCGAGCACGAGCAGCGACGCCGCCACCAGTGGTTCGATGGCCAGCGCCTGCACGCCGGTCTGAGTCAGCCAGTCGCCCCAGGCAGCGCCTGCGGCCATTGCCACGGCGAACACCACCGGCGCCAACCACACCCGGCGCGCCGTCAATGCGCTCCACATGCCCAGTGCGAGCATCGCCAGCACGTGGTCCAGGCCGCCGAGCACGTGCAGCACGCCTTGCGCGAGCGCCGTCGCGACCCGCAGGGACTCGGCCGGGTCCGTGCTGACGGGCGCGGCGCACCACGCCGGTGTCGCGAGCAAGGCCGCGGTGAAGGCGCCAACGAGCGCGACGGCGACGCGTGGGCAACCCGGCGCGACCGGCGCCGGCTGGCCGGACAAACGCTCGGGCACCATCATGCAATCGGCTGGTGCACGGTCACCAATTTGGTGCCATCGGGAAATGTGGCTTCCATCTGGATCTCCGGAATCAACTCCGCGACCCCGTCCATCACGTCCGCGCGGCTGAGCACGCGTTTGCCCTCGCTCATCAGGGCCGCCACGCTCTTGCCGTCGCGCGCGCCCTCCATGATGGCCGCGCTGATCAGCGCGACGGCCTCCGGGTAGTTCAGCTTCAGCCCGCGCGCCTTGCGGCGTTCGGCCAGCAGCGCCGCGGTGAAGATCAGCAGTTTGTCCTTTTCACGCGGGGTCAGTTCCATGAGGCGCAGGGATAGCAGGAGACGTGCCGCATCGTAGGCCAAAAACCTCCGGTCGCGAAGCGCAGGGCTTGGCATGGCGATTGCACCAAGTCGGGTCATGTCTCTACCATCGACGGCGTTGTTGTCAGCGGCACGGCCGGACGTGCCGGTCGGGCCGGCCATGCGTGCGTCCGCGGGCACCACGCCGGTGCAGCAAGTCATCAAGGTGCGACGCGACTACAACAGTTGGGTGGCCCGCGAGACGATGGAAGACTACGCGCTGCGCTTCACGCCGCGGTCGTTTCGAAAGTGGTCGGCGCTGCGCGTGGCCAACACCGCGTTCGGTGCCGCGTCCTTTCTGGTGCTCGAGGCGGTCGGAGGCACGCTGCTGGTGGACTACGGGTTCGTCAACGCATTCTGGGCGATCCTGGCCACGGGCCTGATCATCTTCCTGGCGGGCTGGCCCATCAGCGTGTACGCGGCGCGCCACGGCGTGGACATGGACCTGCTGACCCGCGGGGCAGGTTTCGGGTACATCGGCTCGACCATCACGTCGCTGATCTACGCGAGCTTCACGTTCATCTTCTTCGCGCTGGAGGCCGCCATCATGGCCTACGCGATCGAGTTGGCGTTCGACATTCCGCCGACCTGGGGCTACCTGCTGTGCTCGCTGGTGGTGATCCCGCTGGTCACCCACGGCGTCACCACGATCAGTCGACTGCAGGTGTGGACCCAGCCGCTGTGGCTGCTGATGTTGATCGTGCCGTTGTGCTTCGTCGTGCACGAGCACCCCCAGGTCCTGGGCGAGTTGTGGCAGTACGGCGGGCAGGGCCCCGACGGCGCGCGCCCGGCGGGCTTCGATCTGATGCGCTTCGGGGCCGCCATGACGGTGGGCATCGCCTTGATCACCCAGATGGGGGAACAGGCCGACTATCTGCGCTTCATGCCTGTGCCGCAACCCGGGCGGCACGCGCGCTGGTGGGCCGGCGTGATCATCGGCGGGCCGGGCTGGGTGGTGCCCGGCGTCGTCAAGATGCTCAGCGGGACGCTGCTGGCCTATCTGGCCATCGGCTACGCCGTGCCGGCCGAGCGCGCCGTGGATCCCACGCAGATGTATCTGGTGGCCTACAGCGCGGTGTTTTCGCGCTACGGCCTGGCAGTGGCGGCCACCGCGCTGTTCGTGTTCGTTTCCCAGCTCAAGATCAACGTGACCAACGCCTACGCCGGGTCGCTCGCCTGGTCGAACTTCTTTGCCCGCCTGACCCACAGCCACCCGGGGCGGGTCGTGTGGATGGTGTTCAACACGTTGATCGCCTTGATGCTGATGGAGCTCGACGTGTTCCAGGCGCTGGGCAAGGTACTGGGGCTTTACTCGAACATCGCGATCTCTTGGATGATGGCGGTCGTGGCCGATCTGGTGATCAACAAACCCATGGGGTGGTCGCCGCGCGGTATTGAATTCAAGCGCGCGTACCTGTACGACGTGAATCCCGTCGGCGTGGGGGCCATGGGGGTGGCCTCGCTGCTGTCGATCGTGGCCTACCTGGGCGCGCTGGGACCGTTGGCCCAGGCGTTTTCGGCGCTGATCGCGCTGGTCACGGCCCTGGTCGTCTCGCCGCTGATCGCTTGGTGGACCGGCGGGCGCTACTACCTGGCGCGTGAGCCTTCCCTGGCCCCGGCGCCGTCGAACGAGCCCACGCTCGGGCAGGACGCGGACCCGGCCGGCGTCTACAAGCGGCTGACGCGCTGCGTGATCTGCGAGCGCGACTACGAACACGATGATCTGGCACATTGCCCGGCCTACCAGGGTGCGATCTGTTCCCTGTGCTGCACGCTCGATGCACGCTGCAACGATCTGTGCAAGCCGCATGCGCGGCTGTCCGAGCAATGGAACCGGTTGCTGCGCGCACTGCTGCCCCGAGCGGTGGGCTCGTACCTGGAGACGGGTCTGGGCCACTACATGCTGCTGATGGCGGTGGTCGTGCCGTTGCTCGGCGGGCTGTTCGCGTTGCTGTATCAGCACGACATGCCGCTGCTGCTGGAACCCGGCGCGGTGCCGGCCGCTGTTCTGCGGCTGGCGTTCGTCAAGGCGTTCGCTGCCTTGCTGCTGGTCAGCGGCATCGTGCTGTGGTGGCTCGTGCTCACCCACAACAGTCGCCAGGTAGCCCAGGAGGAATCGAACCGCCAGACCCAGGCACTGAACGAACAGACCCAGGTGTTGCGCCGGGAGATCGAGTCGCACCGTCGAACCGACGAGCAGCTGCAAAGTGCCAAGCGCAGCGCTGAGCTGGCCAACCAGGCAAAGAGCCGCTACATCACGACCGTGAGCCACGAATTGCGCACCCCGCTGAACAGCATCCTGGGCTATGCGCAACTGCTGGAGGAGGACGCGTCCGTGCCGCCGCACCGCCGGCAAGCCGTGCGGGTGATCCGCCGCGGCGGCGAGCACTTGCTGTCGCTCATCGAGGGCACGCTGGACATTGCGCGCATCGAGGCCGGCAAGTTGCGACTGGACAACAAGCCGATGCGGTTTCGCGATTGCGTGCAGGAGATCGTGCGCATGTTCGAGCTGCAGGCTGCAGCCAAAGGCATCGAATTCAGACGTGTGCTCGGCGAGCCGCTGCCCGAGGTGGTGCGGGCCGACGAAAAGCGTCTGCGCCAGATTCTCATCAACGTACTGGGCAATGCGGTCAAGTTCACCCACGTCGGGCGGGTCGAATTCCGGCTGACCTACGCGCGCGAGATGGCGGTGTTCGAGATCCAGGACACCGGGCCGGGCATCGCCGCTCATGAAATCGAACGGGTGTTCGAGCCGTTTGCGCGAGGCTCGGAGCCCGGGAGCTCCGCCAGCGGCGGGACCGGCCTCGGGCTGACCATCAGCAAGATGCTGACCGACCTGATGGGCGGAGAAATGTCGGTGACGAGTCCGGCGCCGCCGGACCCGTCCGGTGCCGCGACGGGCTCGGGCACGCAGTTTCGGATTCGGCTGTTCCTGCCGGAGGCCGTCGGCGTGCGGGTGGCACGCGAGCTGCCACGGTCCGTGCCGGCTGGTTATGTCGGGGTGCGCCGGCGTGTGCTGGTCGTGGACAACGAGGAGGTGGACCGCGAACTCCTGACCACCGTGCTGGAGCCGCTGGGGTTCGAGGTCCGCCAGGTCGCCACCGGCCACGAATGCCTGGACGTGCTGCGCCGCTACACGCCCGATGCGATTCTGATGGATCTGGCCATGCCGGGCATCGACGGCTGGGCGACGGTGCGGGCGATCCGCGAGCACCGACTGAGCGCCGCGCCCATTGCCATCGTGTCGGGCAACGCGTTCGACAAGGGGCTGGACAACGACGTAGGCATCGCGGCCGAGGACTTCATCCTCAAGCCGGTGCGCGTGAACGAATTGCTCGACTGGCTGCGCGACCGGCTGCAACTCGAATGGCGCGTGGCCCCGCCGACCGAGGCGGCAACGGCGCCTGTGGCGCCGGCGATCGAGTGGACGCTGCCCGACGTCCGGCACCTGCAGGCGCTGGACGAACTGGTCAGCCTGGGCTACTTCCGCGGCATCGTGCGCAAACTCGACGAAATCGAAGCGCTGGACGGGAGCCATGCCAGCTTTGCGCAGCACCTGCGCACCCTGGCGCGGCAATTCCAACTTGATGCGATGACCCGTATCATCCGCCAGGGTCTGAGCGTGGGGCGGCTGCCATGACCGGACAGACGCTGCTCGACCGCAGCCGCTGCGACGTCGTGCTGATCGTGGACGACGTGCCCGACAACCTGTCGGTGCTGCACGACGCACTGGACGAGTCGGGCTATACGGTGCTGGTGGCCACGGACGGCGAGAGCGCGCTGCAGCGCGCCGTGCAGGCCTTGCCCGATGTTGTACTGCTGGACGCACTGATGCCCGGCATGGATGGCTTCGAGGTCGCCCGGCGCCTCAAGCAGCAACCGGCCACCGCACACATCCCGATCATCTTCATGACCGGTCTGACCGAGACCGAACACGTCGTGGCCGCGTTTCAGGCCGGTGGCGTGGACTACGTGACCAAGCCCATCCGCGCGCAGGAGGTGCTCGCCCGCATGGCGGTGCACATGCGCAGCGCGCGCCAGGCGCACCAGGCCACCCAGGCCCGCAACGCGCTGGACGCCTTCGGCCACGCGACCATGGCCATCCATTTCGTCGACGGTCCCGACCCCGTGCGATCGGTCTGGCAAACGCCGCTGGCGCGCCAGCTGATGCACGAGTATTTCGACGCCGCGCCGGCGCAGATCCCGGCGCTGGTCCTGGGGTGGCTGCGCGACCAGGTCCAATTGACGGCCGAGGGCCGCGAACCACGGCCGCTGCCTGTCAGCAGGGGGGATCGTCAGCTCGTGTTCGCATTGCAGCAACGCACCGGCGACGACGATTTGCTGATCGTGATGCGTGAGGTCTCTGACGCCGCCGTCGTCGATGCGATGGTCCAGATGTTCAAACTGACCCTGCGGGAGGCCGAGGTGCTGTATTGGGTGGCCAAGGGCAAGACCAATCGAGACATCGGCGACATCCTGGGTTCGAGCCCCGCCACGGTCAAAAAGCACCTGGAGCGCGTGTACGTCAAGTTGGGTGTGGAAACTCGCACGGCCGCTGCCAACGTGACGGCGGCGAAGCTGCGCCAGCTCAACCTGGCGATGTCGGCATGAGGGCGATGCCCGCCGCCAGTCGCGGTGCCCGCAGCGCACCCGCGTACGCCATCGGGCGTATTCCGGCTGCGGTGTGCGATGGCTAACCTCGTGCCCACGTAGTCGGCGATGGCATGCCGATTGCTCTGTTCTCGCCAGTCACCACAAGCAACCCACAGGAGCCTGAATCCATGAACAAGTCCCGCCGCCAAGTCGGCAAGTCCCTTTCGGCCATTGCCCTGGGCATCGCGACCCTCGGCCTGAGCCCCTTCGCGCATGCTGCCGACACGATCAAGGTCGGCATCCTGCACTCCCTGTCCGGCACCATGGCGATCTCTGAGACGGTGCTCAAGGACGTGGCCCTGATGACCATCGACGAAATCAACGCCAAGGGCGGCGTGCTGGGCAAGAAGCTCGAGCCGGTGGTCGTGGATCCCGCGTCGAACTGGCCGCTGTTCGCCGAAAAGGCCAAGCAACTGATCACGCAGGACAAGGTCGTGGTGATGTTCGGTTGCTGGACGAGCGTGTCGCGCAAGTCCGTGCTGCCGGTCGTCGAAGAATTGAACAGCCTGTTGTTCTACCCCGTCCAGTACGAGGGTGAAGAACTCAGCAAGAACGTGTTCTACACCGGCGCGGCGCCAAACCAGCAAGCCATCCCCGCGGTGGAATACCTGATGAGCAAGGACGGCGGCTCGGCCAAGCGCTTCGTCCTGCTGGGCACCGACTACGTCTATCCGCGCACGACCAACAAGATCCTCGAAGCGTACCTGAAGCTCAAGGGCGTTCCGGCCGAGGACATCATGATCAACTACACGCCATTCGGCTTCTCCGACTGGCAGACGGAAGTTTCGAAGATCAAGGCCTTCGGCTCGGCCGGCAAGAAGACGGCGGTGGTCTCCACCGTCAACGGTGACGCCAACGTTCCGTTCTACAAGGAACTCGGCAACGCCGGCATCAAGGCGACCGACATCCCGGTCGTCGCGTTCTCGGTCGGTGAGGAAGAGCTCGCCGGCCTCGACACCAAGCC
>Ga0182021_10009168_pt1 | contig 11711 bp, 9 predicted proteins | sample 612E3MmetaG_FD_120493 | JGI IMG/M metagenome (GOLD analysis project Ga0182021, IMG submission 120493) | Permafrost microbial communities from Stordalen Mire, Sweden - 612E3M metaG (Illumina Assembly) | ecosystem: Environmental > Terrestrial > Soil > Wetlands > Permafrost | place: Sweden...
CCCTCACAATTAAACATGTTCGATAAGTCCTGAGATGCCCCCCAGCTTGCTGGGGGGTTATTCACTGTCGTGTAGGCAAACAAACCTGATTCTGAGGCTTGGGCTTTCAGAATTTTCAATAGATTATAAACTAAGTCGACTATATTCAATTATATTTATGATTGTCTTTGAAATAAAAAAAATTCCAATCTTCCCAGATTTTAATATTTCATTCACATTTTGAATAATTCGTTAATATAGACCGGAACAAATCCGATGATACTTTTTTCATTTTCTTAATTTCCAATGCAATAAGAGGTATAATAATTTTAGGCTCCCGAGGAAAATTACCGGCAAAATACGATCATAAGGTAGTAAATAAGATTATGACTAACCCGGACAAGTCTATAAAAGAAAAAACAGCGGCTGATAAAACAAAAAAAGCCGTTGAGACGGCGCAGGAAATCCTGACATGTGAGGATAAAGACCTCCGTTCTCATCTGAATAAGGATATTGTGATGCACGCTCTCAGTTGTCATGACCTTGATATTCTAGATTTGAAGATGATTGACAGGGTAATGGCAGAGTTCCAGCATGCCGCTTCTGTCTTTAAACCTTACCGGTCGGTACGTAAGGTGTCTATCTTTGGCTCGGCCAGGGTGGCAGAGGATAATCCTTATTATGAACTTGCTGTGAAATTCGGCCACACGATGACAGAAAAGGGTTTTATGGTGATTACGGGAGCTGCGGACGGTATTATGCGCGCCGGCATCGAGGGAGCCCGCCCTGAGAACAGTTTCGGTGTAAATATCCTGCTGCCTTCCGAACAAACTGCAGCCAAGGTGATTCAAGATGACCCCAAACTGGTTACCTTCAAGTATTTCTTCACACGCAAGGTATTTTTTGTTATGGAGGCTGATGCGATCGCTTTATTTCCCGGAGGTTTTGGCACGCTGGACGAAGGATTTGAAGTCCTGACATTATTACAGACGGGCAAAGCTCCACCGATGCCGGTGGTTTTGATGGAGCTTCCCGGTGAGGAATATTGGGAAACATGGGACAAATTCATTAAGCAGCACCTACTGGACAGGAAATTCATCGACAATGAAGACATGACGCTTTACAAAATAATACATTCGCCGGAAGAAGCGGCGGAATGGATTAAGTTTTACTATTCAACATATCATTCGATGCGGCAGGTATACAGCCGATTAGTAATCAGATTGGAAAAAGAACTTAGCGACAGTTCTATCGCTTTACTGAACGAGAAGTTTATCGACTTGATAAAGGTCGGCAAGATTTACAAAACGTCTGCTTTGCCCGAAGAAGCCGACGAGACGGAATTGAGTTCGAAGTTCCGGCTTGTTTTTAATTATAATAAAAAGAGCGCCGGCCGCCTCAATGAAATTATTCTGGAAATAAATCGTCTGGGGCAATCAAACTAATATTCGCTGTTTATTTAAAATGGCGACCCTATAAACTAATAGATACCTTAATTCTAATCGGGGAATTTAAGTCGGCCAAGTCCAAAAAATATAAAGCCAATCACTGAAACAACTAATGACTAACGTTAAATAGAACCCACTGCATATTTTGCTTAATGGGGAGGTTAATATGAGGTTCGTGGATAGAACTATCGGGATACGACATTTTCTTTTTGACAGAGTTCCGGAAAATATTCCGGAGGTTCAACCGAAACGTCGTAAACCAAACCCATGGTTGAAGGACGGCAAACCGATTGTTTCTAAAGTTAGTGCGGGTAAAGACATCAGGAAAGCCGTTGATCAAGCCCTGGAATTATTAGGTCCTTTAACTCTGGGAATATCCCGCGGAGACAAAGTATTAGTCAAACCGAATTTCAATAGCGATGACCCGCCACCAGCTTCAACCGACCTGATATTCCTGAAGGCGATGATTGAAATCCTGCTTGAACTGGGAGCAAGGGTAACGGTGGGGGAGAGTTCTGGAGCAATCTGGCGGCCAACGAGAAATGTCTTTAGTAAATTACATTTGCCTGAACTCGCTAAAAGCCTTGGTGTGGATCTGATTTCGTTTGAGGAAAAACCAAATGATTGGGTCAGAATTGCAATCGATGGCGATTATCTTCATAGTGTTGTTATGCCGAGGTTTGCTTATGAAGCGGATAGGTTGGTATATTTAGCGTGTTTAAAAACGCATAGACTCGCCCGCTATTCGGGTGCTTTGAAGCTGGCTTTCGGGTTTGTTCACCCCGGTGAGCGGCGCGCTTTCCACCGTAAACACCGTGAAGAAAAGTTGGCTGAGATTAGCCTGTGCTGGCAGCCGGATTTAATAGTTACAGATGGTAGAAAAGCCTTCGTCACCGGAGGACCAGGGCATGGACAAATTGTGGAACCTAATATTATCCTCGCTTCGGAAGACCTGGTGGCAATCGATGTCGAGGCGATCAAAGTACTGTTGAGTTATAAAGCGCAAAATTCTCTTTTAACCGACCCATGGTCTTTTCCACAAATCATGACTGCTTTAAAGCATGGCCTGGGCGTAGGGAAAGACTGCTATTTTCTGTTGGACACTTCCGTTCCCAAATAGAACGGAAGTTTGAATGCCTGAGTAAAACTAGAAAACTTAAGGTAAATTATTTCTTTCCGGTAGCTTTCTTTTCCGGTGGCTTGATTCCCAATCTTTTAGCCGTATGGTCGCGCCCCAGATAGTAATTCAGCCAGGATGATGTATGCTGCAATTCCCAGTCACACGGTGGTACGATATATTCGCCGATAGAATCCTCTTCCTTGTGCTTTTTGAGTCGTTCATAGGCTCTCACCCAGATACATTTTTTCTCGTCGGGATAAACTTCACACCAGCCCTCGTAGCTACCGCCGCAGGGGCCGTTCCTCTGTCCTTTGGGGCATTGCGACATGGGGCAAATGAAAGCGACGTCAACTAATCCACAGTCACCACAGTCCATGCAATCGAACAGCAGGGCTTTATTAACAAGTTCAAATTTGTGAAATGTGTTTTTCATCTTTGGCCATTTGTCGTGGCTTCTTGCGATGGGCATAAATCTCTTGAAAATGATGCTATCGGGATTAAAGATTGTTTTGTGGGCCAAGCGGGAGAAGCTATTAACCGGTGGATTGGCCGGTTTGGCATTTCTTGACGTCAATTTTGTCGTGTTCAATCCTGTTATTTCATCTTTTTCGAAGAGGTAGAAACCATCTTTCTGGGGGAAATCGAATTCAGCCACCAGTTCTTGCCACTTTGGAGTGAGTTCTTCTCCTTTATTGATGATGTATTCCACCATTTCGTAGGTAGCGCCGGGTCCCCCGATGTGTGCGCCACTATACCCCAAACCTCTGGCAATGGAGTACATTTTGGCTGCGCGATCAAGTCTAGCCGTCTTGCCTTTATCTTTAGCTGTTCTTTCTTCATCCAGTTGTTTTAATAATTTGTCAGTCACAACACAGCCCGGAATCTGATTGGCATTCATTATCCTGCCGGTGCCATACGGCAGGATGTAGATGTTAGCCATCATCGGGATATTGTAGTTGTTTGTTTTTTGCCATTGTACCAGTTCATGTAATTTTCGAGCATCGTACCCGACCTGCGTAACAATGAACTTCGACCCGGCCTTGATTTTCTTTTTTAATTTGTAATATTGACCCATCAGCTCTGCTTCAGTTTGCTTGAAGGGTGAAATCGCCGAGCCGCTAAAGAAGTCAGTGGGCATCAAAATACTTTTCTTACCCAATAAGTCGTATTCCAAACCCGCGTTAAGTGCCTCTATTAACTGTAATGCCTGCACGGAATCAAGATCGAATACAGGCTTGCCTTTGCCCTTAAAGCCGGTCGGCGCGGGATGGTCTCCCGTTAGTATTAATAGGTTTCTTACATTCAGGGCGGACAAACCATGTAGTAAACTCTCGCACTCATTTCGATTCTTGTCGCGTAAGGCAAAGTGTACTAAAGGTTCTATATCCAACTTCTTGATTTCCCAGCAGAGCATCTCGGGAGATATCGCCGGGATTCCACTGGGATTGTCGGTAAGGCTGATGGCATGAACCTTGCATTTACCGGCGGCTTTACGGGCATTCTCAATCACTTCTTCCTGGGCGACTTCAAAAGCGCCTCTACCCGGGGTTTGTTCCCAGGTTACACAAAAGATATCAGGATTCAGAACACCTTCTTTAAAAACGTTTCGATTTTCTGTCAAACGTTTCCGGATTGTATCCCCAAGCTTGTTTTCACCAGCACCGGGGATTATATAATAGTCATTGACAGCCACCTTTTGGCTTTCTTCCGCATTTAAGACGCGCTGGGATTCCGTTTCGATGATTAAAACGGGGATATTTCTGGTAATCCATCCCGTTTTTAGTCTGGAATATAATTGAAAAGTCGAGCCTTGTGGTTCAATGTAGCCCATGACAATCATCAAAGGCCTTTCTTTATGGGCGGGAAGCATTGCTTTTTCGGTATCAGAAATATACAAAACTTCAAGAGAATCACCGATTGCCTCTTTAACGATGCTGGCGGTATTGATATCTCCGCTAATAACAATGATTTTTTCTTTCTTTACCGTATATGTCATAATGCTGTCCTTTTTCCATCCGTTCCCGGTCAGCTTTATATAGTGGTTATTTCAGTATAGCAAATTCGAGCAATTATGAGAAGAAAAACAGATTGAGAATATGATTATTAAACGTAAGGATTGTGTTAGTTCAGTCAGATAATTGTATAATAGGCTTAACTATGAGCAGGATTACAGTATTTTTAGCTGAAGACCATGCTGTGGTCAGAGAGGGCTTGGCCGAATTAATTCGCCGCGAGGTGGATATGGAGGTTGTCGGTGAGGCAGGAGACGGCGAAGACACCGTTCGCCAGGTACAGCAACTCAAGCCGGATATTGTATTAATGGACATTGCGATGCCCGGTATGAACGGCGTGGAAGCTACCAGGCAGATAAAAATAAACATACCTCAAACTCGGGTGCTGGTTTTAACTGCCTATGATAATCCTGAATTTGTCACCGCCGCGATTGAAGCCGGCGCGGTGGGATATCTATTAAAAAACGTGAGAAGGAAAGAACTTACTACCGCCATTCGTAGTGCCTATGAAGGTGAGGCGGTCCTGCATCCGTCGGTTGCGAAAGCGATCTTTGCTCAATTACAAACACCTTACGGTAAATTAACCAGTGAAAAACCGGATGTCCTCAGTGAGAGAGAGTTTCAAGTGCTGCAAAAGGGGGCAGAAGGACTGAGCAATAAACAGATTGCCACCATACTATCCATCGGACCCCGAACGGTCCAGACACATTGGCGTAATATTTTTGATAAATTAGGTGTTTATTCGCGTACCGAAGCGATAGTTTATAGTCTGAAAAAGGGATGGCTGAATCTTGGGGGAGAAGGTAGTCTACAGAGATGAAACCTCTGTTGGCGGAACTGCGTAAACCAGTCTTCTGGGGTATTCTGGTCCTCTTTTTAACCGTAACCTTTCTACACTACAGTCAGTACTTGCCTTCTAATGTATCCGGCCTGGATTCTTTTCTAGGGGCATCAAACCAGAGTATCGAACGGCTTCTTTTGTTAATTGTGATCCTTGTGGGTAGTGTATTGTTTGGATTGACTGTCGGGCTTGTTTTTCTGGTTTTATCTGATGTAGTAATGTTGCCAGCCCTTTTCTTATCCCCTGGTTTGGGCGTAAATGCTATTTTCGAAATTGTTCTGGTAACTGCAACCGGTCTCGGGTTCAATCTGTGGTTTGAAGAACGGCGGTGTCAAGTAGTCAATCGAGAGCAGGCAAAAATCAAACTTGAAGCAGTACAGCGTGAATTACAGGAACATATCAAGACAGTCAAAGAAAATGAAAAGCGCCTGGCTGTTCTCCATTCAGTTACTAACGCAATTAATCAATTTACTAATCTCGATAGTATTTTAAGCACGGCGGCTGATAAAGTGATAGAGGCGGTTAATATCGATGGTGTTTTAATATATCTAATTGATGACGATAAAAAGGAGCTTGAACTAAAGCAGTATCGGGGTATTTCCGAAGAATTTTCTTATCAGGTTAATCATTTACCTGGGGACGACTTTTTAAACGGTTCAATGACGATTTCAGGACAAATAAAAAAAGGTGATGTTTCATTCGTGTGTCCCATCTTAATTGATAAGACAGGGAAAAACGCGGGAATCGCGTCTCAGTTTATTGTGCTGCTCACAGTGCAGGAAAAGGTGCTAGGGGTACTTTGTGCTTTGACCGGTTCTGCCAGGCAATTCACCAAAGATGAAGAGCAATTACTTGTCTTAATCGGAGCAGACCTTGGTTTGGCAGTGGACAGAGCTGTACTCAGTGATGAAAAGGAGAGGGTGGGTAGAAGGTTCAAAGAATTATTCGAGAAAGCACACGATGCGATCTGGCTTCAGGATTTGGACGGCAAAATACTGGACGCTAATCAGGCGATGGCTGATTTTACCGGGTATCGACGTGAACGATTAATCGGCGGTGACGTCATCCGGTCACTGTCTCCTAAGGCTCTGGAGTTGGCACGAGAAGTACGCCGTAAGCTGCTTGCCGGTATTCCTGTAGAACAACCTTATGAACAAAAAATAACCAGAAGGGATGGCTCGGAAGCTACCATAATGTTAACGACGTCGCTAATAAAAGAAGAAGGGAAACCGGTTGTTTTTCAACACATTTCCCGTGACGTTACCCGTGAAAAAAAATTAACAGAAAACCTGCGTCTCTATGCGCAACAAATCACAAGAACACAGGAAGATGAACGTAAAAGAATTGCCCGGGAATTGCATGATGATTCCATTCAATCGCTTATTATTTTATCCCGGAGTGTTGATGAACTCATTTCCAGCCAATCAAAGCGTTCCAAGATGATTCGCCCCCTGGAGGATATCCGCGCTGAAGTAGACAAGATAATATCTCAGGTTAGACGTTTTACCCAGGATTTGCGTCCGTCAACGCTTGATTACCTTGGGTTAATGCCGGCAGTGAGAGAATTGATTACTCAATTTGAACATCAAAGCAATATTAGGACCGAGTTAAAGATTGGTGGCGAGGAAAAGCACTTTGCTCCCGAAGCTGAAATGCTCGTATACCGGATTATTCAGGAGGCTTTGAATAATGTCTGGCGGCATTCCGCGGCAATGACCGTTTCAATATCAATCGACTTCGGGAAAGATAGCGTTACGATTGAAATAAAAGATGATGGTAAAGGATTTGTCATCGGGGAAGACTTGCGTTTTGTAGAGGCCGGCAAAATCGGACTGGCAGGTATGCAGGAGCGAGCGGAATTGCTAGGTGGTAATCTGAGTATCCAATCCAATGTAGGGCGGGGGACTTTGGTATTATTATTAGTTCCTTATGAACGTTGGAAGAAAGAGTCGCTCGTATAGTACAATAGGCATTATCATGAGCACAGAGTATCGGAAATTACCCAGTGTTGACCAGTTGTTCTCTCAGCCTCAATTAGCTTCGCTTGAGGCTGAATACCCGCGGGACTTTGTTGTTAACCTTATACGAAAACAATTGGAAGAGGCAAGACAGACTATTGAAGCGGGTAAATCGTGTCCTTCTATGAACGATATTGTCTTATCATTGCGACGGTATCTTGACGGACTGGTTAATCCAAATCTGCGCCCTGTGATTAATGCCACCGGGGTAATACTGCACACTAATCTCGGCAGGGCACCGCTAAGTAAAAAAGCGATTGCGGCTATGAGTGATATTTCCAACGGGTACAACAATCTCGAATTTGATGTCGCAAAAGGAGGTAGGGGGTCGCGTCAGACTCATATCGAACGTTTGCTGTGTGAAGTAACCGGTGCGCAGGCAGCATTAGTGGTGAATAATAATGCTGCGGCGATGTTGCTGGGATTGAGTACGTTAGCTAAAAGAAAAGAAATTGTTGTCTCCCGCGGTCAGGCAGTGGAGATTGGCGATAGTTTCCGCATCCCGGATGTGATGCGCCAGAGCGGGGCGAAGCTGGTGGAAGTAGGCACCACTAACTGTACTTATGCCAGGGATTATGAGAGCGCAATTACAAATTCTACAGCAGCCTTACTGCGTGTACACTCCAGCAATTTTAAAGTTGTAGGTTTTACCAACGAAATTACAATTGAGGAACTAATTGCGGTAGGTAGTAGACACAACATACCGGTTTTTGACGACCTCGGCAGTGGGTGTCTGTTGGATACTACCGTTTTGGGTCTGGCAGAGGAGCCATTAGTACAAAGAAGCATCGCTGCTGGTGTGGCATTAGCCTTCTTTTCCGGCGATAAACTGCTTGGGGGACCTCAGGCCGGCATTATCGTCGGTAAAAAAGAATATGTCGATAAATTAAGACGGCATCCATTAGCTCGCGCTGTAAGAATTGATAAAATCCGACTGGCAGGGTTAATCGCAACATTAATCCATTATCTCCGGGGTGAAGCTACATCTACCATTCCCATCTGGCATATGATTTCAGCCAATCTGAATGAGATTAATTCCAGAGCACAATCGTGGGCTGTAGCTACTAACGGGTTAGGCCGGGTAGTTGATGGCGAAAGTATGGTTGGCGGAGGCAGTTTGCCCGGCGGGACTTTACCCACGAAAATGGTGGCTATCAGTATTGAAGGTAAGAAAAACGACGCCTTTGTCTTGAAGTTTAGCCAGGAATTGAGAAACTATACCACACCCATAGTTAGCAGAATCAGGGATAATGTGTTGCTGCTTGACCCGCGCTCGGTTTTGCCGGAAGAGGATGAAATTGTCACTAAGGCATTAAGCGAAATCAGCAGTCGTTTCAAATAATTGTTCCACGTTTCAGGAGATAAACTTGTTTGTTCTGGGAACTGCCGGACATGTAGACCACGGTAAGTCAGCCCTTGTACAAGCGTTGACGGGTATTGACCCGGACCGCCTCTCTCAGGAAAAAGAGCGGGGAATGACGATTGACCTGGGATTTGCCTGGTTGAAACTACCAAGCGGTCAGGAAATCGGTATCGTGGACGTGCCCGGCCACGAACGTTTTGTCAGGAATATGCTGGCTGGCGCCGGCGGTATTGACATCGCAATGCTAGTCATTGCTGCTAATGAAGGTGTGATGCCTCAGACTCGAGAGCATCTGGCAATTCTAGACCTGCTGGGGATTTCAAAGGGCCTGGTTGCGTTGACCAAGAAAGACCTCGTTGACAAAGATTGGCTTGATTTGGTCCGACTGGATATCGAAGAGCTACTCAAAACAACCACGCTGTCAGGTTCGCCAATTGTGCCCGTTTCGGCAATCACGCGAGAAGGGCTGCCGGAATTACTTGACATAATAGATAAACTGTTAGCGAATACACCCGCTAAAAAAGACAAGGGCAAACCGCGTCTACCCATAGACCGTATTTTTACTATTTCTGGTTCCGGCACAGTTGTAACTGGGACATTGATTGACGGTTCACTGAGTGCGGGGCAGGAAGTTGAAATTGTCCCAGGTGGGTTAAAATCCCGTTTACGCGGTTTACAGACTCACAAATCGGGAGTGAGTAAAGTCTTGCCGGGGACTCGAGTGGCGGCCAATCTGACTGGCATAACTACGACTCAGTTACAGCGTGGGGATATTTTGACTAAACCTGGTTGGCTAGTGCCAACTACACTGGTCTGCGCCAAATTGCTTATTTTAAAAGATGCCAAACAACCATTGAAACATAATATAGAGCGTAACTTCTATGTTTTGGCGGCAGAAGCCAGCGTTAAAGTCCGATTGTTGGAAGCGGAAGCAATCAAACCCAGCGAAAGCGGTTGGGTGCAATTAATGCTGGACAGGCCGTTGGCGATTGTGGACGGCGACCACTTTATCATCCGTTCTACTACCGAAACATTAGGCGGTGGAGTTATAGTGGATGCACATGCTCGCCGGATGCCGCGTTTCAAACCAGAAGTGATTGAAGCTTTGAATATCAAGGAAAAAGGCTCGCCGGAAGAGCTGATTCACGCGCGCCTGGACGAAAATAAATGGTTGGAACTAGCGGATTTACTGACACAAATTGCCTTGCCAGCGACTGAAGTCAAAGTGCTAGCGGAATGGTTGGGGGCCCGTGGGGAAATTCTCCAATTGGGTCAAGGTGAGCACGGGGTATTGGTATCGTTAGATGCCTGGAACAATCTTTCTCAAGACGTGAAGCAGGCTTTGCAGGAGTACCACAATAGATTTCCAGCACGTACCGGAATTCCCAAAGTTGAGTTATTGAATAAACTGAAGTTGGGTAAATATAGTCAATTATTTCTGGACAGACTGGTGTCCTGTAAATTGCTAATCGATGAGGGTATAGTTGTGCGTTTGCCGGAATTTCAGGTTAAACTCTCAGAAATTCAGCAGGCAAAGATTGATACGTTTTTAAAAGCGCTGACCGAAAAACCCTATGCACCGCCCACGGAACTGATTCCTGAGCTGGAGCTGCTAAATCTGCTTATCGAAAGAAAACAAGCAGTTAAATTAAATGGAGGAGTCGTAGTTTCGACGAAAGCCTATAGTGAAATGGTCGGCAAAATTCTGGCCTACCTAACGGGAAACGGTAAAATCACCTTGGCGGAAGTCCGGGATATGTTCCAGACGAGCCGTAAATACGCGCAGGCCTTGATGGAACATCTGGATGCGGAAAAGGTGACGCGGCGGGTAGGGGACGAGCGGGTTAAATACTAACCCGAACCAAATACCAAAACCCAAAAAATTTCGAAATATTAAATGCAAACAAAAAATTAATTTAAATTATGATTTAAGGTTTAAATTTCGTGTTATCTGGATTTTGGGCCTGAAGCCATCGAATTTCTTGTTCCTTGCGTTTTTTTTCACTCTCTTCCAGTTGTTGTATTTGTTTAAGCAGACTTTCATGCTCGTGGCGGAATTCAGCTACTTCGTTTTCCAGTTCCGGAAGACGTTTCAGGGCAGCGAAGGATTGAATTATCAGTTCAATCATCTGATCCAGAGAAACTTCTGGCGGTTTGATGGAAGTTAAAGTCGGCTGAACAGAAACGGTTGGATTGGATATTACTGGAGTCGGGGTTGTTGTGTTGATTGGTAGGGGAGCGGTATCTGCGGATCGTAAAAGGCCGGTGCGGGTAAAGTCCTTACGGTAAAGGTCAATCGCCTGCCGACTGACACCAAATTGGGTCGCAATAGCCTGAGAAGATTTGCCTTCCTTTAAAAGTTGCAGTACGGTATTTCTGTCAACAATTGCTTTTCTTGCCATACTTCTCTTCCTTGTTAGTATTCTTGATATTAGCATGTTGCTAAGCTAATGTCAAGTAATTTATACGTTTCTTGCATTCCGGTAATTCCTGGGTATGAGGCTTTAAATTCTTTAGTTTTTTCTCGCCCTGACGCTTGGCTAGTAGAGCGGTGTAACGAAAGACGTTTTTTGCCTTTCCCCGGATGGTTAATACCTGTTTCATTTATTGCCTCCTGCAAGTTATTTACTTGTATGTTAAAGTATAGCAAGCAATGAAGTAATATGCAAGTATGATAATAACAAGTTACAGCAATATACGAAAGTTTAATAATTGCTAAGCAAGTAATAACAGGCAAGTAATACTTGCGCTAGCTCACTCAGGGGCACTCAGGCTTGTAAATGCTTAAAATAAGAGCAATAGTTGGAGTTTCGCTAAAAGGTAGTATGCGGAAATAATTTGGCGGGAGCGTATGGGGGTCGAACCCACCTGAGACATATTCATGCCCCTCAACGGATTTGAAGTCCGCGGAGCCCACCGGGACTCGGCCG
>Ga0182021_10009169_pt1 | contig 11711 bp, 15 predicted proteins | sample 612E3MmetaG_FD_120493 | JGI IMG/M metagenome (GOLD analysis project Ga0182021, IMG submission 120493) | Permafrost microbial communities from Stordalen Mire, Sweden - 612E3M metaG (Illumina Assembly) | ecosystem: Environmental > Terrestrial > Soil > Wetlands > Permafrost | place: Sweden...
AGCAATTATCCCGTAGTTGTCAAGATCACTTCTGCCAGTAAAGTTGGTTGTGGCGCATCCGACAAACAAACCGATGGTCAGCAAGCAGATGATGTATTTCTTCATTTGAGTGCCCCCCAGGAATTAGTGTTGTTCGTTAAGGCTTGCCAGCAATTGTCTTGCTTTTGCATCATCGATTCTCGTTAGTACCAAAAGCCCTCTTAGCATCGGGCGGGACACCTGCAGGTAGCAGGGCGACGCGGATGCCTCCTGCAAACTGGCGAGATAACCGCATGGCCTGGACTTGTCCAAGTTGTCGGTAGGTTGGACGAAAATGAAAGCTTCCGATCCGCTCACCCTGTACGAATGGTACGTCCCCTCTCTTAGTATTGATACCTCATTATGATTTACAGTCACTTCGATAGGGAGGGAGGCTATGCCGGAATCTTTTGCAAACACGATCACCTGATGCTCAGTTTCACTACTCTGAGCTGACAGTTGCAGGCCCGAGACAGCAATAGTCAGCAACAGCAAGACAGCGATTCTTTTCATCATGTTCTCCTTTTGGATGCATCCACCGACTGCTCCAACATTCAAAACAGTATCGTATTCGAAATATGGGCCACCACCGAAATAGTACAAAGGATCGCTCCCAAAGCCTATCTGCAGGCCAAGACTAACGTGCCAAGTTTGATCTCAGGTCCGAAATGAACTCGATCGATTGATGGGATTCACGATTGGAACGACGTTCCGAATCTTCGGCGCTTCGCGATACAACGCAGACTATACCATGCTCAAGTTGGTAAAACAAGAAAAATCTCAATTTCCTCTATTCGGCATATTTATGCGCACTTTCAGGTCGTTTGGCAGCTCGACGCCCATTTCCCCGACCTGCCCCATCCCCCCGCGCGAGGATCGTGAGGGTTTTCTTTTCCCCAAATTCCCGCTATACCGGACCCAGGTGATTCGAGTGCAGCAGGACGCCCTTTCAATTCTCTACGAGGACAACCACCTTCTTGCAGTGAACAAGATGCCGTCCGACATCGTGCAGGGAGACCGCACGGGAGACGAGACGCTGGCCGACAGGGTTCGGGAGCATCTTCGCTTCGTCTACGGAAAGACCGGAAACGTTTTCGTCGGGATCCCGCACCGCCTGGACAGGCCGACCAGCGGCGTGGTGCTCTTTGCCCGCACTGACAAGGCACTCGAGCGCCTCAGCGCGATGTTCCGTGAAGGCGGGGTCAAGAAGACCTACTGGGCGGTCGTCGCCGAGCGGCCCCCGGCCGAAGCAGGTTCCCTGGTGCACTGGTTGAAGAGAAACCCCGCGCAGAACAAGTCGTACGTGGTGAAGAATCGAGGCGGAGGAGCAAAGGAGGCTCGCCTCACCTACCGGCTCCTTTTCAGCCTCGAGCGCTATCACCTCCTGGAAATCGAACTGGAGACCGGCCGCCACCATCAGATCCGGGCCCAGCTTGCGGCCATTGGATGCCATATCAAGGGCGATCTGAAATATGGGGCGGCGCGGTCGAACCCCGGCGGGGGCATCCACCTGCACGCCCGGCAGGTGTCCCTCGTTCATCCTGTGCGGAAATCTTCCCTGGTGATCATCGCGGACCCACCGGCCGACCCTGTCTGGAATGCGGCGCTCGCGCGCTGGCGGGATGCCGAAGCGGGGGCCGAGGCCTCAGGAGTCTGACCAGGCCGGCGCCAACTCCTCGATTCCCTTCATGACGGGAATCAGCGCCCGGCCTTTTTCGGCGAGATCATACAGCGTGCGCATGGGCGTGCCCGCGTCCACGGTCCGCCGCATTTTCGAGTAAGAGTTTCGAACGCCTTATCGACCGTCGAGCAGAGGGCAGGGGCTGTGAATGGACATCCTTGTTTGTCATCGCGGCGACCACGTGGCGATAAGGCCATCAACGATCTTGCGCGGCGCGATCGGTTCGTCTGCGTATGCCACCATCACGTCGAAACTGTCGGGCAGCATGGAGCGGTAAAGAAGGAAGCGGCTGTCCGGTGACCACAGTAGAGTGGACTCCGGGGCAGGAACGACGAAGGCGATCTTCGTGCCGTCGGGGGAAAGCTCGAAGGTCGTGTCCCCTTCCGCGCGCGCCAATGCCCTGCCGTCGGCGCCGCTGCGGTCCTCCAGGTACAGCGTGGATCCCGCGCTCCCGTGCACTGCCATCACCCATGACGCCCTGCGAATCCAGGATGGAGACCTGCCCTTCAAGGCCTCCGGTGGCAAGCTTCAGGGAATGCACGGCGAGGTCTGCGGCGCCTTTCTTCCATCGCCACGTGAAGGCCATGCCTTCGCGGAGGACTCGAACAGCGCCGCCCTGCGCGGTGACGGCGTCAAGCTGCTGCTGGTTTGCACCGAGCTTACTCCCACGATGACGAGGAGGGGGGCAATCCGCTGAAGGATGACCCAGACGCGCTGCACGGGGTTCCGGCCCCGGCGCAGCGCCTCGCGGCGTCGGCTCTCGAGGTCAGGAACACGTGGACCCAGGAACTTCTTGTGACCGTTGCCCGGCTTCGCCAGGCACCTTTTTCGGGAATCTTTCGTCAAATCTCTTGACATCGGGATGATTGCTTGTTACAATTGTTTAATATTACATCTGTTTCATTATACATTACAGGGGCCAACAATGACCGAGACAGAAGTTTCAATCCGTGATTTCAGGGCGAACTTGCGCGTGCTCGAGCGCGAAGTGGAGCTGTCAATGACCTCGGATGCCGGATGCTGCGGGGTCACGTTTGCGCAGTGCCACCTCCTCCTGGAGGTTGAACGCCGGGGGAGAACCAGCGTCACAGAGCTGGCCGCCGCCCTGGAGCTGGACAAGAGCACCCTCAGCAGGACCGTCGACGCGGCATGCCGCGCCGGACTTGTCGACAGGAGCGTGGACCCGTCGAGCAGGCGGCAGCAGGTCCTCAGCCTGACGGGAGCGGGAAAAGAAACAGCGGCAACAATCAACGGCCAGTGCGATGCCTCTTACCGGCGCCTGTTCGATTTCATTCTCCCCGAGAAGCGCATGATGGTCGTCCAATCCGTGGCGCTGCTCTCCGAAGCAATGCGCCTCAAAAGGCGGAACCCCGAGGCGGCCTGCTGTGTCGATGATTCACCGGTCACAATGGAGAAAACCAATGGCGAGTAACGTGACATTCAGCTCCGGTCCGGCCGCGAGGCGCGGCCTGGAAAACCCGGGCAGGGTGCGAACGCCGTGGATCACGGGAAGCGTCAGGACACCGGACCGTGTCGTGCCAGTGGTGTCCACCCGGCTCTCGCGGAAAGACGCGTGGGGCGGCGTGAAGGTCAGGTGGAACATCGGCAGGGATCAGTACTCCGTGCTGCCGGGCCTGTATGCCGCCGGAGCGCCCGGGGCTGAGTCCCCGGTGCTCGTGTCCGCGAACTACAAGCTCAGCTTCGACACCCTCCGAGGGAATCTCCAAGGAATCGATGCGTGGATCCTCGTTCTGGATACGAAAGGGATCAACGTCTGGTGCGCCGCCGGCAAGGGAACGTTCGGCACGCGCGAGCTGGAGCAGCGGATCACCGGGGTGAGGCTTGACCAGGTCGTTTCCCATCGCACACTGATCCTCCCCCAGCTCGGAGCGCCCGGCGTCTCGGCACCCGAGGTGAAGAAAGCCACCGGGTGGACAGTGAAGTACGGCCCCGTGCGGGCGGAAGATATCCGCGCGTACCTGGCGAATGGACAAAAAAAAGATGATACAATGAGGAAGGTGCGGTTCAGTCTCACGGATCGCATGGCCGTAGCTCCAGTCGCGCTCGCGCAAGCCTGGCCGCTGCTCCTCGGCATCCTCGCGGCGTCTGCCCTCTTTGGCCTGCCCTTCTCTGCCGGGTTCGTGGCGCGCCTGCTGCAGTTTCTTCTTCCCCTTGCCGGCGGGGTGCTTGTGGCCGTGTTCGGTTTCCCTGCGCTCCTCCCGTACCTGCCCTTCCGCGCCTTCGCTCTGAAAGGTGCTGTGCTCGGAATCGTGTGGGGAGCGGCCTCGGCTTTCCTCGTCGGCGCTTCGGTGGCGGCCGGCGCCAGCCTGGTCCTGCTCGTCTCTCCCATCGTTGCCTTCATCGCCATGAACTTCACTGGCTCATCGACATTCACCAGCCAGCCCGGCGCCGCGTTGGAAGTGCGGCGCGGAATCATCCCGATGGCTGCGTCCGTCGCGGCTGGAATTGTTCTTGCCGTGCTGGCCCGTATCTTCGCGCTATAGGAGAAAACCGAAATGAAACTGAGTTACCTGAAAAACGGCGAAACCCTGGCCCTCGACCCGGGACGCTGCAACGGATGCAGGGAATGCATTGAGGTCTGCCCGCACGCCGTCTTTGCCATGAGCGCGGGAAAGGCCCAGATCCTGGATCGGGCTTCGTGCATGGAGTGCGGCGCCTGCGCGCGTAATTGCGCGTCGGGGGCAATCACCGTGACGGCCGGCGTCGGGTGCGCGGCGGCAATCATCGGCGGAATGCTGCGCGGAACGCAGCCCACATGCGGGTGCGGCGGGGATTCAGCCGGCGCGGCGGTATGCTGCGGGACAATGACCGGTTCGAAAGAAAAGGCCCGCGCGGCGCGGGCAGGAAAGGAATGCTGCTGAGCGCGGCTGTGCAGGCGGCAGGGCTTGCTGTACAATGGGCGAACAATGAGCAGCACCGGAGCGGCCGACGAGGAGCTGATCACCCAGATCGCGCAGGGTGACGCCGGCGCCGTCCGTGTTTTGTATGCCCGCTATGGGAGGTTGGTCTTCGGCCTCGCGATGCAGATCGTTGGCGACTCCGCGACCGCGGAGGAGGTCTGCCAGGACGTGTTCATGCGGGTCTGGAAAAAATCAGGAACCTATCGCACGGATCGCGGAAAGGTCGTGACGTGGCTCGCGCGCATCGCCCGCAACCGCTCCATCGACATGCTGCGGTCTCATCGGTCCCGGCAGCTCGGCCAGCCGGCGGGTGCCGACGAGGAGCCGGCCGCGCCCGGGACAGGGGTCGTCGACCCCGGTGAACGACTCCTCCAGTCGTTCAGGGAACAGGAAGTACGGGCCGCCGTCGCGGCCCTGCCCCGCGACCAGAGAGACGCCCTCTCACTGGCATTCTTCAAGGGTCTGACCCACCGCGAGATCGCGCTGGCTCTCGGCGAGCCCCTTGGCACCGTGAAAACCCGGATCCGGGACGCCATGGCGAAGCTGCGGTCGAGTCTTGGAGAGAAGGAAGAGGAATGACAATCCAACATGGCAAGGGGTCCGTATGTCTGGTGGACGCAATACATGAGTAACGAGCACCAGGTGCGGGATCTCCTGCCCGGCTATTCGCTGGGGATCCTGGAGGAGGAGAAGAAGAACGGCGTGCGGGAACACCTTGCCCGGTGCGCATCCTGCCGCGCCGAGCTTGCCTCCTACAGTGAGGTCACCGGCCGGCTCGCCGCTGCCGTACCGGAGCACGACGTCCCTGCAGGGCTGGAAGATCGAATCCTGAAGGGGATTTCCGCCTCACGGCGTGTCCCTTCAGTTCCCCCCCGCCGCGCCCCCTGGCCCGCGCTCACGGCCATCGCGGCGGCGTGTGCGGTAGCCCTGGGAGCCGGCAATCTCCTGCAGTGGAAAGGCGTCCTCCAGCCGTCGGTGCACGGGTTGCAATCGCGGCTGACGACTGCGGTCCTGTCCGGCACCGGCGATGCCCGCGGCGCGTACGGCACAATCGTTCTGGACCCGGCGGACAACAAGGGAGTCCTGGCGGTAACCGGCCTGCGCGGGCTGGACAAGCTGCACCAGTACCAGCTCTGGCTCATCAAGGACGGCCAGCGGAGGAGCGCAGGGGTATTCAGCCCCGATGCGGAAGGCTACGGCTCGATGCTCCTCTCCGTGCCCCCGGATTTCAAGGACTTCCGCTCATTCGGCGTGTCCATCGAACCATGGGGTGGCAGCGCGGCACCGACGGGCCTCCGTGTCCTGGCGGGCACGCTCTGAGGGGGGAGAACCAGATGAAAACAATCGCCGCCGTGGTGGACGACATCTACGAAGACCTTGAGCTGTGGTACCCGCGCCTTCGGCTTGAGGAAGAAGGATGGAAGGTCATCGTCGCCGGACCCGCCGCGGGGAAGACGTATGCCGGCAAACACGGATACCCGTGCCGGACCGACGCCGCGTTCTCCGACCTGCGCGCCTCCGATTTCGACGGCCTGCTCGTGCCGGGCGGCTTTGCGCCGGACAAGATGCGCCGCGATACCCATGTGCTCGGACTCACGCGGGAGATTGCCGGGTCCGGGAAGCTTGTTGCATTCATCTGCCATGCTGGATGGGTTCTGATTTCGGCGGGCGTCCTCAAGGGGAAGCGCGCCACCAGCACGGTCGGGATCCGGGACGACATGGTGAACGCGGGCGCGCTCTGGGAGGATTCTCCCCTTGTCGTCGACGGCAACCTCGTGAGCTCGCGAACGCCGGCCGATCTGCCCGTGTTTGCCAGGGGCATGGTGGACTGGCTTTTATCGCACTAGAAACCCGCAAGGCGGAGAAGCGGCCGGCAGGACATCACCGCCGGCCACCCCGCTTCTACTTGGCCAGCTGAATACTCAGGGCGCCCCGGAACATGTGCCGGGGGATGTAGGATTTCTCAGTCCCCTCCGCGTAGATCACCTGCAGCGCCGACTGCCCGGCCTTGATGTAGGCGGCCGGTTTCAGCGCAATCTCCAGGGTCGTCTTCCCATCCGCTTCCTTCATGGCGGAGGAGATGATCGTGGCGGCAACGTCGCCGCTCACGTCCTTGTGCGAATGGCCGGCACCGGCCTGCGCCTTGAACCGCACTTTTCCATCCGTGTCCACGAACCCGATGAAGATCGTGGAGCCATCCATTTTCAGTGAGCCCAGCCCGACGGATACCCAGCCGGTGGTATTCCCGACCAGGCCAAGGTAAAGGGCGTCCGCCGTGCGGTTTGCATAGAGAGAGAGCTCGCCGAAATCCTGGGAAAAGCTGTATTCAGCGGGATTCACCACGCCGTCGACGACCGTCTTGTTCGTCGTGGTGGCCAGGGGCTTGGCCTGCCCGAACGCCGCCGTGCCGAGGGCGATGGAGAAAACGAGAAAGAAGAAGAAAGCAAGAGAACGTCTCACGTTGTCACACCTCCGCCGCAAAGATAATGGCGCGGCAGGAGCGCGGCAAATCCGGCACGGGGGGCATGGCACTATTTCTGGACTGAAATCATCAGCACTTTGCCCGGCTTCAGGAGGTCGGGATCGTTGAGACTGTTCATCGACTGCGCGTTGGAGAGGAAATCGATCCACCCCCTGCCGTCCGGCTTCTCCGAACGAACGGAGGTGAAGATCTTCCAGAGGCTGTCACCAGGCTTCACGACGTAGGTCGTCGTCGCCTGCAGAGGCCCCGCGGGCCCGGCAGGAGCCGCTTCACGCCCGGCAGGAGCTCCTGCGGGCCCGGCGGGAGCCCCTGCGGGCCCGGCGGGAGCCCCTGCGGGTTCTGCTGATGCGACAGAGGGTGACGGCATGCCCGCACCTCGACGAAATCCCATGGGCACGGACACCAGAAGGATTGCAACCACGACCGCGGCGAGAAAAACCGGCACCGCCGGCAGCAGGCGCCCGGATGCCTTGCCTGCGCCTTGGACGGGAGCCTTCAAGTCCTTTGTCAGCGCTGGCAACCCCCTGGGCTTGCCAGGGCTCGGCACGTTCCGCCGTCTCGGGCGGACCTCCGCGGCGGGAGGCTCTTTTCCAGAAGAACGCGCGCTCCGTGGCTGCGAGCGCGCGGCGGCGCCGGCCCTTGCCTTGGGAGTGCGCTTCCGGCTCTGTGTGCGGTCCGCTTTCAAGGCGCCTTCGGTTGGCTCAGTACGGATCCTGCGCGCCGGCACACGGCTGCGAACGGGACTCCTCACGGCGGGGAGCGGGGCGGACGCGCGCATTTCGGCAAGGGAATCATCGGAGAAGTACTTGTCCAGGAAATACGACGCCGAATCACGGTTGAAGGCGCGCCCACCGCGTCCCTCTGCGCCCGCCCGGATGCCGATGTCGAGATTCAGCGACCTCTTTGCCGCGAACTTCCAGTCACGGGCGATCTCCGCGTATTCCTCCAGTGAGGCCCCGCCGAGCCGGGGCCTCACTTCCAGTTCCGGAAAACAGTTCTTCAAGATGAGCGAGATGAGTTGAATGTGCTCGTTGCTCAGGTCGTCTCGCAGAGAAAGCAGGTACAGGTACAAAAGCACCCCGGGGGTGAGCGAGCCTCTCAGCTGCTCGGAAATCTCGATGCTCCGGCGCGCCAGCAGCCGCTTCTCCAGGTAGGTGTACTGCGTGAGGTCGTAGAGAAGGGATGCAGGGATGGGAGGCTCACCGGGGAATATCGCGCGGACAGCGAGCTCGAACAGGGACAGCCGGATGCCGCCGGGAATGTAGAGAGAGAGGAAGTGCAGGATTCGGTGCGCGGGAAAACCCGTCAGGTGCAGGACGCAGGCGATGAGAACCGCGGATTCCGCTCGGATCTCCCCTTTGCGCTGCAGGATCTTCCTGATCTTTTTCTGCGCCTGGGCAAGCTGGTCACCGTGGAGATGCCCGGCGATGTCCCCGTACAGGGAAACAGCATCGGGTACCGCTTCAAATATTGCATCGAGAAGTGAATCGAGGCGGGTGGAGAGCCTTTCTGCGCGTGGCATGAAAGTATGACGTCACCCTACCGTTTCGCCGTTGAATTGTCAAGGAATCGGCTCGCGCGTGTCATGTTTAACCCGTGCGAGTCCGAGAATCACGATAAAGGCGTGGAGTGCTGACAAAAATCACGAAATACAGGACCGAGGGGAGGAAGCGGGCGACCGCACACACCTACCGGAGAAAAATCCGCGGTGCCCTTCTGTCTCTCACCCGCAATGTGATTCTCTGCAACACCCCCGAACACGTGGACGCCGCGGCTGCCCTTGCGCAGGCGATCAGCGGCGCGGGAATGAGCAACAGGAACTACCTCCTGTTCCTCACTCTCCTGGAAACCAACCACCCCTTCGTGATCGATATCCTGATTGGCCCGAGAAACCCTTTCCTCCTCTTCTCCCCGATCAAACCGAACTGGTTCCTGGTGAAGGAGACTTTCAGGATCCTGGCGAAATTCAAGGGCAACGAGCTCGCCGTGAAAGCGCTGCTCGCGCTGCTGGGCATCGTGCAGAACGCCTACAAGACATCCAAGGACGGCTACAAGATTTATCCCCTGAGGATGTCGGACGTGTACAATATCGGGAAGCACCTGGACACCGACAAGGACCAGCTCGACCCCCGCAATCGACTGCTCCTGGAAATCCTTTTCGACATTTACTTCGTCGGCATCGACAGCGATGACAGGGCGACGAAGCGGATCGGGATCAAGGCAAACGAGATCCGCATGGCCTTCTTCGACAACACGAAGCGTCTTCTCGACGCAATCCCTGATGTGCTCCTGGTGAAGGACATCGTGCGCGCGCCCATCCCGCGGAAGTGGTACCAATGGAAGGCACCCGACACTGACGTACCCGCCCTCGAGGCGCGGGAGAAGCCAGAGGTCAAGGTGAGCCTGCAGGAAAAGCGTGCTCCCAGGCGCGCACCGAAGCGCGCGCCCGGAAAAACCGCGCGCGCAGCGCCAAAGGCTTCGACCAAACGCGCAGCGCCCACCCTCCAAAAAAAGGGTTAACTATTTGACAAAGGCAATCGGCATGAATAGCATTGCATATACAAGAAACAGGGCCGAGCAACCCTCGGCAACTCGGAGACGTGAATGCTGCATTTTCCAATATTGAAGTTTTGGAAGGAAGAGGAACTGTACGAGCTGCAGGTCCGGGCGGTGTCGCGCTTCATGAAAGTCGACACCCCCTTCGCGGTGGAAGCGTGCGTTGAGTTTGCGAAGTTCCTGAACGCGCTGGGACTTGACCCGGATAATTACCCCCTGTACCTCCAGCTGCTGCGGAACGAAAACCGCTTCGTGGTGGAGGCGCTGGTAGGGAAGGGGAAGGCGTTCGACCTGTTTACCGGGGTTCAGCCCAATCCGTACATCATCCGGTTCTGCTTTCAGATCCTGCGGGACCACGCGCCGGGCGGCGTGAACAACCTGACGCTGGAGACGATCTTCGGGATCCTGTACCGCACGTACCACAGCGCAAAGGAAGGTCACGCCCTGCATTCCCTTTCCATCGAGGATGTGAACGCCGTGGGGAAATACCTGGACAAGACCAGGGAGCAGAGCGATTCAATCAACCGCTTCATCCTCGACATCCTGGCGGACATCGCGGAGTACCGGTCCATCAACAATGAAGACCCCGTGGTAGACAAGAACTCAGCGCACGCTACGGCAATCCGCAACGCTTTTTTCGACCGGCGGCGGGCCATGGACAGCGTGATGCCGCCCGAGATACTGGTGCGTAGCAATTACAATGAAACTCTCGTGAAGCCGCGGAGCACGCGGAAGTTCACCGAAACCGTGAAGAAAGGGAAATAGGAGGCGATCAATGGCGCAGTTGGACGAGTTCAACAAGGAGGTGTGGTCAGACCAGTCCATCTTCAGGGTGGAAAACCACATCGTCAACAACATCTTTGCGTGCCGGACAACGGACGCGGTGGAAGCGGCAATCACCTACTCCGCCTTCCTGCGAAGGAGCGGGCTGACCAATGAGAATTACCCGCTTTTCCTGAAGCTGTTGGAGATGGACAACCACTTCGTGATCGACTCCCTCCTGGGAGCCACCGATCCGTTCTTGTTTCTCACTCCCATCCAGCCCACCAAGCACCTGGTCTCCACGTGCTTCCGGCTGCTCACCAACTGGCACCCCGGCGGGATTTACCCGAAGACCCTCGCCATCGTCCTCGGCGCCTTGCAGTCCGGCTACAGCTATGCCAAGGACGGATACAGGATCCACACGGTGTCCATCAACGACGTAAACAATCTGGGCAAGCACCTGAACAAGGAGAAGGGCCAGGACGAATCGGTGAACCGGGCCATCCTGGATATCCTGGACAGGCTCGCCTCCCTGGAGGGGCAGGGCGATGACGAGATGGAGCTGCTGGCGCGGCAGTGCAACGTCATCCGCGGCAATTACTTCGACAAGCGGCGCAAGATGGAAGATGCCATCCCGCAGGTTCTCCTCGTGAAGTCGGACTACCTCGTGAAAGAGGTTCTGCCGGCCTCCGTGTTCGAAGACTGAGCAGAGCAAGGCAGAGGGGGGATATATGGTTATTCTTGACAAAACGAAAACATACACCGCGACGGATATCGCCGTGATAGAAAACAAGATGCTGAGCGGGATCCTGGCATGCCGGACCACCGAGGCGGTGGAGTCTGCGATCACCTACGCGCATTTTCTCAACAAGACGGGACTCACCGGGGAGAATTACCCGCTGTTCATCAAGGTGCTGGAGATCGGCAACCACTGGGTGATCGACGCCCTCATCGGCGCGCGCGACCCCTTCCTCTTCTTCAGCTCCATACAGCCCAACTACCAGCTACTCACCGCGTCGTTCAACCTGCTGGCGGAACGCCACCCGGGCGGGCTGTACGCGAAGTCTCTCTCCGTCGTGCTCGGCATCCTCCAGGCCGCCTACAACGTGCCGGTGGACGGGTACAAGATCTACTCGCTGACCGTGTCGGATCTCAACGCGCTGGGTAAGCACCTTGACGAAGAGGCCGGACAGGAAGACTCGCTGAACCGCTGCATCCTGGACATCCTGGAAAAGGTGGCTCAGCTGGAAGGGCTCGACGAAACCAACCGTGACATGGAGGAAGTAGCCAT
>Ga0182021_10009170_pt1 | contig 11711 bp, 13 predicted proteins | sample 612E3MmetaG_FD_120493 | JGI IMG/M metagenome (GOLD analysis project Ga0182021, IMG submission 120493) | Permafrost microbial communities from Stordalen Mire, Sweden - 612E3M metaG (Illumina Assembly) | ecosystem: Environmental > Terrestrial > Soil > Wetlands > Permafrost | place: Sweden...
CCTTGTAGCGGTATCTTAGCGCGAGGAGCATCGGGAAACTGGCATTCATCGGGAGTTCGACGCGTGAGGACCACGAGGACTGCCACTTTCCGCGCATCACAGTTCCCCCGATGTGGAGGGATCCGTTCTCGACATCGAGGAGGAGGGGATTCCCTTCGGGCATAACATTCCTGAGCTTCAAGAGGGGAAGGCCGGGATACCGCATCTGTCCTCGCCAGAATCCGGATGCTGGCACGACTACGGTGATGCCCCCCAGATCAATCAGCAGATTCGCCTCGTCAAACGACAGGATGGCATCCTCTCCTCGCGGGCGGTATTGGCGTGCGATGAGGGTGAGGGCGTCAATCAGCGCCTCTCGGCGAACGGTCAGTCTGCCGTGTAGCGATGTCGTGTGCATAAGATCCTCTCCTTCGTGCCGGTATTTGAGTCTCCCGGACTTGGTCTTTCGTGAGGCCACGGCGCAGCGTGATGATGGACTCCGCAGACACGGACTGATTCTCGGGCAACGGCACGTCCTTCATCTTCTTGCCCAAAGTGGCCACGCTCTTCATGGTGGCCAGCGTCTCGCTGCCCTGCAGGGTGGAGTTCTTGTCGTCGTACCACAGGAACCACGGCAGACCCGCCCGAGTGTATTCTGCGGAGGTGGGCGGAGTGGTCGGTGGATTCGATCCTGTGATCTGGCGCCAGACCATGGAGTTGGCAATGTGGACGAAACAGCGGCTGCCATGATCGAGGTCCCAGTCAGGCAGGGCATACTTGTCGTGGTAGATCTCCTGCTTCATTCGGCCGCCGGGGGCGAGTCCCATGTCCGACGCACACGGTGCGCATTCACGGACCATCGAGTACATCACTTCGCGTTCACGCCTCGGGCACCTTGGGAAGCGCTTTTCGAATGCCTCACGCTTCATGGGGAAAGCCATGATCTGCAATCCGCCGTGCTCTGCCTTGCCGGTGATCTGCTCTTCGGCCGTGTAGCCGGCGCCCAGCGGCATGGCAACGAACTGACGAATGATTCCTTTTCCCACGCAGTAGCCGTCCAGCCAGGGTTGCTCGGGTACGACTACGTAATCCTGTCGAGGGCGGCGCTGGATCCCATCGGCCCATGCCCGTCCGGAGACGGCGTTGATCTTGCCGGTGGCGATCTTGATGGCAAACGGATAGTAGGTTCTGCGCTCGTCGTCGTATTCCGCATGAAAGTTGAGCCACATGGCTTCCGACTGGTACATGGGCAGCATTACGCCTCCGTGCCTGATCCAGGAGGATGCCACTCGGTCCGCGAAGTCGTCTACATGGCGAAGCGGGAACCGCCCCAAGCCGGGAGGCAGGGGATAGTCCTTGTCATCGTCTGGGATGCGCAATGACCGCTGGAATTCTATGCTGACTGTGGCCGAGGGGTGGACCTCGGGGAATGAGAAGACCAGGGAATCGTTTCTGAGTTCGATCATACGAGCCGTCCTTTCTCTTTGTCCTCTCTCGCCAGCGGGGACTCGCTGGCTGGGGAGGGGGCTACTACGCTTCACCACTTGCCATCTCGAACTTCCCGGACGACACGCAGAAGGGCGTTGTCCGGGGCATCCTTCAACTGCCGGATCAGGTCCGCGAACAGCTTCGGACGCTTCAGAATGACCTGTCGAAGATCGGCCGAGACCTTCCCTGCAAGTGCCAGCAGGATGTCGGGATCCTCGCGGAGGACTTCGGCGAGTCGGACAATGGTCTCCTCTGAAGGGGGCGCGACCTCGCAACGCTCGACTTTGCTGATGTAGGAGGGCTGAATGCCGATTTTCGCGGCCACTTTCCGGACCGTGTACTCAGCGCTGCTATCCCTGAGCATCTCGCGCTTGTTCCGAACGTATGCTCCGAATTCCTCTTTCATGATGACTGTATATTAAACGGTATACATAAGAGATGCAAGTGCAATTTGAATCTCTTTTCGTGACTCCCTTGGGGATGTCTGGCGGTTGATCAAGAGGTTGACAAATGTTGATTGTGACGCACAGCCGCCGGTCAACAAAACGTCGTAACGCGTTGATAGAAAATGAGCTGTAATTCTGTCAGCAAAGTGTACGATTCTTGAGCAGTTTGTCGGACAGGGTTGAAATGTTGGCGCCCCCTCGTTGGGTATTTCGTTCGTGCGCCGGTGTGCCGGGGGGTGGGTGGACCGTGATCCCTCGATAGGTTTCCCAAGGTATTGGGTGCTCGATGTATGCGTCTTTACCCACCTCCACAGCGCCGCCGATCTGCAGGAAGCTGGCGTGTTCCGAGTGAAAGATGGTCTCTATGCCATAGTCGCGGGCCGGTTCAAACTCGAAGTGCTGGCGAAACTTGTCGGGCAGCGGACCATGAACACAGACGAATGACTTCCCGAGATCGATAGCAGCTACCAACCCTGTATCGACGAGTTCAGTGCCGATACCCCGTCGCTGGCATTCAAAATCTACACATAGCGGTCCAATTGCAACACCGCACATCCCTGACCGGCCGCGTACGCCGATGTTACTGAACAGAACGTACCCGACAATTTGGCTGTTTTGAATGGCAACCAGGGAGAGTTCGGGATCACAAGCGCCACAGGCCCGCAACTCCTGAATCAGTGTCACCTCCTTGGCGCCGGACCCGAAGGTTTTTGCGTAGACCCTCCGCACCAACTTGCGGATCTCATCATATTCACCTTCCAGCTCAGGGCGTACGTAAAATTCCTCTTCCGTCTCTGTCTCCATTCCTAGGTGCGCGATATTCTGGGCCGACAGAGGATCAAGGCTGTCGGCACGTTTTTCGGCCCATCGGAACCATTTCTCGGCCTTATTCACTCCGGTGGCAGCCGTGTTTGCGATTTGCAATCTGGCTTCCTGGACGTAACGTCGTATCGCCCGTGCTTTCGTCCATCCGACGATGTCACTGTCCAGTTTGTTGACTCGAGCCTGCGCGCTGGCTCTCTTGTTCTCTCGTATTCTTGACTCCTCCTCCTCAGATCGGTTCTTGGCGTGAAAAGTTACCCACTTCGCCTGCACGTTCCTTTGAACGGTTGCCACCCGGATGATGCCGACGATGATATCGTTCAGACAGTCCTCCAACCGTTGATGCTCAGAGTCACGCCATGTCCTACGGATGGTCTTGTCCCGGAACACGGACGTGGACAGCAGGTTGAGCATCAGACGCCCAGTCTGCTTGACGGATTGCTTCCCAAGCCACGGCGGGTGGGGAGGGTAGTCATAGTAACCAGACTGAACCGTCTTACCTGACTCGACCGCTTCAACCTTGAGCATTTCGGTGATGCGAATCGCGACGAATTCCCCGCAGATTCTGACGAAGGTGCCCTTGGCCCGCCCCGGGACCGGACGGACATCGCAACCACGGCTCTTCAGCTCGGTCAACAAAGTGTTCATTATTCGGTGGGCGCGGAGCAGGGACTTGTCGCTGACACGGATGTCGAGCGCCTCATCATGTTCCGGGATGCGCCGACTCCACTCATCAGTCTTGGCAGTTCGCAGCGCTTCCAGTGAAGCGGTGCCCCATTCGTGGAGATTCTGTGCTTCTGCGACTACGATGCACGGCTGATATGCTTCGGTTGCCAGCGCCCGGGCAAAGATGTTCGCGAATTCCGTTTGGCCGGGACTGGAGGTTACGGGAGGTTGGTGTGCACGAACGACGATTTCTGGGTTCGTGTTGGGGTTAGGCAGTTCATCCACGCCAATCGCAACGCCATGCTCTACCTGCGCCCAGTGGCCCAGGCCAGGTCGTGGGATATCGTACTTCTTGCAGATTTTGGCCAGCCCGACATCAGAGAGCCCGTACTGTTTGGCCAGTCGCGTCATCGGCGTGGACCAGACTTGTTCATAGAGTTGGCGACGAGATACTCGGATTTCATTGCTCGACATGGTGGCGTCTCCGTTGGGTTGCGGCACAGAAACCTCACACATATTGACGGCAGAAGGCTCGGAATTCCAGTCGCGGTTGGCCAGCCGTCTTGATTCTGACGATCAGGCCCTGCGCGGGTGGAAAGTCGCCGGTAGGTATTGGCGTAGAACCTTGCGTGACTCTGTTGCGCGAATTCTGTCCGACAACGTGCGCAACGTAGTAGCAATCTGATCGCATTCATCGCTCAACATGTTCTATGAAAGTGGGTTACAACCCAGCTTCAGCCGTGACAATTGTAGTGCGATCTTGTCGGACAGAATGCAAAAGTGTTGCGCCCTTACGTAGGGTACTCTGTTCGCGGCGCGGTGCGCCGGGGGGTGGGGCAGGGGGCCAGACGGAGATCGCGCCTGACGTGATCCACGCGCGACATACCGCTCATCACGCCGCATATCTGAACCGCAGATCATTTCGGATAGCGAATCCGTGTGCAAACAGATGAAAGTGCCCGGAAATTTCACCTGCACTTGCTTTTGTCACGGGCGTGTAACGCCTGGAAGCCCGCAGGAGGCGTTAGGCGACGCACCTCGCTCCTTTTCTGCAGGGGCAGCAGATCGCCTTCCCTGGCGGATTCCAGACAGAGCCGCGGCCAGGATCACGTCGATGTCCGGATTCGCGGGCCGGACCTTCGGAAGACTTCATTCACCAACGGAATCACCAGGCCCGGGCCGCCCTCGCCCCTCCGCACCCTTGACCCCTGTGGACGTCTATTGCAAAGGGATTCGGCACTGAAACGCCATCGGCCGGCGCACAGTCTGTCAACGCGGCTGCACGCCGATGCTCAACAGACATCCAGCCGCGCGGGTCAATGCGAGGTCGAAACATTGCGAGTTTGTGGGCGATTCCCTTCAGCCGGGGTTGCGCCGGGGGAGCCGTCTGTCGGACATATCCAAAGCAGAAGTTGAAGAACCTGTGGATTGGCGTTCACTTCTGTCACGCCGTGACGGTCGACTGATCTGTCACTCTCCTGCTTGTTCGTTGTGGCATTCGGTAAATAACAGTTGATGGTGGTTTATCGTGCCGTCCTTGCCGTCGTGCGCCCGTGGCATCATTCGAAGCTCTTCGTGTTGGGTGCGACGCGGTTCGTTTCACTGCTGAATTGCGCATCGATCCGTCACCGCCAGCTACTACCTGCTCCCGAGTGGTTGACTCACACACTGTCCTCGCGCGCGCGCGTTGGGTTCTTCTTCTTTGTTGATTATCTTCAGGGCGTTTCTTATGTGCGGTGGTTTTTTCCTTTCCCGAACCATCAATAATTCCGATTGGTGCCCTCAGTATTTCCCGTTGCCAGCATGGTTAGACAGCGACGGCTGCATGTGCAGAGGCGGATGATCGGCAGGTGGTTGTAGAGTCTCCCGGCTATTTCAGTGGCTTGTCCCAGAAGAAACGCGGAGGCGGTAGGAAGAAACTGCACTCCTGGCCCCGTTGAAGCAAAAAGACAAGGCACAGCCGCTTCGCCTCTAATTCCCGAAGAGCCTTCCTGGCGCTCTTGCTGTCAATCCGGGCGTGCTTTGCGACCCACATCAGACCAAACGTCCGTACTCGCCGGCAGAGTGGGCGTGCCATGACCAGATGCGGCTTGAACCGGGCTTTGGTCGCGTCGTCCCACGGCATGGCCATAAATGTTCCCCAGTGAAATGTGCGAGTATTCACGTCAACAATGCTATTCGTCATACTCCCAAAGAGGGTGTTGCAGAGTTGGGCATCCTCCATCCACGCATTAGGCATGTTGACTACATCCATCGATTTGCGACCGGCCGCGACCAGCAGAACGATATAGGCTGCTTTGGCAGAACTTGACAGTCCGGCCCAAGTCCCGCTTGTCATGATCACGTTGTCGAAGGTGCCGTAATTGACCATCAACCCGCCTTCCTGCGCCGATCCTACCGTGTAACGATACCGGAAACGCCGACGAGCGAGAGGGATGCGCATGCGTTTGATGTGCCCTGCCTTTTCGAGCAGTCTGAGTGCTGGTCGAATGCTCGATTCACAAAGTCCTGCGTAGCGAGCGATGGACCGTTGCCGCGCGTCGCTGTGCTGTCCGTCACTCAGGATCAGGAGCACGGGATACACGGCTTGTTCAGCCTTCGACAACTTTGCCCACCAGCCGACGCCGCCATGCAAAGTGAGAACTGCATCGGGCGGAATCATCCAAAAGGGCCGGCCATGATGGTCTTTTTCCAGATTACTCATCGCACACCACCCTCCTGCTCGTGTCGCGAAATGCTTTCTACGAGGTTCTCTCCGCGAAGTTCATTGGCAGTCTTGATGCGGAAGCGCTCAAGTGCTTTGTCTAAGTCGGCCTTGCGAAACAATGTCAGTCCACGGCTGACTCGATAGAAGGGAATCAGTCGCCTCCGCTGGAGGTTCGCCAGCGTTCGCGGGCAAACATTCAGGTACTCCGCCACGTCCTTCGTTCTCAACAGTTCCTTGTTCTGATGCATGTTGCACCTCCTTGCCTTACGAAAAAGTGTTGCAAGTGGTGAACAAAGTGTGCATTTTGCGTGAATGCAAGATACCCTCCGGCCGCGTACATCCATCCTGAAGCAGTACACGCGCAAGCGGTACATGAAAATCTTAAGGAAATGGGGTGTCCGACTTCATCGAAACGCATTGTACAAGGCGATCAAACGCAGAGACTTAGAGATCGTCCAGTGGCCAAATGGGCGTGGGGGCATGACGACGCGGATTCTCGCAGATTTGCCCTCCGACATCTTCAATGGCCGAGTGTGGCCAGGGAAATTCCATTCGCCGTTCGAGGGGACGCGGATCAGGCGTCGTCTATGGGCCGCGAGGAACCAGCTGCAGTGGATTGATATCTACAACATTGTGCTGGCGTTCACACCGTATGCCAGAGACATCCGGGGAAGGACAGGTCCTGGGCCGCAGATACTGGCACCTTTCAAGGGGAAGGATTATAGTCATTTCTACAGTCATGCGACTCGGCCAATCTATCGGCTTCGCATCTGCAAATACCCCGAACACGATTTGATCCGCACCGCGGAAGACTTGGCCAAAGCCATCAGGTGGGCACGGCGTCTTCCGTGGGAAACCGTCGGACAGATGAACGCCGAGGATGTGCGAAGACTATTCGTGCTTATTAAAGAGAGTTCCTATAGGGAAAGAGAATTTGCCGAAAGGTTGTGTTACGCATGGCGGGAAGTGTGGGACAAGCGACGAGCGGCAGCGAAATTGGCACGCGCAATGGGTATTCACCGGTCAACACTGGGGCGTCGGTGTCGCAAGAGTCCACTCATCCGTTTTCTGGTCGGATATTTCAAACTGTCTGCTGCTCGCAAGAGCCGGGACGGTATCGGGAGTCCCCATGGCGACCCCCAATCAAAGAACTTTAGTGACTGGGATCGGCTCAGCGGGAGACAGAGGGGAGCAATGTTGAAGCTATCTGGGTTGACGTTCAGGAACAAGAGCGGAGAGGACTTGGACCTACGTTTCGAGCCCCCTGGAATCGAGAAGTCTGGAGAGGATGAGGAGGATGACTGAGTGCGCCTGGCCGCCACGAATCTTCAGGCCGTCGCGGGAATCGGAATGGTGAGGACGGCGGCCTCGTGAGCCGGTCGTATCTCCCAAAACTTCTGCGCGTCCTCACGCCGGACCAAGTCCCGGTAATGGTTGAACAGCACGTCCGCATTTCGGTGTCCGAGTTGCATACTGGTTTTCGCCACGTTCTCATGCAGGGCTAGGTGGTAGGATGCGAAGGAATGCCGCAGCACGTCATTGCTCCAGGGGACGCCGGAGAGCCGTCGGGCAAGATCAAAGCGTTTCCGAGAGAAGAATATTCGGCCGGCCGGTTGACGGGAGGGCAACAGCCACTCGATAAGATTACCGCTCATGTCAACGAAGCGGAGGCGCCGTTTCTTGGCCGTCTCGGGGATCACTTTGATCACGCGGCTTTCAAAGTTAATTTGAGCCCAGTCCACCTGTTCTGCTTCTGTGGGACGAAGGCCGGCGAACAGAGCTATGGCGAAGTAGGGGACCATTTCCGGTGTCTGAGTTCTGACGGCTTGCATGAGCTGGTCGCATTGATCCACGGTGAGAACGGTCGGCATTTTCTCATCGAGGGTGGGGACCTCGACGTCCTCCGCCGGATTTGATTCGGCTACCTTGCGCTTCCTGGCAAAGTTGAAGAGCATGACAAAGTGCGTACGGTAATCTCGACGGGTGACCCCTTTGTAGGCATTGTCATCCAGCCACTTCTCAATGTCTTGGGTGGTGACCGTGTGGACAGGGGTGGTCCCGAACTTCGTGCAGATCCGCTTGAATCGGTGCCTGAGATCGAACAGGGTCTTGGGTCTTCGGCCAGCCGCCTCCTTTGTCTTGAGGTAATCGTCGCAGAGTTCCCTGAATGTTCGCTGCGCACCCGCAGGCTTTGCGTGTTTGGCATAGAAGTCTGTCACTATCTGGAGGGACACGCCGGGCGCCGGAAGATCTGTGACGGGAAGCTTGATTAGGCTCGAAAGTTTCTCGTAGGCGGCAAGGGCATCGAACCTTTGTCGGTCCGTCATGCCGAACGCGGCGAATCGTCCCTGGTCGTGTTCCTTTTGCTTTTGCTTGGCCCAATCCTCTGCTTCGCCCTTTGTCTTGAACGACTTCTGGGTGCGCTTGCCGGTGATGATTCCGAAATCAACTTGCCAGGATTTACCGCGGCGTCTTATAGTCCACCTGTTGTTGCGTTGGCTCATCGTGTTTGCCTCCTTTGGTCAAAATAGTTGTGACAAACACGTTACACTTCTGCAAGAACAAAAAAATGAGTTATCGTAACTTGTTGATGTAGAATAAGATACCCCTGTAGCTCAGTAGGACAGAGCATCGGATTTCTAATCCGGCGGTCGCAGGTTCGATCCCTGCCAGGGGTGCCATGAAGCCGCGTTCAGTCTTTCTTCCAGTCCGGCGCAGTGTACGGTTTGTGGGGATCGGGGAGCAGGTGGAGACGGACAGGACAACCCTCCGTCAGATACCCGGGGTGATCGTCAATCAACACGTCGGCGCCGATCTCTCGAAGGATCACGGATTTGCAGAGTTCGCCGTGCCTGGCGTAATCCGCATGGTGAACCCGCGAGTGCGGAATCATTCCAAACCCGTTCGCGGCCAAAAGGGCCAGCGTCTTCTGCCGATCCGGCATATCCGTCACGATGTGGCATTCGATGCCGCCCGACTCCAAGGCCGCGATGAGCGACCGAAACGTGTCGGGGTACTTGGAAAGAACGCCGCCGATGTCAAAAGCAACTTTCACGCGGGCAAGCTACTTCTCGCGGTATGAGGTGTCAAGGGTGTGAAGGAGGAGCCGCCAGGGTCTTCCTCTCTTGATGGCTTCTTCCCGCTTGCACGGCGTTTCAAATCGAAAGGGGCGAAAAGAATTGAAGCCCGGGGGAGGGTGGGGTATATAGCCATCCGCCAACACGCCGGAGTGGCGAAATGGCAGACGCAGCAGACTCAAAATCTGCCGCCCGCAAGGGCATGGGGGTTCAAGTCCCTTCTCCGGCACCAAGCAAAAACCCCTGAAAAGATGCGCTGTTCCTACGCTTTTGACGGCGTACGTGGGCGGCAGGGCCTTGGTGTGGCGCCGAAAATGACCTTGCGCGGTGGATCGCGATTTACGCGCGGATGGGGTTCCGGCGTTGTTCTGCCCGTAGTCTCTGCTGTCGCCAGGATGCCCCCGGCGGCCCGATCTGCCTCGCCCATCCACGGAATCGTGGTCCCCACGGTGGCTGCTCCAAAAGACGTGTGGGCGACGCACAAGTCGTTAAATCAAACGGTCTACCTTCGATGGAATACGCTTTGCGCGAGAGAGTTATTCAGTAAGCAGCAGATGTTCAGGGAATCGGTCGTTTAATTGCACGGCCCTTGCGGGTTTGGGCAGGCGGGACTCGCCGGCTCCTACCATTGCACCCGGATGCGATCCCGCCACCGGCGATCCCGCCGCCATCCGTCCATTCGATCCTCGGCGACTGGCGATCTTGACGCCTATCCCCGCTTCTGCCATGCTTCCTCCCATGACATCGCTGCGTCAGACCGGTTCCGCCATGATTTCGGCCCGTGCGGGCCGAGGCCGACCGGGGTGTGTCGAAAAGCGATTTCTTATGAATTTAATTTTCCTGTAAGGGCGCCCGCGCGGCCAGGGAATCGGAAACAGCCGAGGACGAGGAACGACAAGAGCCCGGTGGCGGCAGCGCCACTTCGGCAAGCACAGACGACCGGTTGTTGGGCCGCAAGGTTGCGGCCGGGGAGAGAACCCATGACCCGTGAGGGAGTTCGGTGGATTGGCCCGATCGCAGGTGTGGTCCTTTTGGCGGCGTTGGCGCCCGGAATCGCCTCCGCCCAGGACGTCCAGCCCTCGCCGCGCGAGCGGGCGGAACGCTGGATGCAACTCCAACGCGAGGTGGCCGAGGCGTTCCAGAACGCCAAGTACGTCGAGGCGGAGCCCAAGCTCCAGGAACTGCTCAAGCTCCAGCCCAACGACGCCGGGACGTACTACAACCTGGCCTGCACCCGCGCCCGGCTCGGGAATCTCGAGGCCGCGGCGGCCGACTTGGCCAAGGCCGTCGAACTCGGCTGGGACGACGCCGACCACACGCGGCAGGATGAGGACCTCGACCGCCTGCGGAACGACAAGCGGTTCATCGCCCTGCTGGAGAAGATGTCGGCCGGCGTGGCGCCCGTCCGCAAGACGCAGGCCGGGCAGACCGTCATCGAGGGCAAGGTCGGCGGCGGCTTCCGATACCGCGTGCGCCTCAGCGAGACCGCGACGGCGAAACGTCCCCAGCGGCTGGTGGTCTGGCTGCACCCGTCCGGCGGGTCGATGAACGACGTGGCCGAGGGCCTCGCGCCGATGTTCCGCCGCCACGGGCTGGGGATGGTCGTCTTCGAGGGCAAGGACTTCCGCTTTTGGTCGTCCACCGACGCCCATCGGCTCGGCAGGACGATGGTCGCCCTGAGTAAGCTGGAGGGCGTGGACGTTGACCGGCCGGTGCTGATGGGCTTCAGCGCTGGCGGGCAGATGGCGCTGCTGCTGTGGGCCAACGCCCCGGACGGGTGGGGCGGCCTGATCCTCGACGCGGCCTACCCGATCAGAGCGGTCGGCGAGGTCGGGCGGAGGGGCGGGGCGATGGACCTACCGAAGGACAGCGCGGCCTTGCGCGGTACGCCGATGTTCGTCGTAGTCGGCACGCTGGACGGCGGCTCGGGTCTGTGGAAGTCCATCGAGGGCGACTGGAAGACCGCCGGCGTGCCTCTGACGGTGGTCTACGTGGAGGGCGGGCGGCACGCCTGGCTGCTGGGCGAGGACCAGCAGAAGCAACTCGATCAGTGGCTGACCACCCACCGCCCGGCCGAGGCGGCGACCAATCTGACGACCGGTTCAATTCCATATTCGACAATTGAGGCGAAGGACTAAACAGAGGCATCGGGCAAATGCAGGAAATGGAGACCCCCGTCGTGCTTCGCGGGTCGCGCGCTATGGATCACCGTCGCCCATTCCTGAAGCCGTCCGTCTTCTTCTTCGCCTCAGTAGGCGCGTCCGATCATGCCCCTGAATTGGCCCGCAGCTCGCCCGTCCAACCGCATCGTGGACAGGTGTGAAGGTCTGAGCCCTTGGCCTTGTCCCTCTCCGTCAGCATCAGGCCGCACTTGCATTTGCCCCGGAAAACAGACTGTGAAAGGCTTCTGGTCAAGGCCAGAGCGTACTGAGCCGCGTTGTACTTTATTTCCTTGTCACGACGCTCCGCCATCTTTTCGTTCGATGTAAATTCATTTGTCACCCTGACATTGTCCCACAAACGGGC
>Ga0182021_10009171_pt1 | contig 11710 bp, 6 predicted proteins | sample 612E3MmetaG_FD_120493 | JGI IMG/M metagenome (GOLD analysis project Ga0182021, IMG submission 120493) | Permafrost microbial communities from Stordalen Mire, Sweden - 612E3M metaG (Illumina Assembly) | ecosystem: Environmental > Terrestrial > Soil > Wetlands > Permafrost | place: Sweden...
CGCGGGATGTCGTTGGGGTTGTTGACCAGGTAGTTGTGCTTGGTGCACGGCAGAGTGATGCCGGTGATGTCGATCTCCTGGAACGCGTCCTTGCCCAGGAGCGACGAGACCACGTTGCCGGTGATCGCAACCATGGGCACGGAATCCAGCATGGCGTTGCCGATGCCGGTGACGAGGTTCGTGGCGCCGGGGCCGGACGTCCCGAGGCACACCCCAACGCGGCCTGAGGCCCGGGCGTAGCCGTCGGCGGCGTGGGACGCGCCCTGCTCGTGGCGGACGAGGATGTGGCGCAACTCCGGGTAATCGCCCAGGACGTCGTACAGGGGCAGGAGGACGCCGCCCGGGAAGCCGAAGAAGAGGTCCACGCCCTGGGCCAGAAGGGCTTCGCAGACGGCGTCGGCACCGATGCGCGGCCGCTTCAGGCCACGTTCGGCGAGACTCTTGATCTGCTTGCGAAGCGTGTCGGTGAGCATTTCGTGACGGCCGGCCGAGATCGCGTCGGCGCGCGCGGTCCCGGCGCCCGGCATGTGGTTGATCCGAGTCGCCGTACGGTCCGGTCCGTCGTCTCTGGTCCCCATCGCTTCGCCCTTCCTTTCGCTGGCCTCGTCCGTTTCGGGTGCCCCGTTAGCTCATGAAAAAACCCCCGCCTTCCGGCGAGGGTTCTGGTCGTTTCGGGTCTTGCGTCGTCAGCGCTTGTCCCTGCGTCCAGTCTCCCGCCGGGAGCCGGTAATGAGTACGAGTACGCGCTCAATACCAATCTCGATGAAGCGAAGGAGACCGAAGAAGGACAGGTCGATCAGGCCGAGGTCTTCAGCCGGAACCTGCACGCGCCGACCATCCGCCCGAACGAGGACGACGAGGCGGCGGCGGTTCCGATTGTCGAACAGGCCCAACCTGATTCTCCGTAGCTAACGCACACCGGGCTTCACGGCCCGCAATGTTCGGCGAGTGTAGCAGCAGCGGTCAACCCGTGTCCCAGTAGCCCGTCACATGACCCTGGGACGATGGTACCGGAGGTATCGACGACTCTGGCCGAGGCTGGAGTTCGTATTAGTGATGCGCGCAGACCCTGCGGCCGGATCACGTGGTCCGGCCGGCGCACCGTCCGCCACCGCTTCGCGTCGGCGCGCATCCCACGGCCTGGTCGATTGCTTGTCGACGTGAATTGCCGGTGGGACCCATCCCTAGAGCGGCGGCTTGCGGTTCGAGTGGCCGTTGGAGGAGGCTGGAGTGGGCTCTCGTTCCTCCGGGGCGAGACCAGATTCGGAAAGCGCTTGGACTACGGCGATGCCTCGACCGCGGCTGGTCAGGAGAACCGGTCGGCCGGTCTGGTCGGCATGCCTGATCACTCGGGCCGGGTCTTCCTTCAGGTCGCGGAGCCTGAACACGTCCCCGGGTGGTACGAGCCCGCGCAGCATGGCCGGCGCTTCCGTGGGTGCTGCCGTGGGCGGCGCACTGGCGGCCGCGACGCGGGCCTTCACGACACGGGGTTTGGCGGCGAGATCGGCAAGTCGGCCGATCGTGTCGAGCAGCGGCTGCAGAGAGACGTCCGCGCTCGACGCACCCTCGTAGTAACCGAACGGATTGTCGAGGTCCCGGATAAGCATCAGCAGGAAGACCATGAGGTACGCGATTACGCCGGAGAAGAGCAGCGACTCGTAGAAGGGATCCAGAGTCGTGAGCACGAGGCCAAAGCACAGCAAGATCGTGATCACGTCGGCGAGCAAGTAGCCGGTCGAGACGAAGTTGGTCTCTCGGATCGTATTGATGCGAATGAGGGTTCGCCGCAGGTTGCTCTGCTCCGCCTTGAGTCGAGAAATCCAGGTTCCCTGGGTCGAGGGATCCAATCCGGCGAATTGGACGGTCAGGTCGTTGACGCTTTCGAGTAGCCCCGCCATGTCGAGCTTCTTGTGGAGGTAGCTGTTGATGTCCTCGCCGATTTGCGAGATGCGGCGCAGCGTCGGCCCCGAATCGATGTCGGGCCTGGCCAGCCCGATGCCCTCCGTCTCGGTGGCCATGTTCTCGAGGCATGCACTCAGCTCGCCCGGGAGCTTCTCGCTCTCCTTGTAGTCCGATAGAACGCCGCTGAGCAGGAACCCCATCAGGAAGACGTTGGCGGCGATGATCCCGGTGAACAAGGCGTTGAGCGAGATCACTTCCCAGGACAGGAAATGCACTGCGACCTTGGCGGCCACGACTACGGCCGTGGCCAGGCCGACGCGGAGCAAGAAACGCAACTCACGGCTGAATGGCATCGTCGCTCTTTCGTGCGCTTGCGCCGGACCGCCGACGGGCGGACGCGGCAGGTTGGCCGAACAGACTCCCAAGTTTGCTAGAGGATAGCGACGGGATGCGGTCGAGCACTACCCGTTGCGGCCGCCGAACACTCCTCCGCCGGGCCTCAGGTGCCGCGCCGGTGGAACGGCCACCAGGCCCACTCCCCGATGAAGGCGGTGATGGCCGGGACCAGCAGGCTTCGGACGATGAAAGTGTCGATCAGGACACCCAGCCCGACGGTCACGCCGACCTGGAAGAGCAGCTGCAGAGGCGAGGTGATCAGCGCCCCAAACGTCCCGGCCAGGATCAAACCGGCCGAAGTGATGACCGTTCCTGTGCGAGCGGAGGCGGCGCGGATGCCTTCTCGCAGCGGCCGGGTCGCGCTCTCCTCTCGCACCCGAGACATCAGGAAGATGTTGTAGTCCGAGCCGAGTGCCACCAGGAGCACGAAGACCATGAGCGGGATGAAGTAGTTGAGCCCGGCCTGGCCGAAGACCGTCTGCAAGAGGAACGCCGAAAGGCTCAGGCTGGCGCCGTAGGACAGCAGCACCGTCAGGACCAGGTAGGCCGGCGCCGTCAGCGCCCGCAGCAGCAGGATCAGGACCAGCAGGATTCCGACGATCGTGATCGCGGCCACCCGCAGGAAGTCGGTCGAGATCGTCGACTGAACGTCGGTGTACTCGGCGGTGGAGCCGCCGACATAAGTCGTCGCGCCAGGCCCGAAACTCGCCGCCTGGCCGGCAATCAGCGTTCGCAGCGATCGAACCGTGTCGAAGGCCTTGGTGTCGTAAGGGTTGGCGACGGTTGTCACGTATAGCCGCGCGACGTCACCGGCGCCCGACTCGTACGCTGCCAGCAGGTCCGGCGGGGCGTACAGGTCGTCGGCGCCAAACGCGGCGGCAACCTCGCGCAGCTCCCCGGGGAGGCGGGCACGGGCCGCCGCCGAAGCCTGCGCCGCGGCCAGCTGCTCGGCAGTCGGCGACGCGTTCGCCGGCACGAAGTAGAAAACGGCCGGCCGGGCCTCGAACCAGGCCTGCATCTGGCGGACCGCCCCAACCAGGGTGACGAATGCGGCAGCATCGCCCGTAGCGGCGACCTTCGAGATGGAAGCCTGGGCCGCCTTGTACGAATCGGTCGCAGCGAGCGCCGGGACTGTCCCACCGAGCTCGTCCAGATAGGCCTTGACCTGGGCAAGCTGGGCTGCCGCCGGGCTGCTCGGAGCGGACCCTGGCGGCCCGGCGACAGCCTGCAGCCGATCGGCGATGGCGCCCAGCTGATTCGCGGCCAGAGCCTGCGTTCGGCCGGCGACGACGCTCTTCTGAAGAATGGCGACATCGGCCTTCGCGCCGCTGAACGCCGCGCCGGCAAGGCTGGGATGGCCGGGCTGAGCGCCGTCCAGACCTCCCAGGTACGAGACGCTGGAGTTGATGGCCGCCAGAGAAGCGTCGCCGAGCTGGACGTTGATGTCCGCGCTCGGAGGTTTTGCGAACCCGTCGGCCATGGCGGCGAGCTGAATCGAGGGCTTCAGGACGTCCGAAACCTTGCCCTCGCCCTTCGGGTCGACGACGCTGTTGACGGACTGCACGTCCGGCAGTGCGGCGATTCGCTGCTCCAGCTGCCCGATGCGCGCAAGCGCATCCGTGCCGGCCAGATTTCCGCCCGGGACCTTGATCAGAACGTTGAGCGGCATGAGCTGGCCCTCGGCCAGGTGTTGGCTCAGGGTCTGGAATCCGACCCGCGATTCGGCCCCGCCCGGCAACTCTTCGAGAACGTTGAAGTTCTCCTTGAGCTGCGGCAGCGCCAGCAACGGTGCAGCCAGGAGGACGAGTACCAGACCCGCGAGCAGGCCGGGCCGGTCCGTGATCCGCCGGGCCAGCGCCGCCCAGAACCCCTTCTCTTCCGAATCGACCGTTCGGGTCTGCTCGTGGCGCGGCCAGAAGAGCCTGCGCCCGAAGATCGCCAGTAGCGACGGCGTCAGGGTCAGGCCGGCCAGCAGCGTGACGAAGATCGTGATTGCCAGGGCCGGGCCGGTCGTCTGGATCATGCCGAAGCTGGCGACGATCATCGAGCTCAGGCCCACGATCACGGTCGCCGCCGAGGCCGCGATGACCGCGCCCATCCGGCTCACGGTCACGCGAACCGCATCGGCATAGCTATTCCTCCCCAACTCCTCACGGAATCGGGAGACGAGGAAGATGGTGTAGTCGGTGCCGACGCCGAAGACGAGCACGACGATGAACGAATCGAGGACGGACGACAGCTTCCAGCCGCCCTGGGCCATGAAACCCAGCACGCCGCGCGAGACCATGAAGGCGCAGCCGATCGTGACCAGCGGAACCAGGGCCGCCAGCGGGGCGCGGTAGATGATCAGCAACACCACGACGACCAGGAGGATCGTGACCAGGGTCGTGCTGTCCGTGCCCTGCTTGATGGCGGCGAGGTAGTCGCGCCCGATCCCCGCCTGGCCGCTTACCTGGGCCACGAGCCCGGCCGGAAGCGCGCCCGCGGAAGCTAGATGAGCACGGAGGGCATCGATCGCAAGGTTGGTCCGCGGCAGGAATGAAGGCGAGTCGAGGTCCACGCGCGCGAGTTCAACCACCCCGTCGGAGCTACGGAACATCGAGGCCAGGGAAGGCGACTTCTCGGCAGTGACGTAGCGCTGGATCGCGGCGGGATGCCCGGTCCCTTCGAACCAGGCCCGCAGACTCTCGATTGCGGCCCGGTCCGTGTCGGTCAGGCCGCTCGATCGGGAGAAGACGATGAGAGCCACGGACGGCGCCGAGTCGTTCGGGAAGGCGTCCTTGATGACGTTTCGAGCGGCCAGTGACTCCGCGTTCGCAGGGAGGAAGCTGGTTTCGTCGGCGGAACCGACCTCAGAGAGGGACGGCCCCAGCGCTCCGAACAGGATTGCTCCGAGCACCCAGCCGCCGAGCAGGAGGAAGCGGAGCTTGAGCACCAGCCGGCCGAGACGATCGAACATCAGGCTCCCCTGTCGCCGAATCCTGCAGCGGCCCGGCACGCGGCCGGGCGTCCAATTGGCGGGACGGCGTTTCCGATTGTAGAACTGCTACGCCGCACCCGCCGATAAGGGTTCGCCCTCAGCCGTCGCGTCGCCGCGTGGCCGGCGCAGCATCGGAATCGCCGCCAGCACCGCCGGCGAGGTGATCCAAAGGACGGGCATGGCGAGCACCGTGGCGACGGGTACGACCCAGCGTCGATCGGTCCGCGCTCCCCAGATGATCAAGGCCGCCGCGACCGCAAGGCGCAAGACGAGCGGCGGAATCAGCCACTGATAGGAGGAATTCTCGACCGGCCCGGTGGCGCTGGAGCTCGTCAGGAACTTGGCCCAGTCGAACCACGCGCCGGGGACGATGACGAACGATACGAGGCTGATCGCGGCCGTGGCGCCCAGCGCAATGGCGAGGGACCGCCACTCCCGCCGAACCAGGAACCACAGGAGCGAGATGCCGGGCGTGACCTTGGTCAGGATGCCGATCGACCACAGGGCGGGGTAGCGGAAACCGAGGACGCAGACGGTCGCGAGCAGCAGGTGGACGTTGCCTTCGTAAAGCTCCAGGGAAACCGGGATGAAGGCCAGCCACAGGAACGTGTAGCGTCGCGTCAGCCACACGAGGTTCGCGGCCAGGAACCCAGCCCACAACAAGTAGAACGCACCAAAGACAAGGTTGTGGGCCGGCGCAAAGAACAGCGCTACGGCCGGGCTATACGTGAACGAGCCGACGTCACCGAGCGGCGTAGCGTACGGGTGCTGAGGAGAGACGGCCCAATAGGCGTAGGCGTCGAAGCCGGTGGTTCCCTTGGCCGGACCGATCACCAGCAGCAGCCAGCCCAGAAACAGAATGCCGAAACCCGACAGGCCGAGGATCGTCGGCGCGCGGTAGATGCGGAGCCGCTCGGTCAGCCGATCCATCGGCCGCCGCGCGACCGCCGTTTGTGCGGCCGGGTGTTCGCCGGTCGGCGGGTAGGCCGCGGCGGTGTCGGTAGAGCTCACGCGCGGCGCCGGCGTCGACCGCGCAGAACCCACAGCAGTCCGATTGCGGAAAGCCCGATCGGGACGGCCCAGAACCACCCGCCCGGATCGTCCGGTCCCGCCGCGATTCCGGTGGCCTGGATCCGCACCAGCGGCAAGCCTTCGCACTTGGCGCTTGCTTCTTCGGGCGACATCTTCCAGACGTTGCCCATGCCGGTGGCTCCGACGATCACGCCCATGCTCCGCAGCAGTGGCGGCAGCGCGCGCAGGCGTTCGGCTTCGTCTGTGACCTCTTGCGCGATCCCGGAGAAGGCCCGGCTCGGCAGGATGACCTCGACCCTGGGATCGGCCAGGACGTTCTGGAACCAGTGGGTCTTGCGCCCGAAGCCGGCCATGCAGTAGACGTGGTCGCCTATGACCGTGTACCCGAGCGGGGCGTCGCGCATCTCGCCGCTCTTGCGGCCGCGGGTCCGCAGGATCATCAGGTACCCGGTAAGCGGGTTGGACAGGTACTTGCCCAGCCCGGCCTTGAGGGCCGGCACGCTCAAATACCTGTTTGCGGCGTTGAAGCCGTCGTGGACCGCGGGCAGGTAGCGCTGCGCCCAGGCGGGGTACGCGGACAGGCCTTGACCCCACGCTCCCGAGCCTGCGTCGGTCGCGGAGCTGTGTTCAGGCGCGGCGGCTCGGCCGTTGCCCGGCACCTTGTTGGCGGTCGCCATAGTCTCCCCTTTTCTGCTCGCGCGGACGCCTCACAAGGGTAGGCCACGACCGCAGCGCCGACCACCCCCGACTCGACTACGATTTGCCGACGTGTCAGAGCCCAAGAAGGACGAGATATGCAGGTCGACCCTCCAGCTCCCGAGACTCCCATCAGCGCCGAACGCATCGAGGAGCTCGTTCGCAAGCTCAGTATCGAGGAGAAGGCCGGGCTGACGTCCGGGATCGACGCCTGGCACGCCGCAGGCGCGCCCTCGATCGGGCTCGGGCCTATGGTGACCCTGGACGGACCGAACGGCGTCCGCGGCATGACCTTCCCGGTCGGTTCGACCGCAACTTGCACGCCCTGCGGCACGGCTCTCGGGGCCACCTGGGACGTGAACCTCGTTCGTGAGATCGCCGCGAGGATCGGCTCCGAGGCGAAGCGATCCGGCGTCCACTACATGCTCGGCCCCGTGCTCAACCTGGTCCGATCACCGTTGGGCGGACGCGATTTCGAGGCCTACTCCGAGGACCCGATACTGACCGCCCTGCTCGGGGTCGCCTATGTCGAAGGGATGCAGTCGGCCGGAGTGGCCGCGACGCCGAAGCACTTCGTCGCGAACGAGTCCGAGACGCAGAGAACAAGCGTCGATTGCCGGGTCGACGAGCGGACGTTGCGCGAGGTCTACCTTGTCCCGTTCGAGGCGGTCGTGCGGGCCGGGGCGTGGTCGATCATGGCCGCCTACAACCGCGTGAACGGCACGTACTGCTCGGACCACGACCATCTCGTCGGCGAGATTCTAAAGCGAGAGTGGGCCTGGGACGGCGTCCTGATGTCCGACTGGGAGGCGATGCACAACACGGTCGCCGCGGCCGTGGCGGGGCTGGACCTCGAGATGCCCGGACCTCCCCGTTGGTTCGGGCCCGCCCTGGCCGAGGCGGTTCGACGGGGCGAGGTCAGTGAGGCGGTCCTGGACGACAAGGCGCGCCGGATGCTGCTTCTCGCGGCCCGGGTCGGGGTGCTGACCGCCGATGGCGTCGGCGTCGCCGGCTCCGGCGTCGCGCCCGAGCTCGATCCTTCGAAGCCGTGGCACTTTTCCGACGCCGACGCCGCCGCGCTCGTGCGCCGGGCCGCGTCCGAGTCGTTCGTCCTGCTCGCCAACGACGGGATCCTGCCGCTGGCTCCGGCCGGCATCCGAAAGCTTGCGGTCATCGGGCCCAACGCGGCCGAGCCGTGCGCGCAGGGCGGCGGAGCCGCCCACATTCCGGCGCCGGCCACCGTGACCCCGCTCGACGGGCTTCGGGCCGCCCTCCCCGGCGTCGAGATCGTCCACGAGCCGGGCTGCCGGATCGACCTCTTCCTGCCGCCGCTCACAGCCATGGACGTGCGCGACCTCGACGGCAAACCCGGCCTCACAATCGAGTTCTGGCGCGGCCAGGAGCCGGTCGGCGCACCGGTGGCGAGCTGGCACGTCGATTCCAGCGAGGTACACCTGTTCGGCGACCTTCCGGCGGGCCTGGCGCAGGAAGACTTCTCGGTTCGCCTGTCCGGCCGGCTGATACCCGCCGAGAGCGGCGCTCACGAGATCTCGCTGCGCGGCTTCGGAGGCCGGCGCCTCAAGGTTGACGGCGTTGTGGCCACCGACCTCTGGGACGCCGCTCCAGGCAAGAGCGTTCCGACTGCGTTGTTCGAGGGCCGTCAGGACCGATCGACGTTCGAGCTCCAGGCCGGCAAGGCGATCCTGGTCGAGGCCGAGCTGCATTCGGCTCTTCCCGCTCCGTGCCTGCTCGCCATCGGCTGCCATTCGCCGCAGGAAATCGATGGGCTCGAGCGGGCCGTCGCAGCGGCCAAGGCCGCCGATGTCGCGATCGTGGTCGTCGGCAACGACGAGGCCTGGGAATCCGAGGGCCGCGACCGCAAGACCGTCAAGCTGCCCGGCCGCCAGGATGAGCTCGTCGAGCGAGTTGCGGCGGCCAACCCCAGGACCATCGTCGTCGTCAACGCCGGCTGCCCGATGGATCTGCCCTGGGCGGATCGCGTGGCCGCCGTCGTGTACGCGTGGCTGCCGGGCCAGGAGTTCGGCAACGCCCTCGCCGACGTCCTCCTCGGCACGTCCGAGCCGGGCGGCCGTTTGCCCTTCACGATCGCGGCGCACGCGTCGGACTACCCGTCGCTCAGTACCACGCCGGGCGAGCAAGAGCGACTGGTCTACACCGAGGGCATCAACGTAGGCTACCGCCACTTCGACGCCGCAGACATCGAGCCGCGGTTCTGTTTCGGACACGGTCTGAGTTACACGCAGATCGAATTCGAAGCGCTCGAGGTGGGCTCCAATTGCCTGCCCGACGGCGACGCGGCCGAGCTGCGAGTTCGAATGCGCAACGTCGGTACTCGTGCCGGCAAGGAAGTCATACAGGTCTACGTCGCCGATATGGAGTCGTCGCTCCCGCGCCCCGTGCGCGAGCTGAAGGGCTTCGCCGCCGTCCACCTGGAGCCGGGCGAGAGCATCGACGTATTCCTCGTCCTGGAAGATCGCGACATGGCCTGCTGGGACGAGGTTTCCGGCGGCTGGCGAATCGAGCCCGGCCGTTTCGAGATCCAGGTCGGCGCTTCTTCCCGGGACATCAGGTTGCGCGCCTCGCTCGAGCTGGACTGAGCCTTGCGGGGCAGCGGGCCGACGCGCTACGCCCCTCTCCGGCCCCGGTTTGACCTCATCTGGTAACCTCGGAGACCCCCGACCGCGCGGCTGCCAGCCGAGTGAGGCGGGGCAATCGAATCGCGAGTGGAACCATGGCTGAGAAACCGCGCACCCTTGTGGAGAAGATCTGGGACGATCACTTCGTGGCGTCCGACCCCGGCGCGCCGGCAATTCTCGCGATCGATCTTCATCTCGTTCATGAAGTCACAAGCCCGCAGGCGTTCACCGGCCTGCGCGAGCGCGGCCTGAAGGTTCGGAAGCCGGGCCAGACGGTCGCGACGGCCGACCATTCGATCCCCACGCTCGATCCTTCGATCCCGATCGCCGACGAGCTCGCCCGCAAGCAGCTCGCGCAGATCGAGGAGAACTGCCGTGAGTTCGGCATCCCGTTCCACGGCAAGGGCTCGCCGACGCGGGGCATCGTCCATGTGATCGGGCCGGAGCTCGGGCTGACGCAGCCCGGCATGACTATCGTCTGCGGCGACTCCCACACCGCCACGCACGGCGCCTTCGGGGCGCTCGCGTTCGGCATCGGGACGAGCGAGATCGAAATGGTCCTGGCCACCCAGACGCTGCTGCAGCGCAAACCCAAGACGTTCCAGGTCCGCATCGACGGGCGGCTCCAGCCGGGCGTCGGTGCCAAGGACATCATCCTCGCCCTGATCGCCCAGATCGGGATCGGCGGCGGCACCGGCCACGTCATCGAATACACCGGCGACGCCATCCGGGCGCTGTCGATGGAAGAGCGGATGACGGTCTGCAACATGTCGATCGAAGGCGGCGCCCGGGCCGGGCTCATCGCCCCCGACGAGACCACATTCGCGTATCTCAAGGGTCGCCGGTTCGCGCCGCAGGGCGCCAAGTGGGACGAGGCGGTCGCGCGCTGGCGCAAGCTGCCGAGCGACGAAGGAGCGACCTACGACCGGGCGATCGTGATCGACGGCGACAAGCTCGAACCGATGGTCACCTACGGCACGAACCCCGGAATGGGCGTGTCGATCACCGGCCGAATTCCGGCTCTGGCGGACGTCGAGCCGGGCGTCCGAGACGACCTCGAGCGCGCGCTCGCCTACATGGGCCTCGCGCCGGGCAGCTCGATCGCCGGCCAGAAGCTCGACGTCGTCTTCATCGGATCGTGCACCAACGGCCGGATCGAGGACATGCGCGCGGCGGCTTCGATTCTGCGCGGCCGGCACGTTGCCTCGGGGCTCCGCGTCCTGGTCGTCCCCGGAAGCCAGCAGGTCAAGAAGCAGGCGGAGATCGAGGGCCTCCACGAGGTCTTCAAGGCGGCCGGCGCCGAGTGGCGCGAGTCGGGCTGCTCGATGTGCATCGCCATGAACGGGGACCAGCTCGAACCCGGCGAGTACGGCATCAGCACCTCGAACCGCAACTTCCAGGGGCGCCAGGGCAAGGGCGGACGGACATTCCTCGCCTCGCCGCTCACCGCCGCCGCGAGCGCCGTCACCGGCGTAGTCACCGATCCGCGAACCCTCGCCGCCGCTCAGCCGTCGGCCGTGGAGGCCCACTAACATGCCCGAACCGTTCGTGAAGACCACCAGCCGCGTCATCTCGATCCCGCGCGCCAATATCGACACCGATCAGATCTGCCCGGCCCGCTTCCTCAAGATCACCGACAAAGAGAACCTGGCCGACGCGCTCTTCTTCGACTGGCGCTTCACGCCGGACGGGAAGCGCCGCGAGCCGGTTTCCTTCATCGATGAGCCGCACAATGCCGGCCGCCAGATCCTCCTCGCCGGCGACAACTTCGGAGCGGGTTCGTCGCGCGAGCACGCGCCCTGGGCGCTGCGGGCGTGGGGCATCCGGGCCATCGTCTCGACCAGCTTCGCCGACATCTTCAAGGGCAACTCGCTCAAGAACGCGTTGCTGCCGATCGTGGTTTCGGCCGAGCGATACGCCGCGCTTCTTGCTGTCGTCGCCGCGAACCCGGACGGTGAGTGGAGCGTGGATCTCGACGCCCAGAAGGTGACGCTGCCGGGCGGCGACTCGTTCGCGTTCGAGATCGATCCGTTCTCCCGAACGATGA
>Ga0182021_10009173_pt1 | contig 11710 bp, 10 predicted proteins | sample 612E3MmetaG_FD_120493 | JGI IMG/M metagenome (GOLD analysis project Ga0182021, IMG submission 120493) | Permafrost microbial communities from Stordalen Mire, Sweden - 612E3M metaG (Illumina Assembly) | ecosystem: Environmental > Terrestrial > Soil > Wetlands > Permafrost | place: Sweden...
CGCCACCCTCGTCAGGGAAGTCCCGACCGGGACATTCAAGCCTGCCGCCTCCTCCTCGCCTGCCTCCACTTGCCGGACCTCCAAATCGCCTATTTTTACCGACAGGTTGATCCGCATTGCCAGGGTCTCAATGCTCTCCAGCACCTCCAACCCGGAATCGAGCACGGGCACCTGGGCCAGCACGAATGTACCCACGCCCTGCCGGCGGCGGATCATCCCCTGTCCTTCAAAGGAACGCATCGCCTCACGTAAAGTGGCACGTGAGACTCCCATCCGGCGCGCCAGTTCCGGCTCGGACGGCAGGCGGCTCTCTGCCGGCAGAGAACTGATCATTTTCGCCAGGTCTTCCTGTAAACGTTTGAACGGATATTGTCCCATAATCTCCTCTTGAACTATTTTGCAGGGCCTTCTACAACCGGCAGGAAAGTGAAATTCATTCCATCCACCAGGCCCTTATCCGTGAGACGCAATTCAGGGATGACCACCAGCGCCAGCAGGGATAACTGCATATTGGGATTGTTAAGGTTGCAACCGCATGCGCGGAAGCCATTCAAAATAGTAATTGCCTTTCCGGCAACAATTTTGGCTGTTTCGGTGGACATCAGTCCGCCAATCACCAATTCGACCAACCCGACAATCTGGCCGTTCTTTACCACCACCTGTCCGCCGCCGATTTCGGCCAGCTTGTTGGCGGCCAGCGCCATATCTTTTTCATCGGTACCGACGACGATCATCTGGTGGCAGTCGTGTGCCACGGTGGAGGCGATGGCACACGCCAGGTTAAATCCAAACCCGGAAACCAGTCCCACTTGTACGGTCCCCTGGGCTTGATGGCGCTCAACCACGGCGACTTTCGCCAGGTCGTGCTGCATGTCTGCCTGGACTTGGCCATCCCGGACGGGGGCTTCCAGGTGCAGGTGGTGATTGGGGGCCTGGTTTTCGATAATGCCGATCACATTAACCCTCGCCCGGGTTGTTTCCGTCTCAACTGGAATGCAGAAATCTTCCGCCACGATCGGCCGTTTCAAATGTACCGAATGCGTTGCCCAATCCGGGTACTCCACTTTGGGCAGGTCAACCAGCAGCTTACCCTGCTCCACTGCACTGGCTCCACGCAGGATAACCTGCCCCGCATGGAAATCGTTCAGATCGTTCACCAGCAGGATATCGGCCCATCGGCCTGGAGCAATCATCCCAACTTCACGACTGACGCCGAAATGCTCGGCGGTGTTGACGGTGGCCATCTGGATGGCTGTCATGGGAGCAAGACCTTGCTGGATGGCATGCCGCAGGACGCGGTCCATATGGCCTTCGGTAACCAGCGTGGCGGCTTGGCAGTCATCAGTGCACAGGATGAAATGACGCGGTTCCAGGTGGCGCTCAGTGACAGCCTTAATCCCCTCGGCGACATCCTGCCAGGCAGAACCATAACGCAGCATGGCCTTCATGCCCTGGCGGACGCGTTCCACCGCATCTTCAGACCGGGTCCCTTCGTGATCATCTTCGGGTCCGCCGGCCACGTAGGCATGGAAGGCCCGGCCCAAGTCCCGGGATGGATAATGCCCGCCGATCACTTTCCCGGCCCTGCGCGTGGCATCCAGCTCGGCCAGCATCTTCGCCTCGCCGTTCACCACGCCCGCGAAGTTCATCATTTCACCCAGGCCAATGATCCCCGGCCAGTTCATCGCCTCGGCCACCTCCTCCACGCTGAGTTCCGCACCGGGGGTCTCGAAGCCGGAGGCGGATGGCACGCAGGATGGCACCTCCACCCAGATATGCACCGGTTGTAGCGCGGCTTCATCCGCCATCAATTTGACACCCTTCAACCCGAATACGTTGGCAATTTCGTGCGGATCAATGAACATTCCGGTAGTGCCGCACGGCAGAACTGCCCGTACGAACTCGGTGACGGTCACCATGCCTGATTCGACATGCATATGTCCATCCAATAGACCCGGCACCAAATACCTGCCGCCGGCTTCGATGATACGGGTTTGCTTGCCGATGGTGTACGAGGCATCTGGCCCAACATAGGCGATGTGACCGTCCTTTATAGCGATATCGGTCTCCGGCACCAGCTCACCCGATTGCACGCATACCCACGTGCCCTTGCGCACCAGCAGATCGGCAGGCTGGCGGCCCATGGCAACGTCGATCAAAGCGTGCATTGATTTAATATCTATTGGCATGCACCTTCTCCAAAACCTATCGTGTTACAACCTGGTAAACCAGCCAGGCGCTGATGATGAAAACCGGCGACAGCAGTACCCAGGCCAGTGGAAATTTGCCTGCCCGGACGGATAATGCTGCTCCCAGTTGGAAGACCGGCAGGAATATGCCCAGTCCACGGGTGGCGGGGCCTCCGCTCAAATACAGGGAAAACGGAAAGACCAATACCGTACCAATCAACATCAGCCAGTAGCGTTTCCAGACCAGGCCTGCGATGGATACCAGCATTGTTGCAATGATGGCTGGCCATCCGAAGATGGCTTGCACGAGGGTATCCATCATCAGAGCGATTCCCGCTGGCGTTGAACAATTGGTTGGATATTGGCATATTTTCTCAGATGTATATCCTGCGGTTGGCTCATCCGGCCTCCAACAGGCGTTGTGATGCTTTGTTATGCTTTTCAACCAGCTTGTGCTCATCCAGCGTAACCAGTTGACCTTTCTTTACAACAAACTTGCCTCCGACCACGGTATAGTCGGCCCGCACAGGCTGGCAGAAGACCACCGCGGAAACGGGGTCGTGCAGCGCCCCGGCATAATCCAGCCGGTTGAGATCCACCGCAAAGAAATCTGCGCATTTGCCGGCTTCCAGGCTTCCGATGTCGGAACGGCCGAGCACGGCTGCCCCGCCGCGTGTGGCCAGTTCCAGGGCAGTTCGGGCGGTCATTAATTTTCGGTTTGGGTCATTGGAAAGGGAGAATCCTGTGATGCCTTCTTTCAGACGGGCTAACAGCATCGCCTGTCTGACCTCGGCCAGCAGGTGCGATCCGTCGTTGCTGGCGGATCCGTCCACGCCCAGGCCTACTTTCACGCCCGCCGCCAGGTATTCTTTTACCGGTGCGATCCCGGAGGCCAGGCGCATGTTCGAGCTGGGACAGTGTGCCACGCCGCAGCCGTATTTGGCGAAGGTCTTCACCTCTTCATTATCTACATAAATGGCGTGGGCAAACCAGACATCCTGTCCCACCCAATCCACCGACTGCATGTATGGCACCGGGCGGAATCCAAATTTTTGCAGGCAAAAAGCTTGCTCGTCCTCGGTCTCGGCCAGGTGCGTATGCAGGTGCACCCCGTATTCACGCGCCAGTTTGGCAGACTGCTTCATCAATTCCCCGGTCACGCTGAACGGGGAGCAGGGCGCCAGGACGATTTGTACGAACGCGCCCGCCTTCGGATCGTGGTATGCTTCGATCAGCCGCTGGCTGTCGCGCAGGATGTTCGCCTCGTTATCCACCACCGAATCAGGCGGCAGCCCCCCTTTCGATTCGCCCAGCGACATGGAGCCGCGCGCGGCCTGGATGCGCACGCCAATTTCCCGTGCGGCGGCAATCTCATCATCCAGCCGGGAGCCATTTGGGAACAGGTACAGGTGGTCTGATGCGGTGGTACAGCCCGAGAGAGCCAGTTCGGCCAGGGCAATCTGGGTGGAAATAAAAATGTCATCCGGAGTCATATGCGCCCAGATCGGATAGAGCGTCTTGAGCCAGTTGAACAAATTGGCATCCTGGGCAGCCGGTACGGCACGTGTCAGGGTTTGATAAAAATGGTGGTGCGTATTGACCAGCCCTGGCAGGACCAGGTGACCGGATAAGTCGAGCACTTCATCGGCTTTGCTGGGGAGTTCGCTTGTCAGGCCGACTTTTTCGATAAATCCGTCCCGCACAAAAAGACCACCATCCGAAATTTCCCGGCGGCGGTCATCCATGGTGACCAGTCTGGTGGCATTCTTGATCAAAAGAGTGGACATAAGGAGGAAGTCTAGTTGTCTGACAAGGGCACATATAGTGTAACCAAGAATGCTGCGTATGTCAATTGTCTGACAAATACAGTATTTCAATTGTTGACTGACTCCCCCAACGCTCCTATAATACGCGTGTCAAAGGCATTGTGCCAGGGGCGGTTGTTCCTCATTAAATAATACTTGCCCGGTTTTTGTTTCCTCTGCAGATCCAGGGGGCATAACGCGATCTATGTTCACAAGACTAAAAAAAATCTATCAAGACTTCCCGAGCAAGTTCTGGATTGTGGTGCTGGTTTCATTCATCGACAGCCTCGGCAGTCACCTGCTCTTCCCTTTTTTCTCACTCTACGTCACCCAGAAATTCAACATCGGCATGACTCAGGCCGGCCTCATCCTGGGACTATGGTCCGCCTTCGGGCTGGTTGGCAGCATAGTCGGCGGGGCGCTGACCGACAGGTTTGGACGACGACAATTGATCCTGTTCGGCCTGGTTTTCAGCGCCCTGAGTTCCCTGTCCCTAGGGTTGGCCAATTCGCTGGCCATCCTTTATCCGCTCTCGATCGGAATTGGGTTTCTCTCCAATATTGATGGTCCTGCCTACAATGCCATGGTGGCAGATCTCCTGCCCGAAAAACAGCGCTCCGAAGGCTTCGGGATTCTGCGCGTGGCTGACAATCTGGCCTGGATCATCGGCCCCGCCGTTGGCGGCTTCGTGGCGTCCAGATCCTTCTTCATGCTGTTTGTAATTGATTCGGCCTTGAGTTGCCTTATCGCTGTGATTTTCTTCAGACTCATTACTGAGACCAAGCCCGTCGCTTCTGCCGAAAAAAGCCATGAAACCATCTGGCAGACCGTCGCAGGTTACAAGGTTGCGCTGCGCGACCTTGCATTCATGGCATTTCTTTTTGTTTCCCTGCTGATGCTGTTGGTATATTATCAAATCCAGAATTCCTTGCCGGTCTACCTGCGCAACGTTCACGGTTTTTCCACGGAAGCATATGGTTTCATGCTGATGAGTACGGCTGTTCTGGTGGTTCTGGCCCAGTTTTGGGTGACCCGCGTCACCAAGAACCGGCCTCCTTTCGTAATGATGGCGCTGGGGGCCGCTTTATATGCGATCGGGTTTGGCATGTTTGGATTCATCTCGGCCTACAGCCTTTTCATTCTGGCCGCTCTGGTCATTACTCTCGGAGAGATGATCGTTGAGCCGATCAGCCAGGCGCTGGCGGCCAACTTCGCCCCGCCGGATATGCGCGGCCGCTACATGGCTGTTTTTGGCCTGTCCTCGATAATCCCAACCACGATCGGGCCCGGCCTGGCCGGTCTGATCCTGGACAATTTCAACCCGAACCTGCTGTGGTATCTGGGCGGCGCGCTCTGTATTGTTTCCGCGCTGGGCTTCTATGCCCTGCATCGCTGGCTTGGGTCGCAGAAGCGTTTTGCAGCCAGAGGCAGCCAAGAGCACCCTGCAGCCCCGCTTGTATGAGGCAATTCACCTGGGATTCTCTCAACTCCGGTTCTGCAGGGGATTATGAAATCCTGGTTTCACAAAAAGATTATCCGGGCAACTCATTGCCCGCCCCCTTCCCTGTTTCTTTTACAGGGTTGGGTGGTGAGTCACAGGGATGGTTTTGCAAGGCTTTCAGGTTTTCTGAAAACCCTGCCCCATCCGCCTCCTTGCCGGCTATTCCCCGATAGCCTCCTTCAAACGTCTGGCCAGGCTTCCAAAAGCAGCCGTATAGCGGATCTCGTCCGGGCGTGGCCGCGGCAGATCCACTGTCAGGTCGAGCTTGATCCTGCCGGGTCGTTGGGTCAGCAGCAGGACGCGGTCGGCCAGGAAAAGTGCCTCGTTAATCGAGTGCGTTACCATTAATACAGTCTTCAGGCGAACCTGCCAGATGCGGGAAAGTTCGGTCCACATCCGCTCGCGCGTGAGCGCGTCCAGGGATCCGAAAGGCTCGTCCAGCAGCAGGATATCCGGGTCGTGCACCAGGGCGCGCGCAATTGCAACGCGTTGGGCCATTCCTCCGGACAGGTCGCGCGGCCAGGCGGATTCAAAGCCCTGTAAACCCACCAGGTCGATCAGTTCCTGGGCGCGCTTGCCAGCCTCGTCTGCCGGCACGCCTTGCATTTCAAGCGGCAGGAGAATATTTTCGAGGGCCGTCCGCCAGGGCATCAGGTTCGACTGTTGAAACACCATGCCGATGCGCGGTTGGCCGCTTGAAAAAGTATACGATCCCGAAGTGGGTTGGAGCAGTCCGGCCAGGCTGCGCAGCAAGGTGGATTTGCCGCTGCCTGAAGGTCCCAGTACGCACACGAATTCCTGTGGTTGGATGGAAAAAGAAGCCGAGTCAAGCGCGTGCAGCCCGCCGTTGTCATCCGGGAAAGTAACGCTCAGATTTTGCACAACCAGGATCGGCTCTGTCATTATTTTATGGTAAGAAGGCATTCGAAAAGGCTTTGGTCAGATCCAACGGCTTGGTCAACAAACCCATATCCAGCAAAACCGACTGCATGCTTTCCCAGGCTTTGGGCTGCGAGAATCCCAGCCGGTCCGCTTTCCAAAGTTCGATCACGGTTGCCAATTTTTGTTTTTGCAGAACCGGGTCGAGTTGGGCCAGGTTTTCGACATACGCCTTGGAGGTCTCATATGCAGCCGCAGGATCCGCAATGGTATCTGCCAATCCTTGCAGGAAAGCCTTGACCATGCGCCTGACCAGATCGGGGTTTTCCGAAATTGTTTTCTCGTTGGTGATCAGGCCATTGGAAGCCAGTTGGACATAATCGGCCACGCGCAATTCGGTCAGGCTGTATCCCTCCGAACGCAGTTGCACCGGTTCATTATTCGTGTAGACTGAAACAGCTTGGTCACGGTCACGGGCCAGCGCGTCCACCTGGGTATAACCGATCGAGTCCAGTTTAACATCCGCCTCACTCAGGCCTCCGGCATGCAGCAGGGCCCGCAGGCCGATGTAATTGGCCCCGTACAATCCCGGCAATCCGATCGTCTTGCCGCGCAGATCGGATGGACTGTGGATATTCTGGGCAGATTTGGCCACCACCGACACCGGATACTGCTGGTACCAGGCCGCCACGTAGACCACCGGCAGACCCTGGGCGCGCGCCAGCAGGACTTGATCCCCGGAAACCACCCCGAATTGGATCTGGTTCGCGCCCACCAGGGCGGTAATGTCGGTTTCCATCGAGTAATCGAAGGTTATCTGGATACCGGCATCCCGAAAATAGCCTTTCTGGACCGCCACGTACAGCGGGGCGAATTGGATGTCGGGGATATAACCCAATGGCAGGCGTATCTGGGTGAATGCCTTGGTCGGTGCATTGCTGCCGCACGCGCTAAGCAAAAGGCATATGAAAATCAAAAAACCTTGAATCTTTTTCATAAACGTTCCATCGTCAAAGGACGCTATTTTGAATTTTCATGGCATTTTTTGGGCTTCACCGCTCATACGATTCTTGCCAGACCAGCAGTTTGCTTTCGACAAAGGCAACCATGCCGTACAGGAGCAGCGCCAGCAGGATCAGGGTAAACACTGCCACGAAAACCAGGGCCGTATCGTACTGTCCACGTGCCACATTGACCAGGAAGCCCAGCCCCTGGTCGGAGCCGACCAATTCGCCAACCACTGCCCCAATCACGGAAAGCGTTGCCCCGATCCGCAGGCCTCCCAGTAAAACCGGCAGGGCAGCCGGAATTTCGAGATAGCGCAATCGTTGGGACGGCGTGGCATACAGCGATCCCATCAGGTCGTGCAAAGGGCGCGGCACCGCCCGCACACCCACCACCGTGTTGACCAAAACAGGGAAGAAAACGATCAGCGCACAGATCAGTACTTTGGAGAAAATTCCCGGTCCAAACCAGATCACCAGCAATGGTGCCACCGCAACGATGGGAATGGCTTGTGTCGCAACCAGGTAAGGCCCTACCAGCCGTTCGAACAGGCGACTCTTTGCAATGGCGTAGCCTAGCACGACCGCCGCGATCGTCCCGGCCAGAAGGCCGAGCAAAACCTCGCTCAATGTCACCAGGGTGTTGCTGAGTAGGCTGCCGTCTGCCAGCGCCTTCCCGAAACGGACGGCCACTTGCAGCGGAGAAGGCAGGATAAAAGCCGGCAGGCCGGCGGTACGCGTCACCAGCCACCACAGCAGCAGCGCCGCGCCCAGGGAAATTGGCGCTGTCCAGTAAAAGGAGTAGCGCGAAGTTCGAAAAGATTTGCTGAGAGGCTTTAGATCCATTTATTGTCTCGGAAGGCAGGAATAAAAAATGCCTCGCATGGAAGATCCTGCGGGGCAAAGTGAGACACTCCTGGTGTCTGCCGAACCACAAACCGTTTGGGCTGGCCGCTGTAAATTAATCCTGACCTTTACAGCAATCCAGACCCGTACGGGTCATGTCATCACCTTCTTCCATCCGGACTGTAACCGTCGGCCTCGGAATTGCACCGGGTCATGCGCTTTCACGCTCGTGGGCTATACCACCGGTAGGGACTTGCGCCCTGCCCCGAAGGTTGGATATACAACGACAGCAATTATACCGTTTCCGGTCATGGCAGTCAAATCGCACATGCTTCTGCTTAAACTGCGAAGCCCCTTGAAGAGGGGCTTCGCTGAAGTTCATAAAGAAAAAACTTTTGAGAAGGGTCGGGTTGGGATATTACAAGGAGGAAAAAGCCCGCCCTGCAATGCCAGGCTGCCCGCTCATCAGGGGTATTTTTGGAGAGAGCTCACGCTTTGAGAATGGCGGTATCGGCGACTGGGCAAACCGTGACGCACTGTGGTGAATCGAAGTGACCTTCGCATTCCACGCAGGTGGCGACATCAATCACATAGGGGGATCCTTCGGTGATCGAATTGGTCGGGCACTCCGGCACACACGCGCCACACGCAATGCACTCGTCAGTAATCTTCATTGCCATAGGTTTTTACTCCTTGATTATGGTTTGTAAATATTTCCGCTTAAAATTACTTTATCAAGGACTTTGTGTCAAATGACAAATGTCTCAGCTTTGGATGATATTGTAACTGAGTCAATTCCAACCGGAAATTGCCAGAATTTGGGTTAGATTCAAATAGAGCCTCCCACATATGGGAGTAAATGAGATTGATACCCCATATATGGTGGTTCCAATTAAAAGAAGGTCTTGCAACTATGCGCAGCCCATGATAAACTTTATTGGAATGATAACTTTACTGGTGGTCACCTCTGATTTTCCATTCGGAGACCTCATCCGCCAGAGCCTGGAGGAGACGGGGCGGTTTATTGTTCGTATTGCCGGGGAAAAAGAATCTGCCGTAGCCTTTGTTAAAGAAGTCGATAATCCTCTTGTTTTTCTTGATTCTTGCCTGGCTGAGAAAGACCTTCTCCAGATTGGTGCGCAAGTGCGCCATGCCAATGCCAATACACGCTTTGTCGTCATCTCTGAAGCTGGCTGGCATTCCGCTCTCGAAGAACTTGCCCCGGAAGACTACCTTTCCAAGCCGTTCTACCTCCCAGACTTGTTGGAGATGATGAACAGTTTCTATCCTGTTCCTGCTGCGCCGGAAACCAGCCCTGCTTCCGCTGACACGGGCAGCAATCCTCCCTGGCTTTCCGATGTCACCCGCGCAGCCCAGCATCTTACCCGGCTCACTCTGGGGTCTTCCGCCCAGGCAGCCCTCATCACACGCGATGACCAGTTGTGGGCTTATGCCGGGCAATTGCCGCAATCGGCCACGGGCGAACTGACCGAAACCGTCTCGCGCTACTGGGATCGCCAGGAAGAGAATGACCTGGTGCGCTTCATACGCCTGGATTCCACCAAAGCCGAGCACATGCTTTACGCCACCCGCTTGACCAGGGATATGGTGCTCGCACTGATTTTTGATGCCGAGACTCCCTTCAGTAAGATCCGCATGCAGGCCAACCAATTGGTGCATTCGCTCTCGACTTCACCGACTGAAAAACAAAATGGCATTGATCATAACGAGGATGAAGGGCCGTCGGCTCCCGCCTCGGGCAATCTCACCGGGAGCTCTTCCCCTACCTCGAAAGGTGATTTGCGGTCGCTACCCTTGGGATCACAAAGAGACTCCGGCCCGGCATTTTCATTGCCGTCTGCAGCTCCCCTGCGCTTTAACCGGTCGCCTTCTCCTGCCATCCCTGTCGATCAATTACCCTCCACCGAACAGGTTGACTATTCCAATGATTTGGAGAAGACCGAAGAATACCCGGTGATCATCCGGAAAGGCCGGTTTGGGAAAACCGCCCCCTCCCAGGCAGACATGGGTGAGACGGCTCCGACCCATTCCAATGAACCCTCCAGAAAGATCGTTCTCGAGCCGGTTTCACCCTCTGTTTATAATCTGGACTATGCCTGTCTGCTGGTGCCCCGCTTTACCCAGCACCTTCTTTTGGGTGATCTGTCTGTTTGTTTGTCAGACTGGGTTCATGAGATTTGTATCGCCTTCGGTTGGCGGCTGGAGTACATGTCGGTACGACCTGAACATTTACTTTGGATTGTCAACGTGCCGCCCGCCACTTCGCCTGGACATCTTATGCGAATTTTACGCCAGCACACATCGGAGAAAATCTTTTCCGAATTTCCACGCTTCAAAAAAGAGAATCCCTCCGGCGATTTCTGGGCGCCTGGCTATCTTATCATGGGCGGATCTCAGCCGCCTCCGGCCCAATTGATCAGAGATTTCATTGCCCAGACCCGCCAGCGCCAGGGTATCTCTCAACCACTCCGCTAACTCTTTCGTCCGGTTTTTCCCATGCCCCCTACATTGTATTTAATCGATGGCCATGCCTTGGCTTACCGCATGTATTTTGCCTTGACGGCAGGCACTGCCAGTACACGGTGGCAGACTTCCTCTGGCGAACCGACGGCCGGAACCTACGGCTTTGTCCGTGAACTGCTGCGCATCTTCGAACAGGAAAAACCGGATTATCTGGCGGTTGCCTTCGATACCGGGAAAACTTTTCGAGATGAAATTTACCCGGAATATAAAGCCACCCGCGCCAAGATGCCGGATGATCTGCGCCTGCAAATTGAGCGCATCCGCCAGGTTGTGGATGCGTTCAATATCCCGCGCCTGGAAATGGAAGGGTTTGAAGCGGATGATGTGCTCGGTTCGGCCGCGCACTGGGCTGCCAGGCAGGGTCTGGGCGTCAAAATAATTACCGGCGACCGCGATTTGCTCCAGTTGGTCAACCAGCGCATTATCGTCTATCTGGCTGGAGATGACCAGAATTACATCACTGCTGAAGATGTGCTGGCCAAACTGCATGTCCGTCCAGAGCAGGTGGTGGACTACAAGGCTCTGGTGGGCGACAAGTCCGATAATATCCCCGGTGTTGCAGGCGTGGGAGAAAAGACCACGGAAACTCTCCTGGCAAAGTATGGGACGCTGGATGCCATCTATGCCCACCTGGACGAGATCGAGCCGCGCTGGCAGACCAAGCTTGCTGCCGGGAAAGATTCTGCCTACATGAGCTACAATCTGGCGCGCATTCGGACTGACCTGCCGGTCACAATCGACCTGGAGCAGGCTCGTACCGATGCGTTTGACCCGGCCAAGGTGGAGGCCATTTTAAGCCAATTGGAATTCCGTACGCTGGTGGATAGGCTGAAGAAGATGACCGGCGCATCTGCACTTGCACCAACCGGGCAAATGGGTCTCTTCGATCAGCAAGCCGCCCTTGTTAAGGAAGCACGACCTGTCAACGATACCGTCTCAAAA
>Ga0182021_10009174_pt1 | contig 11709 bp, 11 predicted proteins | sample 612E3MmetaG_FD_120493 | JGI IMG/M metagenome (GOLD analysis project Ga0182021, IMG submission 120493) | Permafrost microbial communities from Stordalen Mire, Sweden - 612E3M metaG (Illumina Assembly) | ecosystem: Environmental > Terrestrial > Soil > Wetlands > Permafrost | place: Sweden...
AACGGCGCCGCGCCGGCGGCGGCTGCCGACGTGGCGATTTCGAACGGCTCGATCTCGGGGCTTTCGATCGCCGCAAACACGATCACGCTGATTGCGGCTGCGCGCTGAGAGGTGCGTACAGGTGCAGTCGGTTCAAGCGCCCGGGTATAGGGGACAGCTTGGGTGTGTAGGTTGATGTAGTTGACGTAAGATCTGTTCTCAGCCATTTTGCAGATGCGATCCGGTGAAGGCAAAATGGTGCTTGAAACGACTATGCTCCGCCGGTCAGTTGTTTCCGTTCGGGAAGAACGAATCGTCGTAGCTGAACTGGGTCAAGCGATCGAAGGTGATGGCGCCGAAAAGGTTGACCGCCACCGCCCAGATCAAGAGCACCTTCCACAGGACCGTGAGTCGGCGATTTCCCACCGAGAGCAGCATGATGAAGAAGACCATGTAGTCCAGGCTGAAACGGTAGCCGAACTGGATGTAGCCCGAATTCTGGTAGAGCAGCGAGGGCAGGGCAGTGAAGAGGATGGTGATCCACAGACCGCGCGCCAGCGGGCTGCGCTCGGCCGGCGCCACGGTGTAGGCCAGATTGGGCGAGGTCACCAGCAGGGACATGCCGTGCGCTCCGACCTTCACGTAGGGGTAGTTCGCGAGAAAACGCGGCAGCAGCACCAGCGCGCAGGCCAGGTTGCGCGACAGGAAGTGCAGATTGAAGAGGCCCCATTTCTGAATCCGGTCCTGCCACGCGATGTTCAGGTACTCGTGACCGAAGACGTAGAACTTGCCGAAGCGCAGGTAATTGTGGGTCAGCAGCGCGGCCAGGATCGCCCCGGCCGCCAGGGAAAAGCGCAAGAGCTTGCCCAGCAGGCCGGCCGGTAGGCCCTGTTTGGGCAACGAACGCAGGCGTCCCCAACCGCCAGTCACGCGCACGGTTTCGAAGAGGAAGAGCGGGAACATGAATCCGAGCGGCGTACGTGTGGCAAAGCCCAGGCCGAGGAACAGCCCGGCCAGGATGGGCCGCGACGCCTCGATCGCGGCCCAGGCGTAGCCGATCACGCAGGTCACGGCGATGACGTGGGCGGTGTACCAGACCTGACCCAGCACCGAGCTGTAGAAATGGACCGAGCCCGCTCCCAGCAGAACGGTCAGCCAGAGATCGTCGGCCACGCTGCGCTTGCTGTAGCCGCGACGTCGCAGGTTGCGCAGCAACAGGAAGAGCAACACCGGATTGAACGCCGCCCATATGACGGTGAAGAGCACGTCGTTGAACGCCAGATGCCAGATGGCCACGAAGGGCAGCATCAGCACGCCGGGCAGCGGTGGAAAAGAAACGTAGCGGATCCAGGAACGCGAGACGATCTCGTCCTTGTCCACGGTCAGCGACGGGCCGCGCAGGGGATAGAAACGATCGGTGGGGCCGGTGCCGTGAAACTGACCCTTGAGGGTGCGGCCATCCTTGAGGTGCAGAACCTCGACCCGCGCCCAGTCGTTTTCGTTGGGCGGGCTGGCGGCCAGGTCCAGGCGGCCATGCAGCCAGCCGTCGGCCAGGTAGGCGAAATGGTTGTAGGCGGAATGCTGGCGAAGCCGCCCGTCCGAGGCGCCCAGATACGCGCCCGCGAACACGAGGTAGATGAGGGCCAGCCCCCAGCGGCTGGAGAACAGACGTTCGACCCGAGTCATGGCGGCAACGGCTCCTGGCGCGGCGGAAGCGCCGCGCGCTGATAGACCACAACGAAAGGCACGCCCTCGTGGGCATACACCTGGGCTGGCCGGGTGGTCTGATAGGACTCCCAGTGCAAGTACTCGTAGACCGCGAAATGCTTTTCCAAGATCACGACGCCAAGATCGGCCTGCGCCACCAGGGGCTCGCCCACGCCCACATCGCCAATCGCCACCGGCAGCCGGCCATCGCGAGCATACATGATGAGGGCGTCGTGAAGCACGTCATGCCAGTAGATGTGGTTGGAGGGGGGCCGATGCGCCGTTATCCAGGGCAAGAGCGGCAGCACGGAATAGCCCCAGAATTGCCGGTTCATGCCCAGTGAAGCGCCGCCGGCGAAACCGCCGGCCAGAAGATTATAGTGGCCCAGACCATCGGGGTGCGAGCGCTGGGTCTCGGTCACCGCCGGCAGGCACAGCAGGACGACCAGGGCCGCGGGTAAGGCCTGGCGAAGGCGCGAAGGACGCACGAGAGATGTCGCCTGACGCGTGATCCAGGCCAGGCCCACGCCGGCCACCATGGCCAAGAAGGGCATAGCAGGCAAGAAGTGCTTCACCCCGCCGAAGATCGGCGTCGAGGGAAGCGCCAGGATGCCGAGCGGCCCCAGGATCTGCACTGCGAGGAATATGCCGGGCGCCAGGTCGACATCCGCGCCCGGACGCAGCCACGAGGCGCGCGCGCCAGGCTCGGGCGGCTCGGAATTGACCAGAGAGGGCTCGTCGCTTGCTTCACTTTTCCGGCGCCGGCGGGCCAGCACCACCGTACCTGCGGCGGCCAGAGCCAGGGTGGTGACCGGCACGGTGAACGCCGTCGAGACAAAGGGAAACGTCGCACGCAAGAGCCACTGACCGGTCTGCTTGGGCGACGGGGGCAGGTTCCAGTTTTGGCCCAGGTACTCGAAGTTGTAGTGCTCGTGTTGCGTGTGCCGCTGCACCCACTCGCGCGTGCGCGCCACCGGCGCGTGCCACAGCCAGGGCCAGAGCGCGAACAGGACGATGGGGCCCAGGCTGGCCATTGATAGGAAGGCCAGGGGCACGCGCGGCGGGCGCAGACGGAGAAATCGTCGCGTGGGGAGCCCGCCGGCGCCGCCGGCGGCGCACCATCGCGGGAGGGTTTGGGAACCCTTTGAGGGTTCCCATCTGAAATCGTTCCGCCGGATCCACAGGTAGTGGACCAGCAAGAAACAGGGAATCAGCCAGGCGTTGTGTTTGGTGGCCAGGGCGAAGCCATAGAAGACCCCGCACAGGATGCCCCAGCGAGGCGAGCGCAGCGATTTCCAGTAGGCGAGCGCCACCAGCAAGGCCATCACTGCGATGGGCGCATCGAAGCACGAGATCTGGGCGTGGAAGAAGTAGTGTGGCTGCGCGACCGAAAGCACAGCTGCGCCGGCCGCGGCCCAGGGACCGACAAAACGGCGCGCGAAGCCGTAGACCAGCGCCACGCCGAGGCCGGCCAGCAGAATGGCGGGAAAGCGAAAGGCGGTCGACTCGCGCGCAAACAGGGGCAGAGTCCGATGCTTGCCGTGCACTGCGATCGGGTGCAGGCCGCGCTTGGGCCCCGCGCAGTCGCAGCGATGGAACAGGCGCCACGACAGACCGTACAACGTCTTCATCAGGGGTGGGTGCTCGTGGTTGTCGCCCCAGAAGCCGTCGACGGTCGCGCGCGCGAAGGCGCGTCCGGGCTTACCGGCGCGCACGGCCTCTCCCAGCGTTTCGAACCAGCCCCAGTAGCGCTCGCCGGCGCGGAAGTACTGCGCCTCGTCCCGGGCCAGGCCTTGCCGGCCCTCCACCGCCAGCATCCAGCCGGATGTTGCCAGCGCGAGCGCCAGCGGCACGATCCACCGGCGTTCCCACCAGCGGCGGGGCGCTTGCGCGATCTGATCCGCGCCCGCCATCAAGTGCGCGCCTCCGCCGCAAAGCCGAGCGTGCGCGAGGTGGGGTCGTCGACGGTAATCTCGAAGCGCACGCTCTGCGACTGTCCCGCCAGCGCAGAAGTGTCGAACTTGCGCAGGGTCCAGCCGGTTAGGCTGCCAGCCTCGATGCGGCCTAGCTCGCGGCCCTGGACGAGCACGCGAAGACTGACGGTGCCCTTGCCCGACTTGCGCAGCCACACGTTGTGCAGCCCCGCACCCACGGCCAGTTCGCGCCCGAGAGGCACGCGATCGAATTCGATGACCGTGGTCGCCTGTCCCGCGGGCTGCGTGGACAGGGCCAGGTGCGGGCTGGTGTCGATCTCGAGCAATTCGGGCTTGACCGACTGGGACGGGAGCTCGGGGCACTCGAAGCGGTCGGGCAGGGGAGAGCACCAGTTGACCTGGCCCCCGAGTCCGACTCGCGAGACAGTGGCGCGGCTCCACTCGGCAACAAAATCGAACGACACCCGGGCTGCTGCCCGCTCGTAGCGGCGCAGGGTGAGTGCGCCGTGGCGACCCGACTGTGCCACGTGACCGCCTTCGGTTTCCGGCGCCCGCGCGCCCCGCTGCGCGATCTCCCAGATGCGGCCAAAGCGGGCGGCATCGAGTCGCCCGGCCACGGCAAGCGGGATCAGATCGCCCAGGTGCATCCGCATCAGCGGGTCAGCCCAGTCTGGCGCTGTGACGATCAGATCGCCGGGCTGAAACCCAGCCCGAATCGCGGCGGTGGCCGCGCGCCAATCCCGGTCCGCAGGCGCGCGCAGGGGAGCCAGCAGCGCGTTTGCAGTCTCGACCAGGGCGAGCACGACGATGCCAGCGGCGCAGGCATAGGCCAGACGGCGGCGCCGGAAAGAATCTGCGTCGAAGATACTGCTCAACTTCACCGGGCCGCAGCGTACCGCAGTCACGCCAGCAGGGCGAGCGTATCCGATGGGCGGGGCCTTGCCTATCTTGAGCGCCCGAGGATACGACGAATCTTGCGGAGCGGACTGCCGACTGCGGTTAACACTACTGATTGAAATTCGGACCGAGCCGACGCGTCGCGAGGGCCCCGACCGCAACGAACGACGAGGGAGAATACTCGATGTATTTGACCGAGGAGTGAGGCGGCGGGCGGGGTCCGCAGCAGCGCCGGCGACGGGAGAATTTCAATCAGTAGTGTTAAGCTGGTGCCCGGAGGACACCATGGAATTTCGCGAGGTCGTGAAGCAACGTCGGTCGCTGCGCTCGTTTGCGCCGGTGGAAGTCAACGACGATCTCATCAAGGATCTCGCTGTCGTGGCAGGGCTGGCCCCGTCCTGTTCAAACAAGCAGCCCTGGCGCTTCGTGTTCGTGCGCAGTGCGGGTCTGCTGGAGCGGATGGTCACAACCCTGAAACCAGGGAATGCGGCCTGGGCGAAGGCGGCATCGCTGATAGTTGCGGTGTGGTCACAAGCTGATCTCGACTGCCGGACGCCGGATGGTCGCGACTACTACCAGTTCGACGCCGGAATGGCCTCGGCGTTGCTGATGCTGGCCGCGACCGAGAAGGGCCTTTCGGGCCACCCGATTGCCGGGTTCGATCCCGAGGCGGCCCGGCAGGTTCTAGCGCTGCCCGACGGTTCCCAGGTGATCACCCTGATCATCATCGGTGGCCAGACGCGCGAGATCTCGCCCGCGCTGGCGGCCTGGCAGATCGCAGCCGAGACGGAGCGCCCAGCGCGGATGCCCTTCGAGGCGTTCGCCAGCATCGTGTAGTTCTTCTGGTTCTGTTTCGCGGCGACTACTTGCGTGAGTAGCGCAGGAACAGGTGGGATTCGTGGCGGCGCACACTCGACAGGGTGAGAAGGCGTCCCCCTAGATCGACCCCCTCGACCAGTGATTTGCGTTCATCTCCCTCCTGTCGTCCGAAGAGTCGCGGCGAGGTGGTGAGGAAGAGTTCGTCGATGAGGTTCTCTTCAAGGAACTGCCCGACCAATGAAGGCCCTCCCTCGGTGAGCACCACCTGCAGGCCTTGCGCGTGCAGCAGGTCCAGCAACGAACGGCCTCCGAGGTGCTGCGAGTCGAGCACGGCGACGCGCGCGCCGCCGGGAAGGGTTCCGCGCAGGCGGGCTTCACCGTGCGGCGTGGTGATGACCAGGCAGTCACGCAGCGCCGGTTGCGCTGGATCGATGTGCGCTGACGGGGAGACGACCACCAGCAGCGGGTGGGGTCGTAGGCCGAGTTGCGTGCGCAAATTGGCGAAGAGATCGGCTGCCGCAGGGTAGACGGCTTCGGGAAGCCACAGATCGCCGTGGGTCCTGCGAAAAGTGCCGGCCCCGATCAGCACGGCGTCGGCGCAGGCGCGCAGCAGTCCCATGACGAACTGGTCGGGCTCGCTGTTGCCGCTGACCACGCGCCCCGACTCGTCGGCGCCAGGCAGCGCCACCACACCATCCACGGACGAGACGAAGTTCGCGTAGAGTTCGGGGCGGGCCAGGCCGAAGTCGCCGCCGTAGATCGCCGCCAAGCCCGCCGGCAACCCGAACCGCGGCAGCCCGTCGCGTTCAAAGAGGCATTCGATCGATTTCATTGCCCGAGTTGTCGTCCCGCCAGTTCTTCCATCCGATGCGCCAACTGCACGTCGAGCATCGTCACCCCGCCGGCATCGTGAGTCTGAAGATCGATGCGCACCGTGTTCCAGACATTGAACCACTCGGGGTGATGGTCCATGCCCTGGGCGACCAGCGCCGCGCTGGTCATGAAAGCAAAGGCGGCAATAAAGTCAGCGAACTTGTACTCGCGATGCAACTTGCCGTTCTCCAGCTTCCAGCCCGGCAACTCAGCCAATGCCGCCGCAATATCGAATTCACTCAACTTGCCTACTCTGGCCTCGGCCATCGCTCCACCTCCGAACCAATTCTACCTCGTCGCGGCCGAGAGGCCCTTCGCCGCGCGAGATCCTGAACGCGCAAAGCCTGCGTAGTGGGGCTCAAGTGCAGGGTTGAGATCAGGTCAGTGGCGTAGCAGATTTGCGTGCCTGCTCGCGCCACCACCTCAATATATGAAGAGGAGTCAACCAATGCGCACCACACCGAAACCTGTGCTGCTTGCCGTGATCTTGGTCGCGATTTCCAATCTGTGGGGAACCCCGGCGATTGCCGCTGACAAGCAGGACGCGCCCAAGAACCCCGCGAAAAGTGAACTCTCCATTGACCGGGGGCGAACCGCGGTCCTGATCATGGACTACGAGAACCAGATTCTGGGCATGCTGCCGGAGAAGACGCAGGCAGCCGTCTTGGACAACGCGAGCGCGATCCTCAAGCAGGCGCGCCAGGCCCACTTGCCCATCATCTACGTGGTCGTGCGTTTTCGCGACGGCTACCCTGAGGTCAGTCGCCAGAACAAGCGCTTTGCCGGCCTGAAAGAGTCGGGGCGTTTGCGCGAGGGCACGCCCGGGGCCGAGATCGAGGCGCGGGTGGCTCCCCAGGCGGGCGACATCGTGGTCACCAAACGCCGGGTGGGCGCGTTCTCCACTACCGATCTCGAATCGATCCTGCGCGCCAACAACATCAGCACACTGGCCATGTTCGGCATCTCCACCAGCGGCGTGGTCCTGTCGACCGTGCGCTGGGCCGCGGACATGGACTACCAACTCGTCGTCGTCTCCGATGCCTGCGCCGACATGGACGATGAAGTCCACCGCGTGCTGACCGAAAAGGTGTTCCCGTGGCAAGCCACGGTTGTGTCCACGCGTGAGCTCGTGAAAGCGATCGGGGGCAAACCGGAGCGGGGTAAATGACCGAATGACGTCAGCGGCGTGGGTTGCAGGCCATCGTCTGGCGAAGGGGCTCCGGACGGTGATAATCTGACACCTGTGCCGGGCGCTATTCGACACCTGAGCCACGGGAAGCACGAAACGGCGGCTCCGCAGGCGCCCCATCGGGGCTCTGTCATGTGGTCCGGGCATTGCATCGTTGGGCGCCGAAAGGAATGGGTGGTTCATGAATAGGTCTTCCATCGTTGCGTTCACGTCTCTCGCTTTGGGTGTTGCTGCCAGTTGTGACTCGTCAGCCCCGGGCCAGACCCAGCATTCCATTGAGGCAACCTGTGCGCGTATTTCCGCGTGCGGCCTCGCGATGGGCAGCGCGGGAACATGGTCCCAAAGCTTCGGTGGCTGCCGCTACTTCATTGGGCTCCTCGGCCTTGCAGTGACTACCGAGCAGGGGTCCGATTACAGCCAGACACGAGCCGTCCTCAACTGCGTTGCTGCTGCATCGAATTGCGACGAACTCCGCGCCTGTACAAGACCTTCTGCCGCCCAGGCGGCAGTCTGCGACACCACGGCTCAGGACACCTGCGTCGGCAACACCCTGGTCACCTGCAGCAGGAAGGGCACTTCGCAGGAGGTGACCGCGTTCGACTGCACGGCGGCTGGCCTGGTGTGCGGCGCCTCGGCCGACGACGCACTCTGCGGCATAGCTTCTTGCGATCCGGCGAGCACGCCTCCAAGCTGCAATGGAGACCTGCTGGTGACCTGCGAGACTCAGGGCAACGTCCTGGTCTCCCGCGACTGTCGTAGTAGAGGACAGGCGTGTCGTACCAACTCGGCCGGCGTATTCAACTGTGTGGGCGATACCCCGTGCGACCCATCCACATCCCAGCTCCGATGCGAGGGTGCCACGCAAGTTGATTGCTGGGACGGAACCGAATCGCGGTCCGATTGCAGCAGGTTCGGCCTGACCTGCACCCTGGAGGTCACCGGAACTCCCGACCAGTCCACCAGGACCACGACCTGCACGCCGATCGAGCAGCAGTGCATTGTGGGAGCCTCGGAGAGCTGCCTGAATGGCGTGATCACTTATTGCAGCCTTGGGCTCCCCGCCACCTTCGACTGCCGTTCCGTCGGGCTGTCAGGCTGTGCGACGCAGGTGACAGGCACGAGCACCGTTGCCCTGTGCGTACTGTAGGGCTGGTTGCAGCGAATCTCGACGGCACAAGACAGGCCCTGCGCGGGTCTGCGCGATCGGTGCTATTGTCCGGCGCCGATTGCCAACCGGAACAGGGAGGGAGCCATGCGCGACGTCGTCTTGCACGCCTTCAACTGGAACTACGCCACCATCACCGCCCGGGCCAAGCAGATCGCCCAGGCCGGATACGGTGCGGTGCTCTTTCCGCCCATTCTCTACAGCAAAGACGATGGCTCGGATTGGTGGCAGCGCTACCAGCCCAAGGACTACCGCATCCTGCGATCGTACCTGGGACGCAAGGCTGATCTCGACGGTGCGCTGAAGGCGCTGCAGGACGTGGAGGTCCGTAGCTACGCCGACGTCGTCTTCAACCACATGGCGAATGAGAAGCAGATGCGGATTGATCGCGGAGAGTCCGATTTCTACAACTTCCCCGGCCAGTACGAACTGGCGCGCTACAAGAACGAGCGCGCGGAGTTCATGAAGGATCGGCTCTATGGCAACCTGGACGACGGGCTGTTCCAGGATCAGGACTTCAATCCTGAAGGCGACATTTCCGATTGGAACAATCCGATAATTGTCGAAGAAAAATGGCTCAATGGTCTTCCTGATCTCGAACTGACCGACTGGGTGGTCGACCAGCAGTGCACCTGCCTGCGCGCCCTGTGCGACCTTGGCTTTTCCGGCTATCGGATCGATGCCATGAAGCATCTCCCCATCGAGCACCTGATGCGGGTATTCACCATCGACGCCATGGACAACAAGTACGTCTTCGGCGAGGTGCTCACCACGAACGACAACGAGGAAGCCATTTTCCTCTGGCCGATCATCGAGCACACCCAGTTCCCGTGTTACGACTTCGCGCTCCACCAGACGCTCCGCCGCGCTTTCGCGCCCTCGGGAACACTGCGCGAGCTGGTCAATCCAGCCGCGTATGGGCAGGCCCTGCCCTGGCAGCGCGCGCTCACCTTCAGCATCACCCACGACATTCCCTGCAATGCCACGTTTCGCGGCATGATGCTCGGCGGCCAGGACGAGTACCTCGCGAACGCCTACATCATGGGCCGCGACGGTGGCGTGCCCTTGGTCTACTCAGACCACAACGAGAGCGCAGACGCCTACCCCGGCGACAGGGATCGCTGGGCAGAGTCGTGGAACCGCTACGACATCGTGCAGATGATCGGGTTCCATAACGCCGTCCATGGCACGCCCCAGCGCTGTATCTACGAGGCCGACGGCTTCGTGGTCCTCGCCCGCGGCGATACCGGGATCGTCGCCATCAACAAGACCGAGGATTGGCAGTCGCCCACCATCTGGACCTGGGGCCTGCGCCAGGGGCGCTATCGCTGCCAGATCAGCCAGTACGAGATGAACCTCCAGGGCGACACGTTCACCTTCGCCATCCCGCCGCGCCAGGCACAGATGTGGTTGTACGAGGAGATGTGAACGCGGCGGCGAAACTACGGCACCCCCGACGCTGTGTCGGGCTTCCAGCCTTTGTCCAGCCGGCCACCAAAGATGCGCAGGGTGGCGCTGTCTTTGACTGTTCCTTTCACAGAACACGCAGCGTGCCCATCCCTGCTAGAGTGCCCAGGCCACGCCCATCTGGTCGAAGTGCCCCGGGCTGAGAGGGTTTCGGAAACGGATCGACGTCGTCCACCTTGAAAGGGGGTGGGCGCTAGAGATCCTCGAGCGTCTTCATCATCTCGGTCAGAAAGTGCTCGCGCAGCTCGATCAGCGACGAATGCTTGGCGCGCGGCACGTGCTCGATCAACTCTCCGTCGGGGCCGGTCACGCCTGCCTCGATCTCGTCGTCGGTGAACTGGAAACGCTGAACCGGGACGAATCGTCCTTCCGTCACGTTGGCCAGGTCACTCGCCGCCTTCTCTTGGGCCAGAAGGCGGTTGGGCACGAACGGCGCTGCGGTCAGGGCGGCGGTGAGAAGAAGCTTCGTCAGCTTGCTGTGCAGTTTCATGGAAGCACCTCCTGTTCAGATCAACGCAGCCGTTGGTCGTTCGTTCCCGCGGCTGTTTCATGCCTCCATGCGCGGCGGCGGCAGGGTGGACGATGCCCGCCTGCTCGTGCCACCATGAGGGCGTGAGCACGCGTCGTCCTTGGGTATTCTGGGTCGTGGCCGGCATGGCTATCTCGTGCGGCAACGGCAAGGATCAGCCTGCAGCCACCCACGCCGGGGCGGGCGCCGGCGTGACCGGCCCTACCTGCCCCATGGCAGCCGCCCCTGTGCACACCGGCGAGGGCACTTACTACACCTTTGCCGACGGCTCGGGCAATTGCATGTTTCCCGCCACGCCCAACGACCTCGACATCGGGGCCATGAACCAGACCGACTACGCTGCCTCGGCGGCGTGCGGGATGTGCGCGCAGGTGACTGGGCCCGACGGCGCGCTTACCATCCGCATCGTGGACCGGTGCCCGGAGTGCAAGCCGGGCGACATCGACTTCAGCCCCTCGGCCTTTGCCAAACTGGCCGCGCTCTCGCTGGGCCGCATCCCCATCCAGTGGACCTATGTGCCCTGCGCGGTCAGCGGCCCCATCGTCTATCACTTCAAGGACGGCAGCAACCAGTGGTGGACCGCGGTGCAGATCCGCAACCACCGCTTCGGCATTGCGGGCTTCGAGTATCTCGACGGCAACGGTCAGTGGCAAACCGTGCCTCGGCTGGACTACAACTACTTCGTGGCGGCCTCGGGCATGGGGCCAGGCCCCTACACCGTGCGCGTGACCGACGTGAACGGCGCCACCCTGGAGGACTCGGGCGTGGTGCTGACCCCTGACGGCGACTGCGTGGGAACCAACCAGTTCCCCGACTGTCCCTGATGGTAGACCGCCCGACCGCGTCCGGGCACTCGCATCAAGAACAAGTCAGATCGACAGTGCCGCTGCGGCCGGTCGAGGATTCCCAGTGCGCTACTGCGGACCCGTCGAGTGTGACGGTCACGGTGCGCCCGAGGAATCCCGAATGAACGATCTGGCCACCGGCAGCCGGGCACATATTGTCGCAGCGCTGGAAACCGGTGACGCTGGTGGTTCTTGTCCGGGCGCCCACCTGCAATGCCCACTGTCCGTCAAGGCTCATGCAGGCTGTCGCGAGATCGTGTTCGACAGTGTAGTTGCCGGTGCGCGTGAACGAGTTGCCCCGGGGA
>Ga0182021_10009175_pt1 | contig 11709 bp, 10 predicted proteins | sample 612E3MmetaG_FD_120493 | JGI IMG/M metagenome (GOLD analysis project Ga0182021, IMG submission 120493) | Permafrost microbial communities from Stordalen Mire, Sweden - 612E3M metaG (Illumina Assembly) | ecosystem: Environmental > Terrestrial > Soil > Wetlands > Permafrost | place: Sweden...
CAAGCACTGAAAAAAGTACATTTTCGGCTGCCCTTCCCTGGTGGGTCGGAAGAAAATGATCGAACCCCGTGATGTTGAGAATTGCTTCCTTCATCTTATAGTAGGATGATGCACCTGCATAACTTTCATCGCCCAGCATCATCTCCGACCATTGCTTATCACTCATCGCCCCTGTTCCCGAATCGGTCAGGAGGTCGATAAAAACCTGTTCACTCTTCAGGAGGAAAAGATTGTATTTCGCGTCTTTGATCCATTTCTGACGTTCTTCCAGGGTACTCTTCCGGATGGTCTCGACCATTTTAATCCGGTATGATTCAGAAAAAGGAAGTTCCATAAAAGTGATGAGGTTAATTATGGTTCAAAGGTAGAATTTTTTTCTGACTAAAGATTTTTTCGGAAGAGTTTGTGTAATTTGCAAATTTCATGTAGGTTTGCTAACAGAAAGAAGAACATTTAAATTAGCCTCAGCCCCGGAAGGTGATGAGGTGATTGGGTTTATTCCACGTCGCTTGCGACGTTCAAAAAACAACACATTTTTTGATGCCCCGCAGCTTTGCTCCGGGGAGGTTCATTTGCTTATGTAATTACGTTTTTATTATCGAAGGAGGGCTCCATACCATGACTACTAAAGAAACAAACGAAATCACCGGACTGACCAAACTATCCGATCTTAACGAACTCGCAAAAAAATCCGGAAAGAAAAAAGTTGCTGTTGCAGTGGCGCACGACGAGCATTGCCTGGAAGCGGTTTGCGCTGTAATGCAAAAAGGGATCATTAATGCTATCCTCGTTGGTAATGAAAAAAAGATCAATGAAATCGCGGCAAAGCTGAAGCTGGATCTTACAAATGCCACGATTTTTAACGAGGAAAATGATATTCTGGCCGTGAAACGAGCGGTCAAATTCGTCCGCGACAAGGAAGCCGACATCCTGATGAAGGGGAATGTCACTTCAGCAACCTTCCTTCGTGGAGTCCTGGATAAAGAACAGGGACTGAGGAAATCGGAGGTGCTTTCGCACTTTGCCCTCTTTGAAGTGCCTACCTATCATAAACTGATCGGGTTGACCGATGCCGCCATGGTGATCGCGCCTGATCTGAAGACCAAAGTCGCCATCATCAATAATGCGGTTGGATTTATGAACCAACTGGGTTATGCAAAGCCCAAGGTTGCCATGCTGTGTGCCGTGGAGATGGTGAATGAGCAGATGCCGGCCACCCTGGAAGCAGCTTTGATCGCCAAGATGAACCAGCGCGGGCAAATTAAAAATTGTATCATCGACGGACCGCTTGCATACGACAACTGTGTGAGCAGTGAAAGTGCAAAACACAAAGGGATCGTCAGCGAGGTTGCAGGCGATGCCGACCTGCTGGTTGCTGCCGATATCGAAGCCGGGAATGCCTTGTACAAATGCTGGGGATTTTCAGCAAATGCCAGCCTGGCTGCAGTAATACTTGGTGCCGCGGCGCCCATCATTCTCACTTCACGTTCCGATACGGAAGAATCAAAACAGGCCAGTATCATCCTGGCTGCTGCAGTGAACTAATCTCCTTTCCCGCCATTCCCCCGGGAAGGCTGGAATTATCTTATAAGGAACCTCCATCTAATCAAGAAACACTATGGCAAGCCGGTTGTTCTCCACAAAATCCATTGACGACCTGATGTCTCAGGCCTCTGATTCCAAAACCGGTTTTAAACGGACGCTGACTGCCACGAACCTGACCACACTCGGGATCGGGGCCATCATCGGGGCAGGTATTTTCGTGTTGACCGGGCAGGCGGCTGCACAATATGCCGGACCGGACATTGTCATTTCCTTTATCATTTCCGGGCTGGCATGTGCCTTTGCCGGTCTCTGCTATGCTGAATTCGCCTCCATGATCCCGATTGCCGGAAGTGCCTATACTTACTCGTATGCAACGTTGGGGGAATTCCTGGCCTGGATCATCGGCTGGGACCTTATCCTGGAATACCTGTTTGCTGCTTCAACGGTTTCTGTCGGTTGGGGAGGATATGTTGTGAGTTTTCTTCGTGATTTCGGGATCCACATCCCGACCGCTTTTACAGCAGCAACCGGCAGTGTGCTCGTAAATATTCCGGATGTCGGATGGCAGCAACGTACCGAAAACCTCGTTGCAAATCTTCATTTACAAGGAATCGATATCACTACTTTGCCACATGTCACGGCTATCCTCAATCTACCTGCCATGTTTATCGTTGTGGTCCTAACGATATTGCTGGTTATTGGTATCAGGGAATCGGCCAATTTTAACAATGTGATGGTCATCACCAAGGTATCGGTCATCATTTTGTTTATTGCCCTTGGAATCGCATTCATCAAAAATGCCAACTGGCATCCCTTCATTCCTAAAAACACCGGTGTGTGGGGGCATTTTGGCTGGAGCGGGATCCTGCGTGGGGCAGGTGTGATCTTCTTTGCATATATTGGTTTTGATGCCGTTTCCACTGCGGCGCAGGAAGCAAAAAATCCTCAGAAGCATATGCCGATCGGCATTCTGGGATCATTAAGCATATCCACGGTTTTGTACATCCTGGTTGCCCTGGTCCTCACAGGGATTGTCAGCTATACCGCCCTGAATGTTGCCGATCCGGTTGCCGTCGGGGTTAATGCCATGGGAAAAGGAATGTTCTGGTTGCGGCCCATCGTAAAGATCGCCGCCATTGCAGGACTCAGTTCCGTGATTCTCGTCATGCTGATGGGACAACCCAGGATCTTTTACTCCATGTCAAAAGATGGTCTTCTGCCACCGGTCTTCTCCCGGGTACATCCGAAATTCAAGACCCCTTATGTGAGCACGCTTCTTACCGGATCGGTAGCAATGATTCTTGCCGGGATCCTTCCCATCAGTATTCTTGGAGAACTGGTTTCCATTGGCACCCTGCTGGCATTTGTGATCGTTTGCCTGAGCATACTTGTATTGCGCAAGACAAGCCCCGGGTTGAAACGGCCATTCCGAACACCATTTGTTCCTTACGTTCCCATCCTCGGTGCGTTGATTTGTTTTGTTCAGATGGCGGCATTGCCCCTTGATACCTGGCTGCGTCTGATCATTTGGATGGGCATCGGTTTCATCATCTATTTTACTTATGGGATCCGGAAAAGCAAGCTGCGAAACCCCGGTCTCCGGAAAGAATAACTATTTTAATACTACCATGAAGGAAGTCAGAATATTAGCGATCAATCCTGGGTCTACCTCGACTAAAATTGCTGTTTACCAGGATTCGGAACCGATCTTTCTCAAGAATATCAAGCACACACCGGAGGACCTGCAACCCTTTCATAAAATTTCAGATCAGTTCCATTTCCGGAAGGATATCATTCTTAAACAGCTTCATGAAGCAGATATTACGCTCGACGATGTTCATGCCGTTATGGGCCGCGGAGGCCTGCTGAAACCCATCCCGTCGGGTGTTTACGAGGTTAATGAGGCCATGATCCACGACCTGGAACACAGTCCACTGGGAGAACATGCGAGCAACCTCGGCGGACTCATCGCACATGATATCGCCCTTGAACTGCCGGATGCCAAAGCCTATATTGCCGATCCTATCGTAGTGGATGAACTGGATGACATTTCAAGGATCTCCGGACACCCTCTTTTCGAGCGGATCTCCATCTTTCATGCCCTCAACCACAAGGCGATCGCACGGGAATATGCCAAAGCCAATCAGAAACGGTATGAGGACCTGAACCTTATCGTGGTCCACCTGGGCGGAGGAATCACCGTCGGCGCACATAAGAAGGGACGCGTCATTGATGTGAACCAGGGACTTGACGGCGAAGGACCTTTTACACCTGAACGAAGCGGGACACTGCCAGTGGGTGCGCTGATCCGTCTTTGCTTCAGCGGGAAATACACGATGAAGGAAGTGCTGGCCATGAACAAGGGCTGCGGGGGACTGATGGCTCACCTTGGTACCAACAACGCAGCCGAAGTTGAGAAGATGGTTGAAGCCGGCGATGAAAAAGCAAAGATGATTTACAATGCCATGGCCTACCAGGTTGCAAAATACGTCGGCGAGATGTATGTTGCCCTGAAATGCGAAGTCGATGCGATCCTGATCACCGGCGGCATTGCTTACGACAAGAACTTCGTCTCCTTTATCCAGGACTATGTGCAAAAAATTGCCCCTGTCCATGTTTTTCCCGGAGAAGATGAAATGCGGGCCCTGGCAATGAACGGCCTCCTCCTGATCAAAGGGGAACTGCAGGCGAAAGTTTATAAGTAGCGAAATGGCGAAAAGCGAAGTAACGAAAGGCGATAGATTCGTCGCTACGATCCTCTCGCAATGACAAAAAGCGAAATTTTCTCTGCGTCTCGTCTGCGGTTAAATAACTTTTTCTTACCACAATAGGCACAATAGAACACAATAGTAAAGCACATAAGAAAATATTTAGCCAAAATTTCTTTGCGTGCTTTGCTTAATCTTTGCGCCCTTTGCGGTTAAAGAGACATTGTTCCAAATTGGAATTACACTGAGATCCACAGAGAACACACAGAGGTTCACAGAGAAAACAAATCACGAAAAGGCGAGATAGCGAAATTGCGAAAATCAAAAACCTATACTCCCATCCCTAAACACACACATCCAGTATCCAGCATCCAGCATCCAGTATCCAGAATTCCTGCATTCATTTGTTCCAGAATAATTATCTTTGCCACATAGAACAGATGATAAACCAACAATACCAGAGTGATGAAGAAAATCCAGATGGTAGACTTACGCAGTCAGTACCTTCATATCAAACCCGAAATCGATAAAGGAATCCAGGACGTCATTGACTCCTGTGCATTCATTAACGGCCCCGCCGTGAAAAATTTCCAGGAAGATCTCGAAAAATACCTGGGCATTAAACATGTAATTCCCTGTGCCAATGGTACGGATGCTTTGCAGGTTTCCATGATGGCACTGGGATTGAAGCCGGGTGATGAAGTCATTACAACTTCTTTTACCTTTATTGCTACCGCCGAGGTCATTGCCTTGCTCAAACTGACGCCGGTTCTTGTAGATGTCGACCCCGGCACGTACAACATCGACCTTAAAGCCATTGAAAAGGCGATCACACCCAAAACAAAAGCCATCGTTCCTGTTCACCTGTTCGGACAATGCGCACCTATGGAGGAGATCATGGCGCTCGCCAAAAAGCACAAGCTGTTTGTGATCGAAGACAACTGCCAGGCCATCGGCTCGGATTATATCTTCAACGACGGATCAAAGAAAAAAGCCGGAACCATCGGGCATATCGGATGCACTTCGTTCTTCCCCTCAAAAAACCTCGGATGTTACGGCGACGGTGGCGCCATTTTTACGGACGATGATGCACTGGCAAAACAACTCCGGATCATCGTGAATCATGGAATGGTGGTGCGTTATTACCACGATCTGATCGGCGTAAACTCACGGCTCGACAGCATCCAGGCTGCAATCCTTAATGTGAAACTCGGACATCTCGACGAATATGCCACTAAACGCAGGGCCGCCGCAGATTTCTATGATAAAGCATTTTCCGGTAATCCGAAATTGACGACCCCGGTCCGTTATTCAAAATCCACACATGTTTTTCACCAGTACACACTTGTCACAAAAGATATCAACCGGCAGGCCCTTATAGACCACCTTGGTACCAAAGAGATACCGGCCATGATCTACTACCCGGTTCCGCTGCACCTGCAGAAAGCGTATCTTGACCCACGATACAAACCCGGCGATTTCCCGGTAACCGAGGCATTGGCTGCATCGGTCATCTCGTTGCCCATGCATACTGAACTGGATGAGGAACAATTGAATCATATCACTTCTTCCGTTCTTGAATTTGTAAACAGGTAACCTATGGAAAAAGAATACTTCGCTCACGAAACCGCCGTCATTGACGAGGGTTGCAAAATCGGAAAAGGAACCAAGATCTGGCATTTTTCTCACATCATGAATCGTTGTACGATCGGGGAGAATTGCAATATCGGACAAAATGTCGTGGTTTCACCCGATGTGGTCCTGGGCCGGAATGTCAAGGTTCAGAACAATGTTTCCATCTATACCGGTGTGATCTGTGAAGAAGATGTTTTCCTGGGGCCATCGATGGTCTTCACCAATATCATCAATCCCCGCAGCCATGTTATCCGGAAAGAGCAATACGCATGGACCTTTGTACGTAAAGGCGCTTCAATCGGTGCGAATGCCACCATTGTTTGCGGTAATGAGATCGGTGAATTTGCATTTATCGGGGCCGGAGCAGTGGTGACCAAGAATGTCAAACCTTATGAACTGATCGTGGGAAATCCGGGAAGACACGTGGGTTGGATGAGTGAATACGGTCACAGACTTGAGTTTGATGATAACGGAATGGCCGAATGCCCGGAAAGTCATCAAAAATATCAGTTGAAAGATGGAAAAGTAAGAAAACAGGAGTGACTCCACATGGAAAAGAAAATCAGACCACTCAATTTTGCCCTGATCGGTGCCGCAGGTTATATTGCGCCCCGGCATATGAAGGCGATCCGGGAAACAGGAAATAACCTGGTTGCAGCGCTTGATCCCTATGACGGTGTCGGGATCATGGACAGCTATTTTCCCAACGCCAACTTCTTCATTGAACCGGAACGCTTCGACCGGCACCTTGATAAATTGCGCCGCCTGGCAAATAACGGTGGTTCTGAAGAACACAGGAAAGTCGATTATGTAAGTATCTGCTCCCCGAATTACATGCACGATTCCCACATCCGCCTTGCTATGCGCAACGGCGCCTTCGCCATCTGTGAAAAGCCGATTGTGCTGAACCCATGGAACCTGGATGCCTTGCATGAGATCGAAAAGGAAACCGGGAAGAAGGTATTCACCATTCTACAGGTCAGGCTTCACCCCGTGATCAAAGCACTTCGGGAAAAAATCCTGAACAGCCCGGATGATAAAATCTACGATGTCGACCTGACCTATGTCACTTCCCGCGGAAAGTGGTATTACCGTTCCTGGAAGGGGAACCTTGAAAAATCAGGGGGAATAGCCACGAACATTGGCATTCATTTTTTTGACCTTCTGACCTGGATCTTTGGCGAGGTGAAAGAAAATACGGTTCACCTGCTCCAACCGGAGAAGGCTGCCGGGGTGTTGCATCTAAAAAAGGCCCGTGTCCGCTGGTTTCTCAGCCTGGATTACCAGGATGTTCCTTCCGCAGTCAAGGAAAAAGGAATGCGAACCTACCGTTCACTTACGGTGGAAAACGAAGAGATTGAATTCAGCGACGGGTTTACCGACCTTCACACGGAAAGTTATCGTCAGCTGCTAGCCGGAAATGGATTTGGAATGAAAGAAGCACGGAGTAGCGTGGAGATCGCACACAATATAAGAAATTCGGCTCCCATTGGAATAAAAGGGGATTATCATCCGTTATTGAAGACGGTCCGGGGATAAACCGGGGTTCATCCATTAAATACAAGCTGATATGTTGATTCTGGTTACCGGGGGGACAGGATACATCGGTTCTCATACTGTTGTCGAACTCCAGAAGAAAGGATTTGAGGTCATTATTGCCGATAATTTATCCAATTCCTCGATCGATGTGGTGGATAATATTGCCCGGATCACCGGAATCAAACCGCTTTTTGAGAAAATAGACCTTTCTGAACCGGAACCTGCACAGGATCTCTTCAACCGCCATCCGGGACTGAATGCGATTATTCATTTTGCCGCCTATAAAGCGGTCGGTGAATCGGTTTTGCAGCCATTAAAATATTACCGTAACAACCTGGGTTCGCTCATGAACCTTCTCCGGGAAATGGAAATCCACAGGATCAGGGATTTTGTGTTCTCTTCTTCGTGTACCGTTTACGGTCAGCCGGATGTACTTCCGGTTACCGAATCGGCACCCATAAAAAAAGCAGCATCTCCCTATGGAAATACAAAACAGATTGCTGAGGAGATCATCACAGATGTAAGTAATGTTACTGCTCTCCAGGCTATCCTGCTGCGTTATTTTAACCCTATCGGCGCTCATGAATCCGCCCTGATCGGCGAACTTCCGCTGGGTGTACCCAACAACCTGATGCCTTTTATTACGCAGACAGCCATCGGGAAAAGGGACTTCCTGAGTGTTTGGGGAAAAGATTATCATACGCACGATGGAACAGCCATCCGGGATTATATTCACGTGGCGGACATTGCACAAGCCCATGTTGTTGCAATCGAGCGTATGCTGGAGGGAAAAAACAAACAAAAGGTAGAGGTTTTTAACCTTGGAACGGGAATTGGCTATTCGGTGCTCGATGTCATCAAATCATTTGAACGCACAACGAAAGTCAAATTGGCTTACAAATTCATGGAACGAAGGCAGGGTGATGTAGAGGAGGTGTGGGCCGATACGGAGTTTGCCAACCGTGAACTGGGATGGAAGGCTGAACGGGGACTGGATGAGATGACGTTGTCGGCATGGAACTGGGAACGGCGGTTAGCCGGGTTATGAGAGAACGGAATTAGGAGGTCAGAGATCGGAAGTCAGACCTCGTCCCTCTGACCTCTGAATATTAATGATATTAAATTGAATAAAAACGATCGATGATGAAGACGATTTTAATAACAGGAGGAGCAGGATTTATCGGTTCACATGTTGTACGAAGGTTTGTGAAAAAATATCCGCAGTATAAGATCATCAACCTTGATAAGCTGACCTATGCCGGGAATCTTGCAAATCTCAAGGATATCGAGAACGAATCCAACTATGAATTTCTGAAAGCAGATATTGTAGATGCCGAAGGAATGAATGCGGTCTTTCAGAAATATCCCATTGACGGCGTGATTCACCTTGCTGCTGAATCGCATGTCGACCGCTCGATCAGCAACCCGATGGAATTTATCTTTACCAATATTGTCGGGACGGTTAACCTGTTAAATGCAGCCCGTCTTTCCTGGAAAGAGAATATGGAGCAGAAGCGGTTTTATCATATTTCAACGGATGAAGTATATGGGTCACTCGGAGAGACAGGCCATTTTACCGAGACCACTGCCTATGATCCTCGGAGTCCTTATTCCGGCTCCAAGGCCAGTTCAGATCACCTGGTGCGGGCTTATTTTCATACCTATAAACTGCCGGTGGTGATTTCCAATTGCTCAAACAATTACGGTTCCTTCCAGTTTCCCGAAAAGCTGATTCCACTGTCCATCAACAACATCAAAAACAACAAGACGATCCCGGTATACGGGAAAGGAGAGAACATCCGCGACTGGCTGTTTGTGGAAGATCATGCCAATGCCATCGACCTCATCTTTCATGAAGGGAAATCAGGTGAAACATACAATATCGGGGGAAATAACGAATGGACCAATATCAGCCTTATCCATGAACTCTGCAGGATCATGGATCATAAATTAAACCGACCCCAGGGTACTTCTGCAAAGCTGATCACCTTTGTAAAAGACCGTGCCGGGCATGACCTGCGTTACGCCATTGATTCAACAAAACTGCAACGGGAACTGGGGTGGAAACCTTCCCTGCAATTTGAAGAAGGACTGGAAAAAACAGTCGACTGGTATCTTGCGAATGAAGAATGGATGAACAACATCACTTCTGGCGATTACCAGAAATATTATGAGAGCCAGTATGTGAAAAGGTAAAGTTTATGCACCTTCCACTGTCACATTCTGCCCGATCTTAGCAATCAATCCCTGCAAAACACTTCCCGGTCCCACTTCCGTAAAGAGGGTAGCTCCGTCAGCAATCATGTTCCGGGTGAGTTGTGTCCACAAAACAGGTGCCGTTAACTGGGCAACCAGGTTTTCCTTGATCTTTTCCGGATCGGTGACACACTGGGCAGTGGCATTCTGATAAATGGGGCAGACCGGTGTATGGAAAACCGTTGAATAAATGGCTTCTGCCAGTTCGATACGGGCAGGTTCCATCAGCGGCGAATGAAATGCACCTCCGACTTTCAGCGGCAGGGCCCTGCGGGCGCCTGCTGCCTTCAGCTTTTCGCAGGCGATTTCAATTCCTTTTATGCTGCCTGAGATCACCAGCTGGCCCGGGCTGTTATAATTTGCCGGCACCACTATTTCATCAATGGATTTTAAGATCTCTTCTGCTTTTGCATCGTCCAGTCCGAGAATTGCGGCCATGGTGGAGGGTTCCCTTTCACATGCTTTCTGCATGGCCTGCGCACGTTTCGAAACGAGCATTAGTCCGTCTTCGAATGACAACGCCTGGTTGGCTACCAGGGCGGAAAATTCGCCCAGGGAATGACCTGCAACCATATCGGGTTTGAATTTTTCACCCAGGGTCGCTGCCAGTATGACAGAGTGAAGAAATATTGCCGGCTGCGTAACCCTGGTTTGCCTGAGGTCCTCATCAGTTCCTGCAAACATCAGGTCGGTAATCCGGAAACCCAGGATTTGATTTGCCTTTTCAAACATTTCTGTTGCAAGTGGGGAGTTCTCGTACAGGTCTTTGCCCATACCAACAAACTGTGCTCCCTGGCCGGGGAAAACATAAGCATGCTTCATAACGTTTAATTAGTTTAGTAGTTCTGGCTGATAAACTGGTGAGGTGGTGAATTGGTGAACTGGTGATTTTTAAAATTTTCTTACAACTTTTTTACTCACCAGTTCACCAATTCACCACCTCACCACATTTTATTTCCGGTCCCCCAAAAACCTCAGTAAAAACAAAAAAAGGTTGATAAAATCAAGGTACAACGTTAGCGCACCCATGATACTCATCTTCCGTACATTCGCATCTTTCGCATCCACGCCTGTTATTCCTGCACCTATCCTTTTTATTTTCTGCACATCATAAGCTGTCAGCCCGGTAAAGATCAGGACTCCCAGCACACTGATGATGTATTCCATCGTGCTGCTGTGCATAAACATATTGACGACCATGGCAATGATAATCCCGAACAATGCCATCATCAGGATCGACCCGAATTTTGTAAGATCGGTCTTTGTAGTGTATCCAAGAACCGCCATGACGCCAAACATCGCCGATGTAACGGCAAAGGTCTTGAAGACGGAGGAACCGGTGTAAACCAATAAAACAAAACTAAGACTCATCCCCATCAAAATGGAGAAAGCAATGAACAACAGGGTCATGATGAAAGGGCTGAGGCGCTGAAATCCCATCGACATAAGCAGCACGAATCCCAGGGGTGCCAGCATCACGATCCATCCCAGCATAGATAACCCGCTATATTTTCCATTTGTAACGTTAATAAGACTCCCCATGAGTTCAGGGGATGATGCAAACCAATATGCCGTGAGTGCAGTAACGGCCAATGCCATTGTCATCCATAAAAACACATTTGCCATGAATGTTCTTGCAACCGGCAAGGCCAGTGTTGATTTGTATTCCTGTTCAATGATGTTGAATCCTCTGTGATTCTGATCCATTTTTTTATTCTTTTTAATGATTAGTTTCAGATTAATGTAATTTCGTTCCGATCAGATGCAGAAACTCGGCACGGGTTTTTTCCCGCTCGAAGGCACCGACAAAGTCGGACGTCGTTGTGACAGAGTTTTGCTTCTGAATTCCGCGCATCGACATACACAAATGCTGTGCCTCAATTACGACTGCCACGCCAAGGGGTTTCAACGTTGTATTGATGGCTTCCTTGATTTGTGAAGTCAGGCGCTCCTGGACCTGTAAACGGCGTGCATAGATTTCGACAACCCTTGCCAGCTTGCTTAGCCCGGTGATATATTTGTCGGG
>Ga0182021_10009176_pt1 | contig 11709 bp, 11 predicted proteins | sample 612E3MmetaG_FD_120493 | JGI IMG/M metagenome (GOLD analysis project Ga0182021, IMG submission 120493) | Permafrost microbial communities from Stordalen Mire, Sweden - 612E3M metaG (Illumina Assembly) | ecosystem: Environmental > Terrestrial > Soil > Wetlands > Permafrost | place: Sweden...
AGCTGAGTGCGGTTCTTGTCATACAGGGCCGTTGACTGATGATCAGTTTCAATTGATAGAGCGAAGTATACAGTGTTTTTGTAAATGAAATCATAGCTGACGGAATTACCGGATTATTCAGGTAGATACCATAACTTCAGAATGACAGCTTAGTAAAAAGAGAGGGATTTTTATCCCTCTCTTTTTTAGTGCGGTTGGATTTCATCATGCGGCGCCGAATAGCAATGTGGAAAAGATTACGGCAGGCAGGGAGACTCCTATTCGACTTCGTTCAAGGACCTGCGCTTCGGCTCCGGCTTTCATGCACCTAAGGCGGACTCAGGGTGACAATCGGGTTGATTCGGGGCAATTGTCATTTTTTCAGGCCAAAGCCATTCGGACGTACCATCAATACGGGTATCCTGGATGTCTTTAAAACGCGTTCGGCAACGCTGCCCCAAAACCATTCGCTGATACCGGTACGTCCGTGGGTGGCAATGACAATCAGGTCAACGCCATTTTTTTCCGCGTATTGCGTCAGGGACTCGGCGGCAAGACCAAAAGTTACATCTGCTTTTGCGTCGATGCCATCGTCTTTCAAACGTTTGACCTGCGTGACCAGATAATCCTGGGCGTTTTTCCTGGCAGTGTCTTCAAGTTGTTGAATTTGAGTAGGACTGATATACTCCACAACCCCGCCGAAATCAAGGCCGCCGTAGAGTTTCAGGGGAGTGATGACGCGAACCAGGGTGATTTCAGGTGGGAGCTGACAACTTTTAGCAATCATTTCGACATGTGAAAGGACACATTCCGCCAGTTCTGAGCCGTCCAGCGGCACCATAATATGCTTGTACATTTTTCACCTCCGCAAATCCGTGAGAATATTATAGGCAATAATGAATGTTTCTTTCAATAGCAAAAATGTGAAATTTCCATAACAAATTAATTATCGAGGTGGGACTGAATCCCGTCGGCCGTGGTAAGGATCTTAATTCTCTGTTGGTAATTCTTTCAAATACTCCTTCACCAAAGTTAATGCTGCCAGTGCTGCCTGTTTTTTATTCTCTTCACGGGCGCCTTTGAACAGGTGCTTTTGGGTAAAAGTGCCATCTTGATGGGATATGCCGAGATAGAATAGTCCCACCGGTTTTCCGGGGGTAGCGCCGCCGGGCCCGGCAATACCGGTATCTGCGATACAAATATCCACGCCTAATAGCGTTCTCCCGTTTTTTGCCATTATCCGGGCAATCTGCGGACTAACAGCGCCGTATTCCTGTATTGTTATCTTTTTTACGCCGATCATTTTCATCTTGATTCCGTTGCCGTAAGAGATAACGGAACCCTGAAAAACATCGGAACTGCCGGGGACATTGGTCAGCTGGTGAGCAATCAAACCGCCGGTGGCTGATTCTACTGTGCCCAAGGTGAGTTTCTTTTCACGCATGATATCGATGATGTCTGCTGCAGGATTATTCAATTTCGCTCCTTAGTAAGCTGTTATCTATTAGTTTTACGCTGAGTGCCGAGGGGCTAACAGCTACCAGCTATCAGTATTTATATCTTAACAGACAACAGGTGCCTGTTCCAGAGGTTTTTCAAATACATATATTAGCGCAATCGGAGAAGTTTTACTTTTTTTGCTTGCATTCAAAAAAATCTTCCTTTACAATAAAGAAGCGAGGCGACGTAGCCAAGTGGCAAGGCAGGAGTCTGCAAAACTCCCATTCGGCGGTCCAAATCCGCCCGTCGCCTCCAACTGTTTTTAGCGCGGGGATTGCCAGTAAAGATTTTTTTAACTTATTGAAATCTTCACCTTAAAAGCGGTAAAATAGTCAACGTGCCGGGATGGCGGAATTGGCAGACGCAGAGGACTTAAAATCCTCCGCCCTTAAAAGGTGTGTGGGTTCGATCCCCTCTCCCGGCACCACACAACGTAAAAATCCAAAGCTCCAAACAACAAATATCAAATAATGTCAAAATGCTAAACTTCAATATCCAACTCCAGCCGAAGAGCCAATTTTGAACTACTCGCGGAACGTCTTTCCTTTATAATTCATTAAACGCGGTTATCTATGTCGTCCCCCGCTCTAAAAAGCTTCCTTTGTTCGAAATAATATCAAATTACCTATTGACGAATCAGAAATTATGCATTATGATACGTTCATCTTTGTGTGCGCCCGATGTGTGCCCGACGTATACCCTGTGTATGCACTGTCAGCGTGATTCCAGCAAAGGAGTAATGCTGATTGTCATAATTATTAAAATTAAGGGGGAAGGCCAAGTGAAACGGATTATCGCAATGGTTGTCGCTCTCATCGGGGTAGCAATTCTGGTCATGGGTATCGTTTTTGAGTTTCAATCCAATACCGGTAAGCAATCTGTTGCCGACGAAATAGCGCCTATCGCATTAGCAGATCTGAATGCCAAATATGACCAGGTCAAGGCAGGTTATATGCAATACGCGACTGCTGAAGAGCCAAAGATAAAGACCGGTACCCCACCCAGCGCGATGTATGATTATGTATCAGCGCAACGGGCATTATTGGGAATGGCCAAATCAAATATCGCGACGTCCAAGTTTGTGATGATGACCGGTACTGTGGATATCGTACTGGGACTTGGTTTGATACTAGCGGGTACGGCGCTATATTTGAAACCGACCGAGTAACTCCAGCAGGATTTAATACTGAAGACCTTCTGCCTGATAGCTTTTATTTACTTTCGTGTAAAGAGTGGAGTGTGGAGTTTGGGTGGAGCCGGACTAGAATAATATGATCAGGCCACACTCACCCCTCACCTGGAATTAAAATAGATCTGAAATTGAAACGATAGAGAAGAAAATCCCTACATTTATTTTGAAGTGGTTAATTACAAAATAAAGTACTATAGCCTTAATCCCTCCCGTTCGTAGCTCCGGGACCGTCGGCCATTTCGCGAAAGGGGGGAGTTTAGCCCCGATTCCATGCCTTCGTCGAGGTTGTCCGAAAATGACCGTTGGAATTTATATATATGGATTCCTGCCTCCGCAGGAATGACAAAACGAGGTTACCAGATTCAAGTTCACTTGAATCTAGTAACCTTTTAACACTTACTACGAAAATCCTATAGATTTCGGACAGTCTCGATACTAACCCTTCTTACGACAAATTCCGATCTTTTGACAGAAAGAATTAATCAACTAAAAGAGTACATAACTAACCGAGTGTGGAGTTTGACAAAAGACGTCTATTTGTGATAAAGTTAGAAAAGGTAAATAAATGATAAACATCTCTCGCAAGTATTACTATTATTTCTTTTATTGGGGCGACAATAGTGCGCCGGAGAGGTGTTTGTGCGAAAAAACAGATTAAAAAGCCATAGTAAATAAGAAGCGTCGGAATTAAAAGAACCCTCTCAAGCAGAGGGTTCTTTTTTTATTGGTTTTCTTCAAAATATCGGATAGGGGGATAGAAATGATAATAATGAAAAGCGATGCCAGCGCGGAACAGATTAACGCAGTCGTGAAGGATATCGAGACCCACGGCTTGCGTGCCGATGTTTCCAAAGGAGATTTCCGTACCATCATCGGCCTGATCGGCGATGAGCGGAAAATATCATTCGACCATCTTGCCATGTTACCGGGAGTAAAGGAGGCAAGAATGGTAGAGACACCTTATAAATTAATCAGCCGGGAATATGCCAGGCTGGCAGGTGAAACCGAGCATCGAATCATCAAAGTCGGGGATGTTGAAATCGGCGGTGATAAACTGGTTTTCATTGCCGGGCCATGCGCCGTTGAAAGTAAAGAGCAGCTTTTTAAAATTGCCGCAGGGGTTAAAAAGGCCGGGGCTCATATTTTAAGAGGCGGCATTTTCAAACCACGTAGTTCGGTGCATTCCTTTCAGGGGTTGGGTGGAGCCGGAGAAGAGGAGGCGATCCAGGCGCTGGAGTGGTTCCGTGAGGCCGGTGATAAGTATGGAATGCCGGTGGTGACGGAAATCAGAGGCGAGTCGCAGGTCGACCTGGTAGCCAAATATGTTGACATCATCCAGATCGGCGCGCGGAATATGTACGACCAGGACTTGCTGGTGAAAGTTGCACGAACGGGGAAACCGATATTATACAAGCGGCATTTCGGCGCCGGTATTGAAGAATTTCTATCGTTCACCGAATACATGGTGGCTGAGGAAAACAAAGATATCATATTGTGCGAGCGCGGCATCTTGCCATTAGGTAAGGGTAAAAGTTATACTAGGTACACGCTTGACCTGGCGGCGGTGCCGGTGATGCAAAAGGAAACGTATTTGCCGGTGATTGTGGACCCCAGTCATGCGGCGGGAAGGCGCGATCTGATTTTCAGTTTGAGTTGCGCCAGTATCGCGGCCGGCGCTTGCGGGTTAATCGTGGAAGTGCATCATAATCCGGCAGAAGCGCTAGTAGATGCGCAACAACAAATAACTCCAGATGAATTCAAGGAACTGGTCATTGCCTGTCAAAGCATTCATAAAGCGATCGGCAATAAACGAAATGGAGGCTAAACAGCTACCCATGAAAAATGTAACTGTGAGGCTGGGACAGAACAGCTATAATATCAATATCGGTTCCGGTATTTTAAGCCGGACCGGTTCAAAAATAAAAGAACTGGGACTAAAAGATAAAGCAGTTATTATCACCAACCCCGTGGTAAATAAGTTGTACGGTAATATTGTCAGGCAAAGCCTCATCGATGCCGGGTATAAAATAGCCGTGCTGGAAGTCCCGGACGGCGAAGAATATAAATCACTGGAATCGGCGGGCAAATTGTACCGGCAACTGGCAGAATTTGGCGCGGAAAGGTCAACCGTGATTCTGGCGCTAGGCGGTGGAGTGATCGGCGACCTGGCAGGTTTTACGGCCGCGACTTACATGAGGGGTGTGCCGCTGGTGCAATTGCCGACCACTTTACTAGCGCAGTGCGACAGCAGCATCGGCGGGAAAACAGCGGTTAATCACGGGCAGTTAAAGAATGAGATCGGCGCATTCTATCAGCCTAAAATGACCATTGCCGATATCTCGACTTTGAAATCACTACCGAAAGAAGAATTTACCGGCGGTCTGGCCGAGGTGATCAAACACGCTGTCATAAAAGACGCAAATTTTTTTGAATATCTTGAAAAGAATCTTGACCTGCTGAAAGCATTGGATAATAATGTGCTGGAAGCCGTCGTTGCGAAATCAGCCCAAATCAAGGTTGAAGTGGTGGAAAGTGATGAAAAGGATACGGGCTTAAGGAACATCCTGAATTTCGGCCATACTGTCGGTCATGCGGTGGAATCCGTTTCCAATTTTCAGGTATCTCACGGACAAGCGGTGAGTATCGGTATGACGGCCGCAGCAAATATAGCAGTGGAATTAGACCTGATGGATCCGGAAAATGTGACCCGCCTGAAAAAATTATTGGGTAAAGCGGGATTACCGACAAAATTACCCAGGATGGAAATAAAACAGGTGCTGCAAACAATGCGCTATGATAAAAAGGTACAGAGCGGTAAGATCAGATTTATCCTGCCCCGGTCGATCGGGGAGGTATTCATTACCGATGATGTAAGCCTGCAACTGATGGAAAAAGTCTTAGGGGAGATGACATGAGTAAAGTAAAACTGTGCGCTTCAATCACGGGCACAGATCTGGCGGCGGTGAAAAAGATCGAGCCTATCGTTGACCTCTTTGAAGTGAGAATCGACCTGATCGGTGACAACTGGACAGAAGTTGCCCGGCAATTAAAAAAACCTTGGATCGCCTGTAACCGCATGGTGGAAGAGGGCGGCAAATGGGACGGCAACGAGGCGAGAAGAATTGAACGCCTGCTGCAAGCGGTGGAACTGGGCGCCAAAATTGTGGATATCGAATACAACGCAAAAAATGTCGAGAATATTATTAAATTGATAAAAAAGCGAGCCGAAGTTTTACTATCTTTCCACGATTTTCAAAAAACGCCTTCGCTGGATGTGCTGAAGCAGATCGTCAATAAGGAACTGAAGGCCGGCGCCGATATTTGTAAGCTGGTAACCACCGCACAGACATTCGAGGATAACCTGGCGGTGATGAGATTATTCTCGGAATTTCCGGAGACGCGGATGGTTGCTTTCACCATGGGCACACAGGGTTTTCTCAGCCGTGTGATGGCGCCGCTGATCGGCGCTTATTTCACTTACGGCGCAGTACAAAAAGGAATGGAATCAGCGCCGGGACAATTGCCGGTAGCGGAAATGTTAGCGGTTTATGAAATGGTGAATTTATGAAAGGGAGTATCTCCGGCAAAACGATGATCTGCGGGATTATCGGCGACCCCATCGAACATACAATGTCTCCCATAATGCACAATGCTGCTTTTAAGATATTGGAACTGGATTATGTCTATGTTCCGTTCAGAGTGCAGAGTATGGAATTGAGGAAGGCGATCGAGGGCATCAGGGGTTTAAATCTACGGGGAGTGAATGTTACAATACCGCACAAAGTCGCGGTGATGAAGCTGCTGGATAAAATCGATCCGCTGGCCGAAAAGATCGGCGCGGTAAATACCATCGTAAACGACGGCGGAATATTAACCGGATATAATACCGATGCTACCGGATTTTTACAAACGCTGCATGACAGAAATTTGGAAGTCGCAGACAAAAATGTAGCGCTGCTGGGAGCAGGCGGCGCGGCGCGTGCTCTCGGAAATATTCTTGCTCAGAAAAGAGCCAGATTGACAATACTTAATCGTAAGCAGGGATTAACCCGGGCAGAAGAGCTGGCCCATCGTCTTTCTCTCTCTTACAAAGCGGATGTAAAAGCGGTAGAATTAACCGACGGAAATTTGAAAAAGGCAATAAACGGAGCGGATTTACTGGTCAACGCCACCAGCCTGGGAATGAGCCCGGAGAACGACCAGACACCAGTCACGGCCGATTTGTTACGCGCGAACTTGATGGTATTTGACATAATTTACAATCCTCTCCCAACCAGACTGCTGCGGGAAGCGAAAGCAGCCGGCGCCAAAACTATCGATGGACTGGAAATGCTGGTGCGGCAAGGCGCCGCGGCTTTTGAAATATGGACGGCGAAAAAACCTCCGGTTGACGTAATGCGTCAATCAGTATTGAGTTTATTACAGAAAAATGAAAAGTAATATTGCCCTGATCGGTTTTATGGGTACCGGGAAAACAGCTGTCGGACAGGTTTTAGCGAAACGATTAAACCGGCAGTTATTCGAGGTTGATGAAGTTATTAAAAAGACGGCCGGAAAGACCATTTCCCAGATTTTTAACAACGATGGTGAAATTGTCTTTCGTGAGTTGGAAATTGAAGCAATCAAGAAAGCAGCCGCAATGGAAAAACAGATTATTGCCTGCGGCGGCGGCGTTGTGCTGAATACGATTAACATCGATCGTTTACGGACGAAGGGAGTGGTGATTAATCTGACAGCTTCCCCGGAGATAATTCTGAAAAGAATAGCCCACGACAAGGACAACCGTCCGCTGATCAATGCTGATTGGCCGCCGGAAAGAATTAAAGAGCTAATGAAATTCAGAAAACCTTTTTACGATAGAGCCGCAGATATCACGGTCAATACCTCAAAACTGACAATCGATGCAGCGGCCGATGAAATAATAGACAGGTTAAAAAAGTATGAAGGCTTCAATTTCTAAAAGCGAACCATGCGGAAAAGCGACAGCGCCGTCATCTAAAAGTTATACTATCCGCGGTTTAATCTGCGCAGCGCTGGCTAACGGAAAAAGTGAAATTATTTCACCCCTGGCATCGGACGATACTAAGGCGGCAATCAATGTGCTGAAAAAAGTCGGTGTCAACGTCCGGCAGCAGAAGACATCCTGGAAGGTCGACGGCGGAACTTTTCAGGCACCAACTTCCGATCTGTTTTGCGGTGATTCTGCCGCCACGTTACGTTTTATGACCGCCTTGGGGGCAATCATTCCCGGAGTCTGTCATCTGACGGCGGGCCCATCCCTTTCGCGCAGACCCGTGAAAACGCTGATCGATGCGCTGCAGATGGTGGGTGTCAAATGTTCCAGTAGCGGAGACCTGCCGCCGGTGACGATACAAGGCGGTAAACTAATGGGCGGTGTTACCAGTCTGCCGGGCAACATCAGTTCTCAATATGTTTCAGCCTTACTGCACATCGCTCCTTTCGCGACAGAAGGAATGACGCTTAATCTGACCACTCCGCTGGAATCACGGCCGTATGTGATGATGACGCTGGAGACAATGCACTGGTTCGGGATCAACGCGGCCTTCGATGAAAAACTCGATACTTTTAAAGTCATGCCGCAGAAATACAAACCGACAAAATATAGAGTAGAAGGAGACTGGTCTTCCGCATCCTATTTGCTGGCATTAGGCGCGATGGCCGGTGAAATTGAAGTAAATAATCTGGATATGCAGAGCTTGCAGGGTGACAGGATGCTGCTGCAATACCTTCGGGATATGGGCGTTCATACTGTCGCCGGAAGAAATGCAATCAATATCGTGAAGTCAAATCTGAAGGCAATTAAAGCTGATCTATCGGATTGTACCGACCTTTTCCCGACGATGGCGGTATTAGCGGCGGTCGCCGAAGGAACAAGTGTATTTACCGGTATTGAGCGCGCCCGGATAAAGGAATCAGACCGGGTGGCTGCCGTGGCGGAAGGCCTGATGCGGATGGGTATCGGTGTGAAGGAAGAGGCAAAACGGTTGACAATTACCGGCGGCAAACCTAAAGGCGCAGTGATCGACAGTAAAGGCGACCACCGCATAGCGATGGCTTTTAGTTTACTGGGAACGGTGGCAGGAAATACGGTGATCGACGGGGCGGAGTGTGTCACCAAAACCTATCCGGAATACTGGGATGTCTTTGGAAATCTGGGCGGGAAGGTGGAATTAAATGGGTAATAGTCTGGGGAAAAAATTTGTCATCACCAGTTTTGGAGAAAGCCACGGCAAATGTGTGGGCATTGTGGTTGACGGCTGTCCGGCAGGTTTGGCGATTACGGAAAAAGATATTCAGGGTGAACTGGACAAGAGGCGGCCCGGTAACAGTATTGCCTCCACAAAAAGAGCTGAAGGTGATATTGTAGAAATACAATCCGGAGTCTTTAACGACTATACTACCGGCGCACCGATTTGTATGATGATCTGGAACAAAGATATCGATACCGTCAGCTACAAACAGACAAGAGAATTACCTCGTCCTGGTCATGCTGATTTTACGGCGTTTGTAAAATACGGCGGCTTTAATGACTGGGGCGGAGGCGGGCGGTTTTCCGGAAGAAACACCGCGGGTTTTGTGATGGCGGGGGCAATCGCTCATAAATTACTCGGCTTAATCGGTGTCAAGGTGCTGGCGCATACCGTCGAAATCGGGGGTATCCAGGCAGATTCCTACGAAATGATTTCAGAAGATATAATTAATAGCAACCCGTTAAGATGTACTGATCTACAGGACGCGAAAAAGATGCTGGCAGCGATCGAAAAAGCGAGGAGAGAAGGGGACAGCTTAGGAGGTATTATCGAAGGGATTGGCTTCAATTTGCCTGCCGGTTTGGGCGAGCCGATATTTGATACAATGGAAGGCGACCTGGCAAAGGCGCTGTTTGCCATCCCGGCGGTCAAGGGGGTCGAATTCGGGGTGGGTTTCGGGGCGGCGAAAATGAAAGGTTCGGAGAATAATGACGCATTCCGTGTTAAACGGGGTAAAATAGTAACCGAAACCAACAATAGCGGCGGGATTCTGGGCGGTATCAGCAACGGGATGCCGCTGGTAATCCGGATTGCGGTGAAACCCACGCCGTCAATCAGCATGAAACAGAAAACAGTGAATATACACACCATGAAAAATGAGGAACTCGGCATTTTGGGCAGGCACGATGTGTGTATTGTGCCGCGGGCCGTGCCGGTCGTGACGGCGATGATGGCGGTAACACTTTGCGATTTCGCGCTGCAGGCGGGAATAATACCGGAGGTGATCAAATGAGTCTGGAAGAGATGAGAAAAAAGATCGACGCAGTCGATGAAAAAATTGTCAAGCTGATTGCGCAGAGAATACAACAATCACAGGCAATCGGCGACGAAAAACAAAAGAGCCGAAAACCGATCGAAGACGCGAAACGTGAAGGAAATGTCCTGGCGCATATAGAGGCATTGGCCCGCGCGGAGAATCTGGATGAAAAGGAAATACTAAGCGTCTACCGTCAAATCATCAAATTATCAAAGATCGTCCAGGGGCTTACAGTTGCGTTCCAGGGTGAGATCGGGGCATACAGCGAAGAGGCGGTTTTCCAATATTTCGGGCATTCTGTCACGGCTAAGCCCAGCGAAAGTTTTGATTCTGTTTTCAAACTGGTGGAACAAGGCGAAGTGTCTTTTGGAGTGGTACCGGTGGAAAATTCACTGGAAGGGAGTATCAGCCGCGTCTACGACCTGTTATTGAATTCCAATCTCCAGGTCTGCGGAGAACTCGACCTGCGCATTATACACTGCCTGATAGCGAATCGCGGCGCAACTTTGAGTACGATTAAAAAAGTGTATTCCCATCCACAGGCGCTGGGGCAAAGTCAGACATTCCTCAATCATCTGGGGGTTGAGTCAATCTCGATCTATGACACTGCCGGCAGCGTCAAAATGATAAAAGAGCAAAAAATGCTGGACAGCGCGGCGGTAGCTTCTGCCCGTGCGGCTGAAATTTATAATATGAAGATCCTCGCCCGTGAGATCGAAGATAACCCGAATAATTTCACCCGGTTTTTCATTCTCTCTAAAACAGATTCACCACCGACGGGTATGGACAAGACCTCGATCGTCTTCTCGGTGAAGCATGAGCCGGGAGCTCTGTATGATGCGATCAAAGAATTTGCCGATAGTAAAATCAATCTGACAAAGATCGAATCCCGCCCGACACGCCAAAAAGCGTGGGAATATAATTTCTACCTTGATTTTGAAGGGCATCGTCAGGATAAAATAGTGAAGGATACGCTGCAAAGGCTGGAGAAACATACATTGTTCCTGAAAGTGCTGGGCTCTTATCCCAAGGCGATGTAATAAAAAAATGAGAGGTTTCCGATGAAAGTAGCGATAATCGGCGGCTCGGGTAAAATGGGGCAATGGTTTACCCGTCAACTATTGCAAGAGGGGGAAGATGTCGTCATCACCGGACGGAATCAGGAGAAATTACGCGCAGCCGGTAAAAAGCTGGGTGCGCCGATCGCGACGAATATTGAAGCGGTCAAGCAAGCGGATGTGGTCATTATTTCAGTGCCGCTGGATACCTTAGAAACAGTAGTTAAGGAAATCGCGCCCTATACCCGCGACGAACAGGTATTTCTCGATGTTACTTCACTGAAAACCACTCCGGTAGAAATTATGCACCGCTATATCAGAAAAGGCACGGTATTGGGAACGCACCCGGTTTTCGGGCCGGGGGCGAAGAGCGCTTCCAATCAGAACTTCGTTCTGACTCCAACCAACGAAGAAGAGGTCCTAGTGGCCGCGAAAACCAGGCAATATCTGGAAGAGAGAGGCGCGAATGTTTCCATCATGAGTCCGTTGGAACACGACCAGATGATGTCGGTGGTGCTGGGATTAGCGCACTTTATTGCCATTGTCTCTGCCGATACTCTGCTCAGTTTTGAAAAATTCCAGGAGATGAAGAAGATCGGGGGGACGACTTTTAAGGTACTTTATACTCTAATGGAAAGCGTTATATCAGAAGACCCGGAACTTTATGCTTCA
>Ga0182021_10009177_pt1 | contig 11706 bp, 8 predicted proteins | sample 612E3MmetaG_FD_120493 | JGI IMG/M metagenome (GOLD analysis project Ga0182021, IMG submission 120493) | Permafrost microbial communities from Stordalen Mire, Sweden - 612E3M metaG (Illumina Assembly) | ecosystem: Environmental > Terrestrial > Soil > Wetlands > Permafrost | place: Sweden...
AGGCACTCCAAAAAGCGCTTCGCTCACTGGAACAAGGACGCTTCGGTCTCGGTGCAGATGGAAAAGATATCGTGAACGTTCGTGAGCTATCTGAGACTGAGAAGATTGAATGGAAACGAAAGGTTCTGGATCGGATTAGAATTCCACGTCCGAACAATATATTTTACCTTCGGTACGGATTTCAGCTTGGCCTGACGATTGAGGAACTCTTTCAGGCAACAGGAATCGATCCGTGGTTTCTCTATAATATCAAACAAATCGTTGAGATGGAAGAAGAGTTGTATTCGTACAGAGTATAAATTGTCTGTAACAAAAACGAAATCATTGAGCATAATCTTTGAATACGGATATGATGTTTAAAATGATTGTTGAACTCCAAACGGGGTTCTCTTTTCTTTTTAATGGTTTGTTACAAACGTGAGACTCCTAGGGAGTCTCACCGGCAATGGGAATGGTTGAAGGAATTACAGGCAAGTGAAGGCAAGTAAATTGAAATTAAAAGAATTTGGAAAAGTAACGCCCGAACTTATGCGGAAAGCAAAAGAGTACGGTTTCTCCGATCGTCAGTTAGCAGAACTATGGGGAACGAAAGAATCGGCGATCCGGATAATGCGGAAGAAGATGGATGTGATTCCGGTCTATAAGACAGTCGATACGTGCGCGGCAGAATTTGCCGCATCGACACCATACCACTACTCGACGTACGAACGCGAGAACGAATCAGTAAGAAGCACCAAGAAGAAAGTGATTATCCTCGGCGGCGGACCAAATCGCATCGGTCAGGGAATTGAATTTGATTATTGCTGCGTGCACAGTGTTATGGCTCTGCGCGAAGAGGGCTACGAGACAATTATGATCAACTGTAATCCGGAGACCGTCTCAACGGATTATGACACGACCGACAAGCTGTATTTCGAACCGCTGACACTTGAAGATGTGCTGAATATTTGCGATCACGAAGAGCCGTATGGTGTTATTGTCAGTTTTGGCGGGCAAACACCGCTGAAGATTGCCAAAGCTTTAGACGAGAATGGCGTACACATTCTCGGCACCTCGCCGGAAGGAATCGATCTAGCAGAAGACCGTGAACGATTTGGCGCATTGCTGCGAAACCTTAAAGTTGTTCATCCAAAATACGGAACAGCGTACACAGTCAATGATGCGGTGCTTGTAGCGGAACAGATCGGTTTTCCTGTGCTTGTGCGCCCGTCCTATGTGCTTGGAGGCCGCGCGATGGAAGTGTGTTATACCAAGGACGCATTGCGCGATTACATGAAAAAGGCTGTCGATGTCTCGCCGGATCATCCTGTGCTCATCGATTGTTTCCTTGAAGACGCATTTGAATATGACGTTGATTGTGTCTGCGATGGCAAAGATGTTATGATCGGCGGCGTGATGCAGCATATCGAGGAGGCAGGCATTCATTCGGGTGACAGTGCTTGTGTTCTTCCGCCGTATATGATGTCGGAAAAAATACTGGATGAAATCATGGCGACCACTGTAAAATTGGCAAAAGCACTCAAGGTCATCGGATTGATGAATGTGCAATTTGCGATGAAGGATGATATCGTGTATGTATTGGAGGTCAATCCTCGTGCGTCCCGTACGGTACCGTTTGTGAGTAAAGCAACAGGTGTTCCTCTGGCAAAGATTGCCGCAAAAGTGATGGTAGGAAAGACACTGGATGAGCTTGGTTATAAGAATTTTGATTTCCGGAAATTAAAACATATATCGGTGAAGGAAGCAGTGTTTCCGTTTGCAAAATTTCCGCAGACGACAGTATTCCTTGGCCCGGAGATGCGTTCAACTGGCGAAGTGATGGGAATCTCCGATAACTTTGGTGCGTCCATTGCCAAGTCGCAGATCGCGGCAAGTAACGCCCTACCGACAGGCGGGACGGTATTTTTCAGCGTGAATAATAATGATAAGAATGACATATCCCTTAACATTGCGCGGGAGCTGAAAGTGCTGGGATTCTCTTTGATAGCTACTGCAGGAACGGCGGACTTTTTCAACTCTCATAATATTCTATGTGAAAAAGTTTTTAAAGTGAATGAAAGCCGACCGAATTCTGTTGATCTCATTAAGAACGGAAAGATTCAGCTTGTCATTAATACTCCATTAGGTGCAACTTCCCGGTACGACGAATATGCCATCGGGTGGGCGGCACTGGAACATAAGGTTGCATTCATTACCACTCTCTCTGCAGCTGCTACCGCGGTGAAAGCAATTCAGAAAGTAAAAGAGGGAGGATTGACAGTGAAGAGCATTCAGGAATATTTGAAGGAAAGTGAGTTGATAAGGGTAGAAAAGCAGTAAAGAGCAGGCGGTGGGTTATCTGCTATTAGTTACCTATTATTTCACTATTCACTGTACACTGTTTACTGTCTTCTGTTTCTTGTTTGCATTTGTTTCACTTGTGAGGCGATGAGTGATACGATGGACTATGGGGCGATTTCCTATTCTAATATTATAAAATCCTTTTTAGAAAAGTTATGGCGTTGAGCATGCCGATCCAGACGGAAATACATACTATGATGTCAATACAACGGTTATGTGCAATAGCTGCGGCAAGGGTAGAACAGTGGAAATAAAGAATTCACAAGTTGAAACTGCAATTGAAATCATGCGGGAAGCATCAAAATGGTTAATTCGGATCTGTAAACCATTATGACATTTAGTTGTTTCGATCAAGTTCAGCGAAAAATGACAGGTAAATTTGATGTGACATTTTATGGGAAAAGAATATAAAAATATAGTATTTTGATGAGAAAAATCCCAATTATCAAGTTTTGTTAAAAGATGAGTAGCTGCAGAGAGGAAAATAAGAATTTTACCACATTACACAGGGAATATATGGATCACATGAAAATTCATTTAGGTGTTTCTGTCGTTATGATTGCATTGTTCATGATTACATTGCCGATGCTTTCTTTAGGGCAGACATCCCGGTTTCGCCACAAAATTGACAAGTCCGAGATCCTCTTGCAATTCCAAAAACAATTATTCAAACCGCTCAACTCGAAGCTGGAAGAATTTCAACAAGCATTTGAAGAAGATTATCAAGCAGAAGATTATGTCTTTGACGCATTTGAGGCGTTTAAGAAAGCAGATTCTGCCTATGAACCGGTACTGCAAAATTGGGTTAAGCAATTTCCGGCTTCCTATGCACCATACGTTGCACGTGCCGAATATTGTTGCGCGTGTGCTTTGCAGGCACGCGGGAATAAACGTGCAATAGAAAAAGATCAAAATGAATATAAAGAAATGGAACGGTATTATTCCCTTGCGCTGCTCGATATCGATCAAGCATTGAAATTGAATGTCGGAATAGATGTGTGCTATGCCTTGAAGGTGGAAATTGGAATGGCATTGGAAAAAGAGGAATTGATAACCAATGCTCTTATTGAAGCCTCAAAATATCATCCTTATGGATATCGAGTGAGATTGAAATACTTACAGACACTGACACCGCGAAATGGTGGTTCCTATGAAAAGATGGATGGATTCATTGTCAGCTGTACTAAATTTGCCGTCTATAATCCCAAACTCAAAGAGCTTTCTGCTGCAATTCCTGCCGACAGAGGAAGCGCATTATCTTATCTGGGGAAGTATGACCAGGCGGTGAAGATGTATACAGAGGCGTTGAAGTACTCGAATCATCATTCTTATTATGCGGATCGCGGCGATGCATATGCTAAATGGCAGGACTACAAACACGCGTTGGAGGACTATGACCGTGCATTGGAATTGAGTCCGAATGATCCGGAGTATTTGCGTAGTAAAGCGCAAGCGCTTTCAAATCAGAAACGTTTTATTGAAGTACAAAAAATGAAGGGACAGTCGAGGCAAGCAGACACAGACGATGATTGGTCGCTGAAGAAACCATCCAAGGACGAAAATGTGCAGGCAATTGGGCATTATCAAAAAGGAGATGATTTCAGGAGGTCAGGACAATTTGAACAGGCAATTTCGGAATATACGGAAGCCATTCGCTTTCTACCGGATGAATATATCTTGTACCTCTACCGAGGTAGATGTTATTTTCAAATGAAAAACGATGAAGCGGCATTACAAGATTTTCTTCATGTCATCGAGAGAAAGCGTGACAATATTGAGTCGTACATCAAAATCACATTCATCTATGCTAATCGCGGAATGTATGACGATGCCCTTAACTCTATCACTTCGGCAATAACATTAAAACCTGACGATGGAGAGGCATATTATTACCGTGGGCAAGTATATGAAAAAAAAGGAATGAATATTGAAGCTGTTCAAGATATACGGCAGGCTTGTGAATTGGGGTATCAAAAAGCATGCAGAGAATATAAGATAAACAAGTGACCCAGAGGAAAAAAATGATCATAATTTATGAAAGGATAGGATGGAAAAAACATGTATGTCCATGGTATCTTGGATACGTATTAGCAAGTCCGTTGCGGCGGCTCTATCAGAATCCAGAGAAAATCCTTAATCCTTATCTCAAGCAAGGGATGAAAGTTTTGGAAGTAGGTCCCGGGATGGGATTCTTTAGTTTGCCTATGGCAAGGATTGTAGGTGAATCTGGGCGGATATTCTGCATCGATTTGCAAGAAAAAATGCTCCAGAGCCTTCGACGCCGCACTATGAAGGCAAATCTTCTTGGCAGAATAGAGATGCGTCTTTGCAGCGAATCTTCGCTTCGAATTGATGACCTAGCAGGTTCGATGGATTTTGCTTTAGCTTTTGCGGTTGTACATGAAGTGTCGGATCAAAAACTACTTCTTATGGAAATATTTCGCTCACTTAAAAAAGACGGACTACTCTTGCTATCCGAACCAAAAGGACATGTAACAAAAGAAGAATTTGAGAAAACAGTTGTATTTGCACAGAGCAATGGAATGGAAAAAGCAGGTTCTCCGAGCATACGTGGAAGCCATTCAGTCGTTCTGAGAAAAATCTGAAGGAATAACGTTGAAATTCTAATTCGCAAGAAACACATCCACTGAGCGTTATGTATGAATCATTTAATATAGGAGGATGAACCATGTCGTATACATATGATCAGCTGAGTAAGATGACCGTAGCTGAACTTCGGGAAATTGCCGATGGAATTGAGCACGAAGCTGTGCATGGGCATAGCACGATGCACAAGGAGAAACTTCTACCCGCCATCTGTAAAGCGTTGAACATCGAAATCCATTCGCACCATACCGTAGTGGGTATTAACAAAGCGGCGATGAAAGCAGAGATTAGAAGTTGGAAGAAGAAACGGGCCGAGGCGCTTGCGAGCAAGGATTATGTGAAACTGAGCGAAATTCGCCAACATATCCATGAATTGAAAGTAAAGCTGCGGAATTCTATAGTATAGAAAACTCAAATGATTCTGTCCATCCGGAGAAAAGCAGTATAGATCAGTCAGATTTAGATGAAAGAATATGGCTCTTGTTTATCATTGCTTCTGATGTTAACAAGTAAAGAGTTAACGTTGACACTGAGCGTGAGAAAGTGGAAAAGGATGTTTTTCGTGTAGGAAAAATCTCCTCGAGTGTGGAACTAAAAATATCTATTCGCTGTTTTGGCACTCGAACTTCTTTATCATCCACTAACAAAAGCAGGAGATACATATGAAGCATCCTTTTTTATCCCTCGCAGTAGCACTCTTAGCCCTTTACATAATGGCGCCAGCGCAAGAAGTCAAATCGACGACTCGCCTTGAGAAACAACACAAAACGACTCACTTTATGAAAAGCCATTTAAAGGAATCTGAGTTGAATCTTGTTGCGACAGTGCAAGGTAAATCGGTGGAATCCCAACGAGGGGCAATTCAGACCCTGAGAGATATGGAGCAATTGTTTCCTGAATATCCATTTGCTTCTATCATCACACCGTTGGAAACAATATTGAAAGATGAAACATCCGACTCTATTGCACGCAGGCTTGCAGCGCTTGCATTGGATGAACTACATTCTGATGCCGGTGATGCTGTAATCAAGGATGTAGCTGATAAGTCTGATGACAAAGGATTACAAACACTTTGTCAAGCCTTGTTAGTGAAGAATCTAAAAAACTTGGATTAAAATTATTGTGTTTCTCGGTATTACATTACGAGTAACTGCCTTATTGTATATATTCAAATTGCAGATGAACAAATTAGTAATGTTCCAGGAAATAGATTGATCATGCTATGACGATTAAAGGATATGCATTTGTAAATGCATATCCTTTAGTTATATGCAAATGTTCTTTAGAAATGAGATAAATGAAGATATATTCTTTCAACGTAAGCTATTGTAACCAAATCAACTCTATCCATCACAATCTAACAGGAAGATTTTTTATGAAAAGATTCTCATTCTATATCGTACTAGTCCTTGTAGGAATGATTTTCTTAGGGGTCACGGAGACTTCCGCTCAAAAGAAAATGAACAAAGAGGCAGTCCTTTGGGCTGCTGAAGACATCAAATGGGAACCATTGCAAGGTGGACCTCCGGGCGTTATGACTGTAACGCTTTGGGGTGATCAGACCAAGGGAGCGTATGGTGGTATGAATAAATTCCCGGCAGGCTTCAAAGCGCCACTTCATTACCATACGTATGCTACAAAGATTGTGGTTATCAAGGGCGCATATACATTGAATGGCAAGAAGTATGGCCCCGGCTCTTATGTCTATGTTCCGGCCGGTGTGAAACATGAAAGTGGTGGTGTCGAGGATTCTGAGTCCATCTTTTTTATAGAGCAGTCCGGCAAATTTGACATAGTGCTTGTTAACCCGCCGAGCGAGAAGAAATAGAACGAAGATAGGTTCACAGAACTCGTGAGGAAGATATTTATGCGGTTTACACTCTCGACGTCCATTCATCCGTAAAAAGTATATCAATGGTGCTCACTCAACGCCGCCGTTAGTTGGTGAAGATGGTCGGCAGCGTTGAGTGGTGCGGGTAGACGATCTTTCGCTGTTTTAGTCTCATTGCCTCTCCTCAGCTTGCCATTTCTGATTTACCGGTAGGACCATTAAAACAGCAACAATAATATTTCTTTAGCAATGCAATCATTGAGATTTTAAAAGAGTCAAGATGTGATCGTGAATTTTATCCATACTACCTCATTTACTTAGATTCTTATTCTTCGGATATTGCTTTCTATAAGGCTTTATTGTAAATTAAGCCATTAGAAGTATCACCTGAAATAGTGCTTTAAGTCGGACTTGATAACTCTCATAGTATTTTCAAAGCATCAAAAAAAGCAAGGGAATGATCTTTTTCAATCTGCGGTTTTGTTTTTTCTTCTTATAGTAACGTGCGGTTTTCTTACTCCTGCTTCACCACAGAATGTTCCTCCACAGGATGCGCCAACTGTAGCGGAAGAGCAGGACTATGCATTTGCTTTTGGCCTCTATCGCGATAGTCTCTTCCAACTTGCCGGTCAGCAATTCCAAGTCTTCGCCTCGAAATATCCCAACAGTATTAAGCGGCAGGATGCAGCGTTCCTTGGCGTTGAATGTCTTTTTCAATCGTGCCAATTTCAAAATGCGATAATAAAGTACGCCGAATTCATTCAGCAGTACTCGACATCACGCTATGTTCCAGAGGCTTATCTCAAACTTGGACAATCACGTATTCGTTTAAAAAAGAACAGTGAAGCGATTACTGCGTTTAAAACCGTGCTCGAAAATTACAGCGAAAGTGAAAAAGCCGGTGAAGCTGCGTATTGGATCGGTGAAGCTTCTCTACGAAACGATGACGCGCAAAACGCTCTTAAATATTATACGCTTGCGTATGAAAATTTTCCAAAGAATCGATTGCGTGACTATGCATTGTATTCCATTGCGTGGACATATCAGAAGCGGACCGAATACGCAAAAGCGGCTGATTGGTACGGCAAGTTAATCTTAGAGTTTCCGCAAAGTACTCTCACACCCGGGGTGTATGTCCACATAGGTGAGTGTTTCTATTATGCGAAAGAATACCAGCGGGCTATTGATGTATTGACAAAATCACGTCTGGATATTCACGATGAAGAAGAATTAGGGAATGCGGATTATCTTATCGCCGAAGCGTTTTACAAGTTAGGCGATAATGATAGCGCTCAGAAACGGTACAAACAATTTCTTATTGATCATCCTCAGCACAAACTTTCCCCGGAAGTACTGTATGTGTTAGGATGGAGTTATCTCAATCAAAAGAACTATCCCAAAGCGATTGAAATTTTTCATGCGCTTGCCGAACGGTCAGATGAACTTGGTTACGCTTCACTCTATCGCCGGTCCGTCGTAGAGCGCCTGATGGGAAAAATCGATAAAGCACTGCAAACACTCGATGAAGTGCTCAAACGTGAATTGCAGGGAGAATGGTCCGATAACGCCCTGTTTGATATCGGCATGATTTATTTTGAAGAAAACAATCTCAGTGAAGCGAAATCGTATTTTCAACGGCTTATAACGGAATTTCCAAAGAGCGATGTGATGGCAGATGGATGCAGGATGCTGGGCGAGTGTTTTCTGACGGAAAACAATTTTAAAGATGCAGAAGGTTGGTTTGAAAAGGCATTGGCACTTCCTACTGCATCATTCGATGTAAAGGTTGAAGCAGGGTTTCAATCGGCGTTGTGCATTTTTAAGTTGAAGCAATACAAAGATGCAGCAGCGATGTTTTTGGTATTCATCCAGCAATATCCGAAGCATCCAAAATCCAGTGAGGCGAAATTCTATCAGGCAGAAGCAGAATATCGACTTGGCAATTTTGGCAAATCGGCCCGACTTTATCAGGAGTCCGCGGAGGGTTCCGGTACGAAGAAAGAAGAATCTTTATATGGCGTTGCGTGGTCTTTCTACAAGCTAGGTAAATTTCAACAAGCAATCGAATCGTTTGAGCAGCTTCTGGTAGGATATCCGAAAGGAAAATATGCATTTGATGCCCGCTTGCGGATAGGGGATGCCTATTTCTACCTGAAAGAATACAAAAAAGCAATCGGCAGCTATCGCGCGCTTATCCGTCTTTATCCTGATAGCGGTTCTATCGATTATGCATATTATCAGCTTGGACAGAGTTCCGCTATGGATGGAAATAATACAGAAGCCATTAAAGTGTTTGAGGGATTGATCAAAGCATTACCGCAATCCACACTTGCCGACGATGCGCAATTTGCGCAGGGCTGGATCAATTTTCAGCAAAAAGAATATGGAGAAGCAATCAAGGAATTCCAAGAGTTAGTGAAGAACTATCCAAACAGCGAACTTGTGCCCCGCGCATATTACAGTCTTGGCGATAGTTACTATAATCTTCAACAGTATGTGGCGGCCGAGAAATCGTACCGTGAAGTGCTCAGGCAATTCCCGAAGAGCAATTATGTTGCCGATGCCACGACAGGAATTCAGTATTGCTACGTTGCCCAGGGAAAAGATGCCGATGCGGTAGAAGTTATTGACGATTTTGTAAAAGAGAATCCAACTTCGGCTGCTTCGGAAGATCTTCAGTTGAAAAAAGGAGAACTGCTTTTTAATAAGAAGAAATATGCAGATGCAGTAAAGGTCTACCGTGGATTTGCCGAAAAGAATCCCAACTCCAAGCGTTTAGCGTCCGCGCTGTACTCTCTGGCAAAATGCTATCGTGTGGAAGGAATTCCGGATGAAGCTGTACTCACATTTGAGCGAGTAGCAAACACTCCCAACGCTTCAGAAAAAGTGATTGGACAATCATTATTTGAGGCTGCAGAAATATACAATTCTCAGCATAAAACGGAAAAAGCCATTCTTGTTTTGCAGCAGGTTCAAGAAAAAGTGAAAGACCCGGAGATTATAGCCGAGGCAAAAATACGAACAGGCCAATCATTTCAATTAGCGGACAACACAAAAGATGCAAGCGCACAATTTGAACAGGTGATCAAAAATTTTGGGGATTTACCGATTGCTGATGAAGCAAGGATTGCACGAGCAAGAATTTATTTTCAAGGAGGTGCGTTCGATCAAGCGAAAACCATTGCAGAAATAATTGCGATATCACGCAAAGATGAACTTGGTGCAGAAGCCCAGTACATTGTTGGCGCATCTCTTGCGGGAAAGAAAGAATGGGCCAATGTCATAACGGCACTGCTTCGGGTGAAATATATTTTTCCCTTCTATGAACGATGGGTCGGAAGAGCATATCTTGGTCTAGGTGATGCTTATGAGCAAACAAAAGATGCGAAACGCGCTCGTGAATCATATCAAGCCGTGCTGAAATCAAAGACCGACAAATCGGTGATTGAAGAAGCGCAACGTCGCCTCAATAGAATGGAGCAACACTAGTGCGCCGGGTGTTTGGTTTGCTGGAATGGAACTTTCTGTTATTGCTGTTCATACCTGTGACGGTCTTGCTTGCGCAAGAAAATCAGAAAGAGCAAGAAAAGAAAAACCCGGAGAGTCAAAATCTGAACATCGGAGCACCGCAACAGGATACAAGTATTTCTGGTATAAAAGCAGAGCAGCGGCAGCTTCCAAAATTTGATTTGCCGGAATATGTCATTACGGGCGTTGCTACAGTAGATTTACCGAAGGCAGAGAAAATTTATTTCGAAGATGTTGAGGATATAATGCACATAAAGAGGAAGTCGTTTGGGAATAGACAGCGCGAACGTGAAACGAGAGAACTGGAAGTGAAGCGCTTGGATGCTTCACAAGCGGAGTTGAATACATATTCCGGTATGGTGCAAGCGGGAATCGGTTCGTACTTTACACCTCAAGCGGGATTTTGGTTCGGTCAATCGCTGCCGAATTATCAATATACTCTTGGCGGTACATATCATCTCACCAATGGATTTGCGCAACACACTGACCAATCGGATGGAAGTTTTACAGCAGTAGGCAGAACATATCTTGCATCAATCGTACCGACGAATCAGAACGCAGCACTGGATGGCGGGTTCGGTTACAAGAATGAATCATTTCGTTTCAATGGTTCAACAACACCCGATCTCCAACGATCAATTTCTGATTTCCAACTGAAAGTGGGAATAGAAAACCAGGCAACGAACAATCTTCCCTATTCGGTCGGAATTTCTCTCGATAACATTGATGTGTCGGATTCATCTGTCTCTGCAAATGAAACTCGCTTCGATCTGAATTTACAAACCGATTTGCCTATTGCTTCTCTTCCTCTTCAAATGAAATTTCATGGGATGACTGCATCAGGCGGATTGGGATTTATGGATGTCTCAGGTGGCATTCAACATTACTGGTATGCAGGCATGCTTTTCGAAGGATCGCTGCATGTGTATTGGGCAGAAGGGATGGCAGGACAGAGCCTTTTTCGCTTACGTCCGCATTTGACGGTAAGTTATCCGATGACATCACAGCACCGCATCTACGTGTTATATAAGCCAATGATCATTCCGATGACGCTGGCATCGAATATTCGAATAAATCGATTTCTTTCTGCTGCTTCGCCGATACGACATACAGATGTGAGTAATGCGGGCGAGATTGGCGTTGAATCGGACTGGAATGAGATAGTTCGAAGCCGCGTGTCCCTCGGCGTGAAATCAATCAGTGATTTGACCATGTACTCAGACTCTTCTCGCCAAGGAGTCTGGACGTCGGTATACAACGGAAATGTAACAATTATCACATTCTGTGCGGAAATGGTTGCAAAGTTCGAGTCTAATGATTATTTTGCTTCTACCATAATGCTTCGATCTATTAAGAATTCGTTTTTAGGAAAACGAATTCCATATTTTCCATTAATCGAA
>Ga0182021_10009178_pt1 | contig 11705 bp, 11 predicted proteins | sample 612E3MmetaG_FD_120493 | JGI IMG/M metagenome (GOLD analysis project Ga0182021, IMG submission 120493) | Permafrost microbial communities from Stordalen Mire, Sweden - 612E3M metaG (Illumina Assembly) | ecosystem: Environmental > Terrestrial > Soil > Wetlands > Permafrost | place: Sweden...
CAGCACTTCCATTACCTTCCGGGTCCAGACTGGCGTGCGGATGTAGAGAGCCAACCGGCCACGACCGGCGCCAGGCCGAATGCTCCCGACGCTACCCCCGCACTGCCGGAGCACCTCGACGCGAGAACGCGCCGACTGATGCTAGGATGCGTCCGTGGTCAAAGTCGCATAGCGGCCCAAGCGGCGCGAATGCGTCGGCCTTATGCAACTCTCAAAGAGATGGGGTCTCGATGTGAAGAGCGAAGCCAAGAAGCAGATGCTTGCCGCCTACAAACAGCGTGTGGAACTCGGTGGGGTTTACGCCATCACGAACACTGTTACCGGCAAGAAGCTCGTGGAAGCTACGCAGTCTCTCGCGGGAAGCCGCAATCGCTTTGAGTTCTCTCAAACCACGGGCTCGGCAGTATCGCTCAAACTCCAGAGAGATTGGAACACGTACGGTCCCGAAGGCTTCACGTTCGAGGTGCTTGAAGAACTGGAGAGAGGCGCGACGCAAACTACACGCGAATTTGCGACCGACCTCAAGACGCTGAAAGAGATTTGGTTGGAGAAGGGCCATCCCGCGGAACTGTATTGATGGCGGCGGCCATCAGATGCGAACTTCATGGTGACTGCCACAGTTGCGCAAGAGTCTACAGGCACTTTGGTCACCATGTGCCAAGATGCCGGATGAGTACTGCGACTATTTGAGGACTGTGATGCCTAAGCCCGGCGCCTAGTGTGCAAGACCGCGCATTGTCAGCTTGTCAAGACTCGTCGGCATTGGAGAGAACGACCATGAAGATACTTGCTATCTCTTGCAGCCCGAGACGAAAGGGCAACACCGTTGCAATGCTGGGGGAGACTCTCGAGGCCGCAGAAGCTGCTGGGGCCGAAGTGGAACTGTACAGTGTCGCCGGCAAGGACATTCAGCCCTGCGATGGTTGCTGGAGCTGTGCCAAGACCGGTAGATGCTGCAAAGAGGATGAAACGCAGTTGCTGCTTGAGAAGATGTTGGCCGCAGACGGCATTGTCTTTGGAGTGCCGGTCTACTTTCATGGCATGTCTGCACAGGCCAAAGCCATCATGGATAGGACGATATCGCTCAATTCTCCAGAGCGACGTCTTGCCAACAAGGTCTGCGGGGTGGTGGCGTCGGCCGGTTCGTTGGGACTGATTCAGGTACTTAAGGACTTCACTTATTATGCGCATTTGCAGCACATGCTGCCGGCCAATCATGTGGCTGCCTATCCAAGTTTTCGAGATGGCATAGAGAAGATGCCCAAGTGCCGGGAAGAGTTGAAAGACCTAGGAAAGCAGATGGTGGCACTCATCAACGTCGGCTTCCGGTTTCCAGCGGAATACGTCAGAGGGGCCGCCACCTTCGGAACTCACACGATGTGATACCTGAGGCTCCCGGCGTGGACGCGCTCGCCCGGTGAGCGCGGCAGGGGCGTCCGGGGCCTTGGGGCCGGGTGCTAGGAGGCCGCTGAAGGACGAAGCCTCGGCCCCCAGAACGCACTGGCCGGCACGATAGCACGTTCTCGGTCGCGCCCGTAGCGCTGCTACGATCGCTTTCTGCGTCCTTCTCTCGCGCATGTCCATCGCGCTCTGGTGGCGAAGCGTCTGAACCAGCGGCCTGCTAGACTTACAGCATGATGCCACGATCCGAATTCCTCATGGATCTCGCCGTGGATGTAGGGGAGGTCGTGTCGATGGGAGCGACGCCTCTGGGTGAACGGCGGGTGGTCCACATCCTGGGGGGCACATTCGAAGGGCCAGGCATGCGTGGCGAGGTCATGGCCGGCGGAGCCGACTGGCAACTCGTGCGCTCGGACGGTGTCCTGGAGCTCGATGCGCGCTACGCGCTGAAAGAGCAGGCCGGCGGCATCGTGCAAGTGGTCAGTCAGGGCTACCGTCACGGATCCGCTGAGACTCTCGCGGCGCTGGCGCGTGGCGAAGACGTGGACCCGGCGACGTACTTTTTCCGTACCCTCATGCGCTTCGAGACCGGAGCGCCGTACCTGGAGTGGCTGAACAGGACGTTGGCCGTGACCACCGCCGAACGGCAAGCGCGGCGAGTCTTGCTCAGCGCTTACAGGCTGGTGTGAGGCCCAACATGGTGGAAGCGTGGAAACCGATCTCCTAAAGACGTTCGTGGCGGTGGCGGAGGCGCGGAGCTTCAGCAAAGCTGCGCGGGCGCTCTACTCGACTCAGCCTACGGTCAGCCGGCAGATCGCCCGCCTCGAGGACGAACTCAAGACGAGATTGTTCGAGCGATACGGCCGTCACGTGGAGTGCACGGTTGCGGGAGAGCTCCTGCTGCCGCTCGCCCTTGCAATCGTCACTCGCACCGAGGACGCCATAGGCATGGTGCGCGAGCAGTCGGGCGCGGGTCCTCGCGGGGTGCATTTTGGGGCCGTCATGACCGTGATGGCCCACATACTCATTCCCATGCTGGGCCCTTTCATGGCTGCCTATCCGTCGATAGGCATCGATTTGATCGAGAAGGACGACGCCCAACTCGAAGAAGCGGTCATCAGCGGAGAGCTGGATTGCGGCGTCATGACCCCTTGGGGATCAAGCCGGGTGGCGGCGCATCACCTGCTTACCGAGGAGATCCTTCTAGTGGTCCCCTGGGGCCATCCGTTCGCCAGCCTACCGGTCGTACCCCTCAAGACCGTCGCGACCGAGATCATCCTGCTGCCCCGGGCGACCCTGAACATAAGCAACCTCATCGCCGAGGCTTTTCACCGGCAGGGCATTCCTGCCAAGTTCTCTTCCCGGTGCAACTACCCCGAGTTGAACAAGGCGCTTGTACGAAAAGGTCTGGGCGTCGCGCCGATGCCGAAGTTACTGTGCGCCCCTGAAGCTCTGGAGGGGCTCGTGGCGATTCCCTTCGAGCAGCCCATCACCCGCGATCTCCATCTGATCTACCCGCAGGAGCGACCCCTGTCCGCAGCGGCAAGGGCACTGATCGCCTACATTCGAACCCACGTCGCCCAGCAGACTGGGGACTAGCACTGTGCCGACGGGCTGCTAGAATCCGGACTAGTTCAAGAATCGAGCTCCGGGATAGAAACACAGTCCGGTAGGTAGTCCGGGCGCACCTCCCTAGGCCTTTCGGCATCTGGGGCGGTGTCAGTAACCTCCCCCTTGGGTGTCCGTTCCCGGCCAAGGCTCTCACAACGGGGAGGTTTCACTATGCCCAGGAGCAGTGTCAGCGCGACGCTGACCGTGTACTTCGACGGCCAGTTCTGGGTTGGTCTCTATGAGCGAGAGGATGACACCGGGCTCTTCGTCGCGCGCCACACCTTCGGGCCGGAGCCGTCACTGCCCGAGATCGCCGAACTGGTGAAGGATCCGCTCTGGTCTCAACTGAACTTCTTGCCGGCCGGCAGTGGCTACCTCCGGGCGACCGAAGCAGGAGCGAATCCCAAGCGACGGCAGCGTGAAGCCGCTCGGCAGGTTCTTGGATCGGGAGCGTTGACCAAGGCTCGAGCGGCGCTCAAGCTTGCTCTCGAGGAATTCGCGAAGGAAGCCAAGGCGTCTGGGCGGAAGCGAAGCCTGGCCGAGGCGGCCGAGCGTCGGGCAAAGCTGGTGGCCAAGCGAAAGCAGAAGAAGCGCGGGCGCTAGCAGGCTGCTAAACCTCTTGGTTCTGTCCATCATCTGTTAGGCTGGAGGCACCGCTTCGTGTCCAGCTTCCCGCGGAGGTGCACGTGCCCGACGATCCTGACCCCATTCCCGGCGGCCTTCATTCTGTGTACAGACTTGACCCTGAACCCCCGCCCGTAACAGAAGTCCTCGGCTGGCGCTACCACCACGTCGGCATTCCCACGATTCTGGTGCACGATGGCGAAACCTATCTTGAGCAACATGGACTGCACACGTCGGGCTTCAGCACCAGCCCCTTTGGCATCGAATGGATGCGTTTCGAGGACGACAGCCGGCTTCACGAGCTCATTCGCACCGTTGCACACGTCGCTTTCGAGGTCGACGACCTGGATGCCGCTCTCGATGGACAGCTCGTCATCACGCCTCCCGGTTCGCCATCGGAAGGCGTTCGTTCCGCGATGATCGTTCACAACGGCGCCCCGGTGGAACTCATTTGGTTCAGGAAGCCGGAGTCGCCTGGGTCTTGACAGATCCACCCGCTGCTGCCCGACCGCCGATCAGGCCGTTCGGCGCAGGTAGAGCCGGCTGGCGCGCGGCACGCAGACAGCGAGGATGGCGAGACACCAGACCAGCGAGGCTGCCACCGGATGCTGCATGGGCCAGTCGCTGATCGCCGACGCCGGGTTGGGGTTGCCGAACAGCGCCCGGCAGGCTGAGGCCACGGCGCTCACTGGGCGCCAATTGGCGATGGTTCCCAGCCACGAGAACATTATGATGAACACGATGCCCTGGGCAGACTCGGGGCTGGCCGCGGCCAGCCCCGAGGCAGGCGTTCATCCACGAGAGCGCATAGCTGAAGAGAAGCGCGAGCCCGAATCCGGCAAGCACCGGTGCGAGACCCGCGTCCGGTCGCCAGCCGATGACCAGTCCGGTGGCTGCGAGGGTCACGCCGCAGAGGATCGCCGCGAAGAGGTCGGAGAAGGATCGACGAGCTGCTCGCCGACGAGTCGGTCTCGCTGGAGGACCGGGTGCCCCCGTCGTCACACCCGGTGCTCTTTGCGCACGACCCTGCGGGCTCCTGAATGCCAGGAGGTGCTCCAGTCCTTGGCCGGGACTATCTCGTCCAGGCGGTCGAGCTGGTCGATGTTCTTGAGCCGGGTATAGATGAGCTGCCACGCGCAGGGCCGGTCCTCGTCCACTTCGCAGTGCGTCTCGGTGGAGCCCCCGCAGGGACCGTTCAGGAGCCGTTTCGCGCAGCGCGTCACAGGGCAGATGCCGCCGAACTGGGCCAGCATGCAGTCGCCGCAGCCCAGGCACTTCTCGGTCCAGACGGCCTGCTCTTCGAGCGTTCCCATGAACTGCGTGTTGAGACCGGCGTAGACCGGCTTGTCCGGGAACCGTTCGGCGATTGTCTGCACGCCCACGCCGCAGCCGAAGGACACGATCGCATCCGCGTCGGCCGCCGCCTCCGCCAGGTCTTTGATGAACTCGTTCTCGCACTGGCGCTCGATGGTCTGCTGCGTCAGCTCAATGGGTTCGTTCGCGAGCCTGCGCGCCATGCGCACGGCGTACGAAGCGATGCCCACCTCGCGTTCGCCGCCGGCCAGACACACGGTGACGCAGGTGCCACAGCCCACGAAGAGCACCTTCTTGTGACCCGCGATCAGGTTCTTGAGCTCGGTGATCGATTTCGGAGAAGCAACAATCATTCTTAACCTTCGCTTTCCAAGTGCTGGGTATCCTTGAGCGGGCTTGGTCCCAGCGCCCTGACCGTGTTCACCATCTCGTGTACGCTCCTCACAAAGGTAGGAGCCTCGGCGGCTGAGAGGTTCACCATTCTGAGCCGCTCTTGGCCCACGCCGATCTCGGCCAGCATCTCGCGGATGCGGTCGGTGCGCTTGCGCGCCCGCAGGTTGCCCTCCAGGAAGTGACAGCCACCCTCCAGGCAGCCGGCCACCAGGATCCCATCGATGCCTTTGAGGAAGGCGTCGAGGATGTGCTCCATCTCGATCTTGCCGGTGCACGGCGTGTGAATGATGCGCACGTTGGTGGGGTACTGCATGCGCTTGGAGCCCGCCAGGTCCGCCGCCGCGTAGGCGCAGTAGTTGCAGCAAAACGCGATGATCTCGGGTTCCCAGGCGGGGTCGGCCGCCGCGGAGCCGGTCATCATGGTGGTTGTCGCCGAGGGCGTCATCTCGGGCGTCATCGGGTCGCTCCGCCCACGAGCAGTTCGTCGAGCATAGCGACCAGGGCCTCGTCTTCCTGATGGAGGAGAGTGATGGTCCTGGCCGGGCACGAGGCGGCGCAGCTACCACAGCCCATGCACATGGCGCCCTGGATCTCGGCCTTGCCGATCTCGTTGATCATCGGGGCGCCATACGGGCAGACCTTGACGCAGGTGGCGCAGGCGACACAGTCGGTGGGGTCGACCTTGGCCACCTGTCCGGGGATTGCGAGATGGGTCTTGGAAAGGATCGTCGTGGCTCGTCCCACGGTGCCCATGGCCTGGGCGATGGTCTCGTCCATGAAGCGTGGCGAATGGGCCAGGCCGCAGAGGAACTCACCCTCGTTGGCGAGATCCACCGGGCGGAGCTTGGGATGGGCCTCGAGGAAGAACCCGTCGGACGTCAGGGCGCTGCGGAGCTGCCCCGACAGCACCGGGTTGCCGGTCGCGGGGGCTATGCCGGTGGAGAGCACCAGCAGGTCGGGCCGCAATACCAACTCGCGGTTGCTCGATGCGTCGTGGACCTTCACACGGAGGTTTCCATTCACTTCGGTCACAACGGGCTCGCCCTTCTCGGGATGGCGCACGAACAGCACGCCTTCTTCTCGCGCCTTCTGGAAGAACAGCTCGCGGAACCCGTAGGTGCGGATGTCGCGGCCGAGTACGGCCACGTTGGCGTCCGGCAGCCGGCGCTTGATCTCAAGCGCGTTCTTGACTGCCTCGGAGCAGCAGACGCGGCTGCAGTAGGGGTGCTCGTCGTTGCGGCTTTCCACACACTGGATCATGACCACGGTGGGGTTCTTCTTACCCTGGAGCTCCTGGGGGAGCTCGCCGGCGGCTAACGCCGCCTCCAGCTTGCTCTGGGTGGTGACGTGCCGGTTCTTACCGTGCAGGTAGAGCTCGGTGGTGCGCTCCTGCCCGCCCGTGGCCACGATGATCACGCCGTGGCTGACCCGCTGCTCGTGGCCGCTCACATTCAGCACGCTCTTGAACTCGCCGATGTGTCCGGTGATGCTGGCGAGGGTGGCGTTGAGGTGAACCTCGATCAGAGGGTGAGACTTGACCTTGACGACCAGCTCGCGGAGGTACTCCTGGGTGTCGGTTCCCTCGAGCGTGCTGTGGACCTGACGCATGACGCCACCCAGTTCCGGCTCCTTCTCAACCAGATGCACCTTGAAGCCCTGATCGGCGATGCCGAGGGCCGCGGTCATGCCGGCCAGGCCGCCGCCCAGGACGAGCGCGGAGGCGGTCACCGGCTGCTGGCCCGTTTGCAGGGCTTTCAAGTGCCGTGCCCGTGCCACCGCCATGGACATGAGGTCGATAGCCTTCTCTGTCGCGGCGACCGGCTCGTCCTTGTGCACCCACGATCCCTGGTCGCGGATATTGGCCATCGCGAACAGGTACTGGTTGAGACCGCTGTCACGCAGCGTCTCCTGGAAGAGGATCTCGTGGGTGCGCGGCGAGCAGGACGCCACCACCAGCCGGTTGAGCCGGTGATCCTTGATCATGTCCTTGATGTGCTGCTGGTTGGTGTCGGAGCAGGTGTAGAGACTGGCCTCGGCGTGTTGGACATTGGGCAGTTTGGCGGCCTCCTCGGCCACGTGCTGCACGTCGATGACCGAGGCGATGTTCTGGCCACAGTGGCAGATGAAGACGCCCACGCGCGGCGGCTCGTCGGTGGTGTCACGCTCCCAGGGATACTCCCGGCGCTTCATGAGGGTGCCGCGCGCTTCGGCTAGCTGGTCCATGGCGCAGCCCGCGGCAGCGGAGGCCTGAGCGACGGATTCCGGGATGTCTTTGGGTTCCTGGAACGCGCCGGCCACGTAGAGCCCCGGCTTGGAGGTAGCGAGCGGAGCGAGCCGTTCGGTCTGCGCGAAGCCGAACTGGTTGAGGTCCAGGCCCAGCTTGCCGGCCGTCTCCCGGACGCTCTCCGGAACCCGGAGGCCCACGCTCAGTACCACGAGGTCGAATTCTTGTTGCTGCTCAGCCCCCGTCTGATCGAAATACCGCACACGCGGATTCTTGCTGCCCGGCATCTCCACGACGCGTGAGGGGATGGCCCGGATGTATTTCACGCCGTGCTCGTCGCGGGCGCGGTTGACGTAGCTGTCGAACTCCTTGCCGAAAGCCCGGACGTCCATACAGAAGATGGTGGCGTCCAGGTCGTTCTTGCCGTGAGCGTGCTCCAGGGCGACCATCGCCTCTTTGGTGGCACTCATGCAACAGATCGACGAGCAGTAACCGTTGCCGCGCGCGGCGTCACGGCTGCCGACGCACTGGATGAAGGCGATACGCTCCACCTCGCCGCCGTCAGAGGGCCGCTGCACGTGTCCACCGGTGGGGCCTGCAGCCGACAGCATGCGCTCGAACTGGACGCTCGAGAGCACGTTGGCATAGCGCCCGTGGCCGAACTCGCCGCGGAGAGAGGCTTGGAACTCCTCGAAGCCGGGGGTGAGGATCAGACTGCCCGCGTCGATCTCGATCTCGGTAGGCAGTTGGTCGTGGCACACTGCCCCGGCGGTGCAGGCCTTCACACACTGCATGCATTCGCTGCAGAGGCCGCACGCCAGGCAGCGCTCGGCCTCGGCGACGGCTTGTTCGGCTGTGTAGCCCTGGTCGATCTCGTTGAAGCCGGCGACTCGTCCCGCCGGGTCGGCCTGTGGCATCTTCACCCGCTCCTGCTTGGGAGCGTCGGGCCTGGGGTTCTTGGCGATCTCTATCTGGTCCGAGGCGGACCCGGACGCTGGAGTGATCTTGACGCCCCGCACATACGCGTCGATGGCCTCGGCCGCCCTATGACCTTGGGCCATCGCGTCCACCATCGCGGCAGGTCCCAGAACGGCGTCGCCGCCCGCGAACAGGCCGGGGACACTGGTGGCCAGCGTATCCTTGTCGGCCACGATGCGGCCGCCGGGGCCGGTCGCCACGCCGAGATCGGTAGCGTCGATGCCCTGGCCTATCGTGACGATCACCGTGTCGGCTGCAAGCAGCGAGGTCTTGGAGTCGTCGAACTGGGGAGCGAAGCGACCCTCATCGTCGAACACCCGCGTACAGGCCCGGAAGGCGACGCCGGTCACTTTGTCGCCGCTGGTCTCGACGCGAGTCGGCCCCAGGCTGTTGTGGAACACCACGCCTTCTTCGAGCGCCTCGGCCGCCTCCCAGGAGTGGGCCGGCATCTCGGCGCGACTCTCCAGACAAGCGAGGTGCACCGAGGAGACCCCGGGCATCCGGCGCGCGCAGCGCGCGGCATCCATGGCGACGTCGCCGCCGCCGATCACAAGTACGTTGGACCCGAGCGTGGGGGTCTCGCCGCTGTTCACGCGGCGGAGGAAGTCCAGTCCCGCCCACACACCGGGCGTATCTTCGCCGTCGATACCGAGCTTCCGGCTGATCCACGCCCCAGGCGCGGCGAACACGGCCTTGAAGCCCGCGTCGAGGAGGCTCGCGGGATCGGAGACCCGCGTATTGGTCTTGGCTTCGATGCCCAGATCGAGTATGGACTGGATTTCCCTGTCGAGGATGTCCTTTGGCAGGCGATAGCTCGGGATGCCGTAGCGGAGCATACCGCCCAGGTGCGGCTGGGCTTCATAGAGCGTCACCCCGTAGCCCAGCACGGCCAGGTCGAAGGCTGCCGTCAGGCCGGCGGGTCCGCCGCCGATGACGGCGACCTTGGCATCGAGTTTGGCGGCCGCCGCGTTGACGGGCGGGCACTCCTCCGGGTTCGCCATGACGTAGTCGCCGACGAAGCGCTTGAGGTCGCGGATGGAGACCGCCTGGTCGACGTCGGTGCGGTTGCACTCGTCCTCACAGGGATGCTGGCAGACCCGTCCGCACGCCGAAGGCAGGGGGCAGCGCTCGCGCACGAGCTCGTAGGCCTCCTTGAACTTGGAGGCCGCGACGAGGGCTACGTAGCCCTGGGCGTTGACACCGGCGGGGCAGGCGGCCTTGCACGGCGCGCGCCCCGCGGCCTTGGAGATGCCGAAGACGTTGGGGATGGCCTGTGGATAGGGCCGGAAGATCGCCTTGCGGGTGCCCAGATTGCGGTCGAACTCATTGGGCAGGTCCACGGGGCAGGCGTCGGTGCAATCGCCGCAAGCATTGCATTTGACAAGATCCACGTAGCGCGGGTTCTGACGGAGCCTCACCTTGAAGTTGCCAGGCTCGCCGCTGATGCCCTGGACGTCGGCCATGGTGATGATCTCGATGTTCTTGTTGCGGGCGCACTCCACCAGTTTGGGGGAGAGGATGCACATGGCGCAGTCCCCGGTGGGGAAGGTCTTGTCCAACTGGGCCATCCGCCCGCCGATGGCCGGCGAGGAGTCCACCAAATAGACTCTGAAACCGCTCTCGGCAAGGTCGAGCGAGGCCTGGATGCCGGTGATGCCGGCACCGCAGACCATCACGGCGCCTACCGGCTCCTTGGCCTCGGAAGGCTGCACGGCCTCGTTCGGCGCGCCCGATCCGTTCCCGTTCCCGTTATTACTCATCGTGCCTCGTTCCCCAGCAATCCCTTGGATCGCAGCAGCTCTCGCGGATCGACCACCAGGCTATCGAGCGACACCTCGCTCGCCGAGCAGCCCATGGCCAGACCCAGCAGTTGCGTGAAATAGAAGACCGGCAGTTTGAACCGGTGCCCGTACTTGGCTTCGACGTCCTTTTGCCGCATGTCCAGGTTGAGCTGGCAGAGCGGACAGGCGGTGGCGACGCAGTCCGCCCCGGCAGCCTGGGCCATCGACAGTATCTTGTTGCTCAGATCGATGACGATGCTGGAATCGTGGATGGAGAAGCTCGCTCCGCAGCACTCGGTCTTATGCGGCCAATCGACAGGCGTGGCGCCAGCGATTTCGAGAACCTGGTCCATCAGCGTGGGATTCTCGGCGTCGTCGAACTGTGTGACTTCCGGCGGCCGCGTCAAGAGGCAGCCGTAGTAGCAGGCCACCTTCAGGCCCGTCAGCGGCCGGGTGATGGCCCCCGCGATGTCTCCCCGGATGTCCCGGCCCAGGATCTCCAGGAGGTGTCGCACCGGAGTGAGGCCATCGTAGTCCGCGCCGACCACCTGGGCGACCTTGGCCCGCACGGCCGCATCGCTCGCGATGTGATGGTTAGCCATTTTCAGGCGGCTGTAGCAGGAGGCGCAGGCCACGGCGACGGTCTGGCCGTGGGCTGCGCGCAGGTTCTTCGCGGGCAGGGCGTCGGCCAGGAGTGGGTCGCTGCTGTGGGCCGCGGTGGAGCCGCAGCAGATCCAGTCCTCCAGCTCAGGCAGTTCCAAACCCAGCTTGGCCGCCATCGCCATGGTAGAGATATTGAAGTCCTTGGCAGTGGCATCCAGAGAGCAGCCCGGATAGAACGTGTATCTCATCGCTTGCTCCCCTCGGCCGCCCTGTCGGCCTCGGCCTTGCTACCCTCGGCCGCGCGGCGGAACAGGCCTTCGCGCTCGCGCCGCCCGCCGACCCGCTCTCCGAGAAGGGGTAGCTTGCCTTTCGAGAACATCATGGGGGCCTTGTCCATGTCCTCGAAGAAGCGCCGCGTGCGCAGCTTGAAAGCCGCCATCAGGCCCAGTTCGTAGATGCGCCCACGCCTGCGGACTCCGTTCAGGAAGGCCTCGTTGAAGACGGGCAGGGCGGTCTCCGCCGGCGCGAGCCGCGCGCTCAGGCTGAGTGCGCGCAGCGCGTCGTTCATGCTGCAGATGTCCACTTGTTGGGGGCAGCGGGTGATGCAGGTCTGGCAGGACGTGCACTCCCAGATGAAGCGGCACCTGAGCACCGCCTCGCGCTGGTCCATCTGCACCATGCGGACCACCTCGTGCCGCTTGAGGTCGGCGCGCGCCGCCACGGGGCACCCGCTCGAACACTTGGTGCACTGGAAGCAGCTCATGGGCCGCGCCCCG
>Ga0182021_10009180_pt1 | contig 11704 bp, 10 predicted proteins | sample 612E3MmetaG_FD_120493 | JGI IMG/M metagenome (GOLD analysis project Ga0182021, IMG submission 120493) | Permafrost microbial communities from Stordalen Mire, Sweden - 612E3M metaG (Illumina Assembly) | ecosystem: Environmental > Terrestrial > Soil > Wetlands > Permafrost | place: Sweden...
GTTTCTTTGTTTCTTATTAATACTGTAAAATAAGTGACTTACATTGTGTTAGCCAAATATGGCATGAGAAATGCTTCTTAGTTATTACAAAGGAAAATTGTTTATTGGCTAATTCACGGTCATGAATGGCCGATAGTAAACACAAAGATAAAGTGTATGAACAATTTTTTCCTCCTGACTTGGGGAGACGTCATGTCTCCCCTTTTTTGTTATCTGATTCAACAGTAGCAGAAGTCCACGCAACGCAAATTCCAATAACCGCCCATCGTTGGGCAGTTGCCGAGTCGTAAAGAAGCAAAGACGGCAGGCCCATTCACCACAGGTTCCCTCATTAGGGCATCCAAGCCCGAGCTATTTCTGAGCGTCCCGACATCGTGGAGAAGGTTATAATGCGGCGGGCCTGCCTCTGGTGATCCGACTGGGACCCGTCGGGTCGGGACGGGTTGGAGGGCAGACCGCTTGGATGGAGGGCATCGCTTATGGGCGGCCGCCCAGGACGGAGCGAGCGAAGCGAGCGGAGTCCTGGTAAATATAAAGTTTCCTTATAGGACAATACGAGCGCAAGCGAGGCTATCATGCCGAGCCACCCTATGTCTTAACTTATGGGCGAGGCGTGAGCATGCGTTAAGCAAGCGAACACCTTATAAATCCCGAAGCCCGTGAGCGGAGCGCCTGCGGGACGCAAATCTTAAGCGGAGCGAACAGGCGTTGGCTTTTGTAATGAGTGTTACGAATCATTTCGTTGCTCTTTAATTGTCCCAATGGATTGATAAAGTAATGCTATGGAGCAAAAAGCATTCTTTCCCAGACTCCCTGGTATGGACCCAGAGTTCGCAACGGTGGGGGGCATGGGCCCCTTCTGTCCCTTCTGTGAATGCATTACACATCCTGACAAAAAAAGGATGCTTCCCGGGAGGCCCCCCATGTTCCTTTTTCGATTCGCCTATATGAAAAAGCCACCGCTGGAAATTTTAGAAAATTTGAAAAACAGGTGCTGCGATCTTGCCACAAGGAGGTGGTTTAATGGCCATCTTACTTCCTGAAAGGGAGTATCCGGTGATTTTGACAGACATCCTTTCAAGTTGTTATCATTAAATTTTATCTCTTGACTTTTCAAAGCAATTGAAAGATAAAAACAACATATTAAAATGTAGCAGTGTTAAATGTTCAACGACTATTATCATGCCTCCTTTTTGTAAGGATGGTGCCGTGATGAGATTATTGAAATCCCGTTTATCATCAAGAAGAGTGTGGGGGGTTTTATTTTTCTCATTATCCTATCACAACAAATTATGAGGAGGATCAAAACATGAATTCGCGATATTGGTAGCCATTTGTTACATCGATGCTTCATGACATGATCCTTTCTATCCTTAACGGGGTAATAATCCTGTCTAATACTCTATCATAAATCTTGTGCAATCGATGGGACCTAAAGCCAAACAAGACCTTGAATCTGTGGTATGAAGAGATCAAGAGAAACAATATAAAAAGGAGGTATTTATTATGTCGGACCAAAATTTTAAGACGAAACCAAGGTACGAATCGCCGATTCTTGTACCTTTGGGGGAGATGGTCAAAGGGTCTGGAGTTTGTTCAACTGGGTCATCAGCTTTAAACTCCACTACAGGGAATTGCTTTGCCGGTACTACGGTAGCTGCTGTGTTTTGCTCTGCTGGTGCTGCCGATGCGGCGTCTTGCGTTGCCGGTACTACTGATGCGGGTTGCTCTGCTGGTGGTGGCGATACGGCGCCGGTAAATTGCACGGCGGGAACTAATGCAACAACGGGTTGCACCATGGGTACTGCAGCACTCGCTACTTGCACGCAAGGTGTTTCCGCATTAACTGCTTGCTCTGCCGGTAACACTACGCTACCCGCTTGCACAGCCGGTACTGTTGCAACAGGGGCTTGTACGGCAGGCGGTGCTAAGGCATAGCAGATTGCACGGTCGGCAGTATTATGTAAGATATCGAATTACAGCTTGCCCGATTTTCTAATGCTATTTTCAGCGAGAATGATTTCTCCAAGCTGAAAGTAGCATTAGATTTTATTCCGCTGATGAAATATAATATTAGGAGGAAATGACCCATGAATCAAAAGGATAGACCTATTGTCAATCCCGTCGTTGTGCTTCGGGAAGAGTTCGACGACTGGGCCGTACTCTTCAATCCCGATACGGCCGATGCCATGGGAACCAATCCTATCGGTGTAGCGGTATGGAAACGGATGGACGGCAAGAGAAGCATTGAGGATATCGTGTCAGAGATCAAAAACAGCTTCCAAGATGTTCCGGACGCCTCTTTTAAAGAGATTGCCGTTTTCATTAATACGCTTGCTGAAAAAGGTTTTGTTGGGCTGGAAGTGAAGAGAAAATAACGGATGCCTAAGGAACTCAAGGACAAGACAGAACCTGCGGCATCAAAGGTCATGCGTACTCCGCGCAGCCTGGACATTGAAATCACTTCCCGCTGCAATCTGCGTTGCCGTTACTGTTACTTCTTCAACAACCCGGCGGTAGAGTACAGGGACCTTCCTACCGACGAATGGCTCACTTTTTTCGACGAACTGGGTTTGCTCGGCGTGATGAGAGTCACCCTGGCAGGTGGAGAGCCGTTTATTCGGGAGGACCTGCCTGTACTTATTAAGGGTATCGTTCGCAACCGAATACGTTTTTCCTTGCTTTCTAATGGTGTGCTGATTAACGATGAAATCGTCGCTTTCATCGCCAGCACAGACCGCTGCGAGCTTGTTCAAGTGTCGGTAGATGGTTCGTGCGCAAAGATTCATGACTCCTGCCGCGGGAAAGGCTCTTTTGACGGTGCGATCCGCGGCATTCGTACCCTGCAGCGCCATGGAATCAACGTGGCGGTGCGTGTCACAATTCATCGCAACAACGTACATGATCTGGAAAACATCGCTCACTTTCTTTTGAATGAGCTAGGCCTACCGGGTTTCGGCACCAACTCTGCAGGGTATCTAGGCACCTGCTGCGTAAACGCGGATGATTTGCTGCTGAACATAGAGGAACGCAAAGAGGCCACGGCGATCTTGCTGCGCCTCACAGCAAAATATAATGAACGCATCTCGGCACAGGCCGGACCATTGGCGGATGGGCGCATGTCGCGCCGCATGGAAGAGGCACGGGCACAGGGTAAGCCGGCTTTTCACAATGGTGGCCGCCTCACCGGCTGCGGCTGCCCGAGCAATAAAATCTCCGTGCGCGCCGATGGCACAATCGTTCCTTGCAACATGTTAGCCCATGTTAAATTAGGGCGCGTCAACCATGATTCTCTGGCAGAAGTATGGCAAAATAGTTTTGCCTTAAACCAACTGCGCAATCGACATACGATCCCGCTGACCGATTTTAAGTTCTGTGCCGGTTGTCCATACATCCCTTATTGTACAGGCAACTGTCCGGGATTGGCCTACGCGTTAACAGGTATGGTTGATCATCCTAGTCCGGATGCTTGTTTGTGGCGCTTTCTTAAGGAAGGGGGCGTCATCGCATGAACATTTCAAGCGGGATGAAAAAACAGAAGATGGAAGAAGCTGAACTGCGGACGATCAACACTTTATATTTCTATTTGACCGAAGGGTGTAACATGGCATGCCGTCATTGCTGGATGGGTCCCCGGTTCGACGCCACAGGTAACCATTATCCCACCTTGCCGATTGAGTTGTTCGAGACGGCCATCCGCGAAGCCAAGCCGATGGGCCTGAATGGTGTCAAACTTACTGGCGGCGAGCCGTTGTTACATCCCCACTTCACCCGGTTGCTGGAGATTGTCCGGCGTGAAGAGTTGAAGCTGACGATCGAGACCAACGGCTTGCTGTGCACGGCGGAGATCGCCGCTGAGATCGCCAAATCTCCCAACCGGTTCATATCTGTAAGTATTGACGGAACTGATGCTGAGACCCACGAATGGGTGCGCTGTGTATCGGGAGCCTTTGAAGCGGCCCGACAGGCGGTGCGCAACCTTGTGGACACCGGCACCAGGCCGCAGGTCATTTTCACGGTGATGCGCCGTAATGCTGCTCAAGTAGACGCCATGGTGCGAATGGCCGAAGAACTGGGTGCGGCCTCACTCAAGTTCAACGTGGTTCAGCCCACTGCACGAGGCGAGAATTTGCATGAAAACCAGGAGACCCTGAACATCGCCGACCTCATCGCGTTGGGGCGGCATGTGGAAAAGGAACTGGCGCCTAAGGCCAAGTTGAAGATTATCTTTCATTACCCACCGGCTTTTAAAACCCTCCATAGCATTGCCAGCGGGGATGGGTGCGGCGTCTGCGGCATCTTCGGCATCCTGGGCGTTATCGCCAGCGGACACTATGCCCTGTGCGGCATCGGCGAACAGGTGCCCGACCTGATCTTTGGCGCGGTAGGGAAGGACGGGCTGGAAAAGGTATGGCGAGAAAATGCCATCTTGAAGGCTCTGCGGGAGGGATTACCTGCAAGGCTGGAAGGGGTCTGTGGCCGCTGCCTTATGAAGAGGCGCTGCCTTGGCTCGTGCGTTGCCCAGAACTACTACAGCAAGGCTAGCCTGTGGGCGCCATACTGGTTCTGTGAACAGGCGGAAGAAGCGGGTCTCTTTCCAACTTCACGCTTGGAAACAAGACCCACACAGTCTCCACTTACCACCATAGACAATGTCGTTTCAAAATAGTAATGGGAATGTTCCCGGGGCCATGTTCTTCGCTGCTTATGTTGGCCCCAGCATGAATCCGACTCTGCGCGAGCCGGAGATTATGGGGATTATGCCCTATGACAGCAGGCCCTTGTGCGTTGGCGATGTGGCCTTTTTTCTGCCATCGGGGGCTGATCAGCCGGTCGTACACCGCATTATACGTGTGACCCCCGCAGGTATATCCACACTTGGTGACAACAACACTCAAAAGGATACTTTTCTCTTACAGCCAAAGGACATTAAAGGCCAGGTGGTGGTCGCGTGGCGTGGCCAGAAGCGACGGAAGATCGCGGGCGGTCTACAGGGCCGGTTGACAAGTTACTGGTTTCGTTGGCTACGCGTCCTTAATCGTGGCGTGTCTCCTCTGCTGCATCCCCTTTATCAGGCCCTATCTCGCTGGGGGTTGATCGCCCGGTTGTTACCTGCTTCATTGCGGCCGCGAGTCGTTGTTTTTCGCGCCCACGGCCGGGATCATTTTCAGCTTCTGCTAAGACAGCGTATCATTGGCAGATACAATGACCAGAGGTATCATTGGCAGATACAACGGCCATTTCAATTATTTGTGGATGGAAGGGCGCTTCCAAGGCAGCAGGATATGGCCCGAGTGAATCGGAAATTTTTAATTAAACGGCAACGAACCATGAACCATCCACGGACGCAGGTAGTGTTGTATAGACTCGTCCTGGCTGATGGGAGCCATTGGGAAATTGTCGCCGGAGACGAGGAGGCCGCATTCATTGTTTCACAAATGGGATGTGCGATGCAATTACGCAAGACACCAGGCGCAATTGATTCAACTCACCACGGCAATCTGTACCGGCTTCTCGTCCAGGTTGACGCGCATTCGTCCGTGTTGGTTTATTATGTTCCGTTAGCATCAAAAAATGACGGCGTCGTTAACTGTATTTTAAGTCCACGCGATCACTGGGGCGGTCCGTACGTTAATCTTGTGAATTTATCGCTTGTCTTTGCTCGTCAAGCGCAGGCATGTGGAGGAGTCCTCATACACGGTGCGCTCGCTGAACGGGACGGCATGGGTGTGATCCTGACTGGGCCGGGCGGTAGGGGAAAGAGCACTGCTAGTAATCGGCTTCCGGTCACGTGGCGCTCGCTTTGCGACGATACCACGCTGGTGGTGCGGGATGCGCAAGGCAACTATTGGGCGCACCCCTGGCCCACCTGGAGCCGTTTCCTGGACAATGGACCAGGTGGCACGTGGGACGTGCAAAACGCTGTGCCTCTCAAGGGCATCTTCTTTTTGGCTCAAGCGGCTGAAGACCGGGTGGAACGGGTAGGCCCCGGACATGCTGTCAGCATGCTCGTGGAGTGTGTGGGACAGGTTTCAACGTTCATGACACAGCACTTATTCAAAGAAGAAGTCCGCGCCCTGCATCTGGAACGGTTTAATAACCTTTGCGCCTTGGCCCGGGTCGTACCCACACACGTGCTTCACGTTAGTCTGACCGGCGATTTCTGGCAAGAGATTGAGCAGGCGCTTGGGGAAAGGGGGCTCTCTTTATTCAAAAACAGGCTGAGTCGATAAAGCTGAAAATACAACGTGCCCTACAACTTGGTCGCGCCTTGCGCTTTGTCTGGAAGAGCGCAAAAGGCTGGGCCGTAGTGAACGGGGTTCTCACTGTGGTCCAAGGGGCATTACCGTTACTCCAGCTTTATCTCATGAAGCTCATAGTGGACACCGTGACCGCGGGAGTGGCGTCTCCTGACAAGGGAATCGTTCTAAGACACTTGCTGTTGCTTGTTGGTTTTACGGGTGCAGTGACCCTGCTTGCTTCCTTGATCCGGTCGATAGCAGGATCGGTCAGTCAATGGCAGGGTTACATTGTCACGGATTACATGAACGACCTCCTCCTCGCTAAGTCTATTGAGGTAGATCTGGAGTATTACGAGAGTGCACGATACTACGATACGCTTCATCGTGCCCAACGTGAGGCCCCCACTCGACCCATCAGTATCGTGAATGGTTTGGCTCAGATCGGCCAGAGCGCAGTTTCGCTCTTGGCAATCGCAGGACTGCTTTTGTTGTTTAATTGGATCATCACAATAATACTACTCACTGCCGTCATTGCCGGTACCGCAGTGCGATTAAGATATACCGGCAAGATTTATAGCTGGCAAAATGATCAGGCATCCATGGAAAGGCAAGCCGGCTACTTCAGTTGGTTGCTTACCGACATTAGCCATGCCAAGGAAATCCGCCTGTTTGACCTTGGACCCCTGTTCATGCGCCGACTCCGCGATGTCCGCCAGCAACTCTACAAGGGAAGACTGGCTATTATGCGCACGCGTTCCATCGCTGAATTTGCGGCTCAGACCTTTGCAAATGTGGCGATCTATGGTTCGTATGCTTATGTTGTTTATCAGACGGTGGGGGGGAAGATCACGTTGGGCGATCTGGTAATGTATTATTCGGCATTTCAGCGCGTACAGGCATTTCTTCAGGGGATGCTGGGCAGTCTGGCAGCACTGTATGAAGACAACCTGTTCCTTTCCAACCTCTACGAGTTTCTTGATCTGAAACGCACAGTTATCGAACCGGTTCATGCCGTACCTGTGCCGCAGCCGATGAAACGCGGTATCGTGTTAAACCATGTTAGTTTTCAGTATCCCGCAGGCACCCGAGAGGTTTTTGAGGATATTTCCCTCACCATTCGGCCGGGAGAAGTGGTGGCTTTGGTGGGTGAGAATGGCTCGGGTAAGACGACTTTGATGAAGCTGTTGTGTCGATTATATGATCCAACAGGCGGGAGCATTACCATCGACGGGATAGATCTGCGCCAGTTTGAAACGAAAGCGTTACGACACGAAATCGCAATCATTTTTCAGGACTATGTACACTACCATCTGACGGCCCGAGAGAACATTTGGCTTGGGAATACCGACCTTTCGCCTGATCATGAACACGTCATTGCTGCTGCGCGCCGTTCGGGGGCTGACAAGTTCGTCAGCACGTTGCCTCATGGCTATGATACGATTCTGGGAAAGCGGTTTGCGGAAGGGGAAGAACTAAGCATTGGGGAGTGGCAGAAAGTGGCCCTGGCCCGCGCCTTCGTGCACGATGCACAGATTATCGTGCTTGACGAACCGACAAGCTCTATGGACGCCAAGGCGGAATATGAGGTCTTTCAGAATTTTCGCCAACTGGTGTCTGGTCGCACAGCTATCCTGATCAGTCATCGCTTTTCCACTGTCCGAATGGCTGACCGCATTTATGTGCTGAAGCAAGGAGGCGTCATCGAAGGTGGCACCCACGAAGAACTCGTTCGCTTGGGAGGAACCTATGCCCGTTTGTTCGAAATGCAAGCCCAGCATTACCAGTGAAGGCTTGATGATCACGGAGGATTGAATGGATCAAACTCAAATCGATGAATTGCTCCTTCAGTTCCTGCATGCAAGTCCGGACAAAACAGGTGACGGCAGGGTTGAGCCGCTGTCGGAAGCTGATTGGGATGATCTCCTTCAGCAGTCGGCTAGGCATGGGATTACCCCCTTGTTTTACCATCGTCTAAGAACATTCCATCCGGATATACCCATTCCGCCCAACATAATGGGACGACTGCGGCAGGCCTATCTCGAAAATGCTGCCAGGAATCTGAGGCTATACCACAACCTTTGCAAGGTCCTAAATATCTTACACCGCGATAGTATACCGGTGATTACGCTCAAGGGGGCGCACCTGGCAGAGCTTGTCTATGGCAATCGTGCTCTTCGGTTCATGGGCGATCTGGACCTTCTGGTACAGAAGGACGATTTGATGAGGGTTGACGCACTTCTGCTTGAGATGGGTTGCACTCCGACCGTCCTTAAAAGGATAATGGGGAAGGATAACAATGAATTTGTCTATGTAATGCCGAAGCGGGACGTGAGCTTGGAGATACATTGGAGCATCCTGTCTCCTATGTTTCCATTTACCATAGACACAGATGGGCAATGGGAAAGGTCGAGACCCGTCCTCATTGCTGGAGTTGATGCCGCGGTTTTATGTCCAGAAGATCTGTTACTTCATCTCTGCCTACATGCGGGTTGCACGCATGGTTTTGAACCTGGGCTGAAACTCTTTTGTGACATTAGCGAGATCCTACAGCATAACGGGGGAGACATGGATTGGGGGCTTGTGCAGCGTTGCACCCGTGAATGGGGCATAGGAAAATGTGTTTACCTCACGTTGAAGCTCTCTAGGGAGTTGTTGGGGGTGGCTTTGCCGGAGGGGTTGATGGAGGCCCTCAAACCCAGTGACTTTGACGAACAATTTGTCGCTTTGGCCAGGGATCAAATTTTTTCGCGAAGACTGCGAACCGGTTTTGCCTTGTCAATGGCGCCGGCCGTCGCCAGATTTTGGGGATCCGCCCGACTATGGGATAAGGTGTTTCTTTTTCTTAAAGGCTTTTTCCTTCCTCGGGAAGCCATGGCCCGGCTGTATCCACCCCCTGCCGACTCCATACGAATCTATTTCTACTACGTCGTGCGCTTGAGAGACCTTCTGCGGGTGTATGGTCGCGATGTTTTGCGGTGGCTGAGACGTGATGAGGAAATGCAGGCTTTCGCCAGAGAGGGGAAGGATCTCACCACCCTCAAAGATTGGCTGATGTCGTCCTGACCTGTTATCCGGCCCAACTCTGGACAACCGCCATTTCGGGTTCATTCATGGCAAGGTTCTTCAATGTAAAAATAGTGACAGATTTTTTTAGCTTTCAACCGCTAACCCCTGCACCGGGGGGGTATCCCGCACATCCCGACTCGTCTGTCCGTGGGACTTCCGCCCATGCACATCCATCCGTTTTCTTTACCCCGTATATTCCGGGACTCCCGGAAAATTGAAAAACCAAATTTCGCAGCCACCCTTGTGCATTCTCCACGCACTCTTGGGACTCCTAAAAGAAATAAAAACAAGGTTCATCCGGTGGATGCGTAATTTCTGATTTGAAGAGATAATATGCCTTTTAGGATAATTTACATCTCAGCCGTGGATATTTATAATAACTGAAGATTACGGATCGAAAGACAGTGACGCCAAGCTCAGCAGCGCGGCTTATCCGCGTTCGCTGGAGCATTTGGTTGGCCAAGACGAATTTCTCGTCCTTTCCACGTTGGCTCTCCCAACGTTTTGTAAAACGTCTTCAGATAGTACCGCCAAGAAATTCCGTAAAATGGGCTCATGGTGGGCCAGAACGAGATGATATCTACGCCTGCGTTCCTAGCCAGTTCTACGGCTTGCAGGATCATCCTCTCGTGGTCATTCCAATTGAAGAGAACATACTTCCACTCAATTATCAGCGTTGTTATGCCTCTCTGCCTGCGATGTTCCACGAGTTGTTTCATGTTGTCGTATGCCTTGGAGAAGGAGGCCCCGCGTTGATACTTATTCATCGTATGATCATCGATTCCATCGATTGAAAACTTGATGTAATTTGCCAACATCGCAGCGTCGCGTTTTTTAACTGTGTTCAGCAGAAGTCCATTCGTGGATATACTTATGGACAAATTCGGGTTACTCTCTCGGATGATGTAAAGCTGGTCACCGACGTCGGGTGCGGCAAATGTCTCTCCTAAGTTGAAAAATGATAAATGTTTGATTCCATATTTGTGAATGATGGTGGTAACCTTCCGGATATCATCCAACGTTATATGGGTTGCTCGCCTGCTCTCTATAGCTATGGTTCTGTAGCAGGCCGTACATCGGTAGGGACATGCTACTGTATTCTCAACCATGATGCCCTCTGTGCACATTTGCCAGGTTTCCGCGCGATGACGAGCTTCATTGGGAGTAGTAACTCTCATATCAGAACAAGACGCGCATGTGATAATTGGCAGTCTTCCAGACGCCAGGATGCTGCGAAAGTGAGTCGCTTTTGGGGAGGCGAGCACCTCCTCAAGACTTTCACTGTTCAGATCTCCGATGTGTCCGGAACCATCATAGTCCTGACAGTTACAGGATACGGTCATATCGGAGTTGATACATATGTTGTACGCTGATTCTCCCGACAGTGCCGCGCAGTAGAAGCGCTTTCGTGTGGCGGCTGCACTCAACTCCAATATGTGCCTTCTAACCGCACGATACGTTTTCTGACAAAAGTAGTTTAGCCGTTCCGCAGTCGTAATGATCTTCCCAATCCTTCTTACCCAACAGTTATTTTCTATGCTCATTCCATGAAATACCAAAGGAATATCTATGTCAAGCGGAATGAACCATTTCAAGAATAACACAATTTGACCTTCCCCCCGAAAACTGATCCAGCGGATAAGTTAGTTTTCTGGCATAATAAAATGATTGAGGAGGAGGGCTTATGCCATGAAGAAGAAATTTACGGAGGAGCAGATTGCCTTTGCTTTGAAACAGGCTGAGCATGGAACATCGTCCGTGCTCAGTCCCCAATGATGGAAAAAGCAAAGGTCTGGTTGAAGGAAAATGGATAGTTACTTGAACAAGAAATATAAGCGGTCTGGTATCAAAATGAATCTGTCCATTTTCCTTTAAACCGCCCGATTACGGCAAAATTTGCCGTAATCGGTAAATACTCAAGTGAATCAATAACTTCTATACGAAATATGCTGTTTCTGCTACGGCTTCCGGGGGAAATTCAACAGGCGATCCGGAAGGGAAAAATCGGCCTCTCTCAGGGCTATCTGTTTGCCGAAATTATCAATAACCTGTAAGTAAGACCGAGATCATTGATAAAAAGTCACTGATCAAACGCGCATTGATCCTGCATCAAACGCTGCCCATATGAACTACCGATTCCGGAAATGCTGAAGGCGAGTTACGATATGGTAATAATCGAAAAAACCACAGAATTCTGATTTAAAATATGGTACATGATCCAGGACGAAATCATCATTAGGAGGTTATGCATATGAATATGAAAGTAATCAGAAGGAATCTTCTACGAGTGACAGCCATCGGTTTTATCCTGGTTTTTTTTATTGCCATCTTGCCTATGACCCAGAATACGGCTTTGGGAGAAGAACAAACACCCATTCAACTTTCAAAACCCCAAA
>Ga0182021_10009182_pt1 | contig 11703 bp, 10 predicted proteins | sample 612E3MmetaG_FD_120493 | JGI IMG/M metagenome (GOLD analysis project Ga0182021, IMG submission 120493) | Permafrost microbial communities from Stordalen Mire, Sweden - 612E3M metaG (Illumina Assembly) | ecosystem: Environmental > Terrestrial > Soil > Wetlands > Permafrost | place: Sweden...
AAGAACGCCAGAAAGGATGATCGAGCCAGGCCCCGCCCAGCTCGTGCAGGTGCATGCCGACACACAAGTCGCCGACGGGGATCCGCTTCAGCATGTTCGGATCATACCGGAGCCATAGCGTATCGGCATGGCTCCGGTTGCGGTGGGGGACTACAGCCCGGCGTCGCTCCGCAGCAACGCCGCCTTGTCCATCGCTTCCCAGGTGAACTCGGGCTCGTCGCGGCCGAAGTGGCCGTAGGCGGCGGTCTTCTCGTAGATCGGCCGCAGCAAGTCGAGCATGTTCACAATGCCCTTGGGCCGTAGGTCGAAGTGCTTCTGGACCAGCTCAGCGATCCGTTCGTCCGATATCTTGCCGGTGCCAAACGTGGTGACCCAGACGCTGGTCGGCTGGGCGACGCCGATGGCGTAGGAAACCTGCACCTGGCAGCGGCTGGCGAGTCCAGCGGCAACGATGTTCTTGGCCACGTAGCGCGCCGCGTAGGCGGCCGAGCGGTCGACCTTGGACGGATCCTTGCCCGAAAAGGCGCCACCGCCGTGCGGCGCCGAGCCGCCGTAGCTGTCGACGATGATCTTGCGGCCGGTCAGGCCGCAGTCGCCTTGCGGGCCACCGATGACGAAACGGCCAGTCGGGTTGACCAGATACTTGATCTCGCCCTTGATCAGTTCCTTCGGCAGTACCGGCTTGATGATCTCCTCGATCACCGCCTCGACGAAAACCGGCTTCATCTTGGCGCCTTCGCTCATCTCGGGCGCATGTTGCGACGACAGGACCACTGTATCGATGGCGTCCGGCCTGCCGTCGACGTAGCGGATGGTCACCTGGCTCTTGGCGTCGGGACGCAGCCAGGGCAGGCGGCCATCCTTGCGCAGCATGGCCTGACGCTCGACCAGCCGGTGCGACAGGTAGATGGGCAGAGGCATCAGTGACGGTGTCTCATCGCAGGCGTAGCCGAACATCAGGCCCTGGTCGCCGGCGCCCTGATTCATGTTGTCGTCGTAGGCCTTGTTCACGCCCTGGGCGATGTCGGGGCTCTGCTTGTCGTAGGCGACCAGCACGGCGCAACCCTTGTAGTCGATGCCGTACTCGGTGTTGTCGTAGCCGATGCGCTTGATGGTGTTGCGCGCCACCTGGATGTAATCGACGTTGGCATTGGTGGTGATCTCGCCGGCCAGAACGACGAGACCGGTATTGCACAGCGTCTCGGCGGCGACGCGCGAGTGCTTGTCCTGGGCCAGGATGGCATCCAGGATGGCGTCGGAAATCTGGTCGGCGACCTTGTCGGGATGACCCTCAGAAACCGATTCCGAGGTAAAGACGTAAGTGTCAGACATTGCCACAACTCCTGTGCCCCCATTCTTGCCGGCGTTACCGGCTCCGGGGGGCGTGAGCGGGCGACGCTTTAGCGATATTTGTTTTCGGGCCGAGCCCTCTCCGCTTCGCAAGTTGTCCAATTAACTCAGCGGCAGGCGATAATTCTACTTTTTTGCCAGCCGCGGTCAAATCCGTTGCCGACATGGTCTTTCTTTTTCGTTTCCTTTCGTTCCTGCCGCTGCCGGTACTGCACAACCTGGGCGCCCTGATGGGCTGGGTCGTTTGGCTGACTTCGCCGACTTTTCGCCGCCATATGCAGGAGAACATAGCGCTGGCTGGCCTGCAGCATGCCCGCAACGCGGCCATCGCCGAGGCAGGCAAGGGCGTCGCCGAACTGCCGAAGATCTGGCTGCGGCCCAAAGAGGAGTTGCTGGAACGGGTGGTGCGGGTGAGCGGCTGGGAACACGTCGAGGCGGCGCGCGCCGCCGGCAAGGGGGTGCTCTACCTGACGCCGCATCTTGGCTGCTTCGAGATTACCGCTCAGTACCTGGCGGCGCGACCCAGTGCCGACGGCAGCCTCCAGGCAATCACCGTGCTTTACCGCCGGCCGCGCCAGGACTGGCTGGCGCCGCTGATGGAACTGGGGCGCGGCATGAACCTGAAGCTGGCGCCAGCCGATCTCTCCGGCGTGCGGCGGCTGATGAAGGCGCTCAAGCACGGCGAGGCCAGCGGCATGCTGCCCGACCAGGTGCCCGGCAATGGCGAGGGGATCTGGGTGCCTTTCTTTGGTCGGCCCGCGTATACCATGACCTTGGCGGCGAGGCTCACCGAGGGTGGCGCCGCGCTACTGTTCACCTACGCCGAGCGGCTGCACTACGGTGCTGGCTACCACATCCATTTCATTCCGCTGGCGCAGCCGCTGGTCGGCGACCTGCCAGCCCGCGTGGCGCAGATCAACCGCGAGATCGAATCGATCATCCGTCTTTGTCCCGAGCAGTACATCTGGGGCTACAACCGCTACAAGGTCCCGGCCGGGGCACCCGAACCAGACGAACCACAATGACTCGAATCGTGCTCTTCCTGATGTGGCTGCTGCATTTGCTGCCGCTACCGCTGCTCGCTGCGCTCGGCCGTGGCCTCGGTCGGCTGCTGTTCCGCTTCGGCAAGCGGCGCCGGCACATCGCCCTGACCAACCTTCGCCTCTGTTTCCCGGCCATGACCGAAGCCGAACGCCTGGTCCTGGCGCGCCGGCACTTCGAGGCCTTCGGCCGCAGCTTTCTCGAGCGCGGCCTGCTCTGGTGGGCTTCGGCGGCGCGCATCCGCAAGCTCGGCCAGCTGACCGGCAAGGAGCATCTCGATGCCCTTTATGGCAAACGACCGGTGATCCTGCTGGTGCCGCATTTCGTTGGCCTCGACATGGCCTGGACGCGCATGAGCATGGACTACGACATGTCCGGAATCTACGCCAACCAGAAGAACCTGATGTTCAACGCCGCGCTGTACAAGGGCCGTGGCCGCTTCGGCAAGTCGCTGATGCTGTCGCGTCAGGAAAGCACCCGCAAGGGCCTCAAGGCGATGAAGGCCGGCATGCCGTTTTTCTACCTGCCGGACATGGACTTCGGCGAACGCGACACCATCTTCGTGCCCTTCTTCGGCTATCCCGCGGCCACCATCACCGGCTTGTCGCGCCTCGCCCGTCTCGCCGACGCAGTGGTGGTCCCGGTCATCTCGCACATGGATCCGGACGGCTACCGCATCGAAATCGGACCGGCCTGGCAGAACTTTCCGGGTGAATCGATCGAGGGCGACACGCGGCAGATGAACGCCTATCTGGAAGGCGAAATTCTCAAGATGCCCGAGCAGTATTTCTGGCTGCATCGGCGGTTCAAGACCCGGCCGCCGGGGGAAAAGGGGGTCTATTGACCGTGTATCCGGCGTTCCGCCGGGACGCGATAGGCTACCATTGACTGATCATGATAGGTTTCACCAAGATGCAGGGATTGGGCAACGACTTCGTTGTCCTCGACGCCATCGGCCAGAACTTTGTGCCGACGGCGGCCCAGGCGCGTTTTCTTGCCGACCGCCGCTTCGGCGTCGGCTGCGACCAGATTCTGCTGGTCGAGAAGCCGACCCTGGCTGGTGTCGATTTCCGCTACCGCATCTTCAACGCCGACGGCGGCGAAGTCGGGCAATGCGGCAATGGTGCCCGCTGTTTCGTCCGTTTTGTTGTTCGCTGTGGCCTGACCAACAAGCGCGAGATCCGCGTCGAGACCGCGAGCGGCATCATTACGCTGCGGCTCGAAGACGATGGCCAGGTGAGTGTCGACATGGGCCGGCCGCGCTTCGCGGCCGCTGAAATTCCTTTTGTCAGCGATTCGGACGCACTGGTGCAGACGCTGGCGGTGGCCGACCGTAGTTTCGCGATCACCGCTGTGTCGATGGGTAATCCGCATGCTGTCCAGGTGGTTGAGGATATCGACCGGGCGCCGGTTGAGCGCGACGGACCGTCGATCGAGGCCCACCAGCGCTTTCCGCAGCGGGTGAACGCCGGCTTCATGCAGATCGTCGATCGCCATGCCATCCGCTTGCGGGTGTACGAGCGCGGCAGCGGCGAGACCCTGGCCTGTGGTACTGGTGCCTGTGCTGCCGTCGTCACCGGCATTCGGCGCGGCTTGCTCGATTCGCCGGTTCGGGTGACCATGCGCGGTGGCCAGTTGACCATTGCCTGGGCCGGCGGCGATGCACCGGTGCTAATGACCGGCCCTGCGGTCGTCGTCTTCGACGGCCAGATAGAGCTTCCCGAGAACCTGAGCTGAGTGCTGACATGGACGCCAACGAAGTTGCTGCCTACCTGAAGAACCACCCCGAGTTCTTCATCCAATACGCGGAGCTGCTCAACCGCATCCACATTCCGAGCCCGCATGGTGGCAGGGCGATCTCGATCACCGAGCGGCAACTGGGCAATTTGCGCGACCAGGTGCGCCAGCTCGAGAACAAGTTGGCCGAGCTGATCCGCTTCGGCGAGGACAACGATGCCGTCGGGACAAAGGTGCACCGCCTGTCGGTGGATCTGCATGGCGCCAGCGATCGTGCTGCGACCTGCAGTGTGCTCTACGACCACCTGCGCGATGATTTCGGCGTCCCGCATGTGGCGATACGCCTGTGGGGACTGGCAGGCGGCGACTCGGTGGAGTTCGCGGCCGTCGAAGCCGGCATCATCGCCTTTGCCGCTGGCTGCGGCGAGCCCTATTGCGGACCGGCACAAGGGCAGGCGGCCGTCGCCTGGCTGGGCGAGCAGGCGGGTCACGTTCGCTCAGTGGCCCAGATACCGCTGCGCCGCCTCGGCCAGTCTGCGGGTGAGTGCATCGGCTTGATGCTGTTGGCCAGCGAAGAAGCGCAGCGCTTCTACGGCGAGATGGGCACGCTCTACTTGCGCCAGATCGGCGAACTGGCCGCCGCCGCGCTCTGCCGAACGAGTCGCTGATGCCGGTTGTCGACTCGGTCGACAGTTTTCTTGCCGATTTGCGCCACCAGCGGCGGGCCAGCGAACATACGGTCAGCGCCTATCGTCGCGACCTGGCGCGGTTGACGGCACTGGCCGGCGCGCTGTCGCCGGCGGCGCTCGAACCGCATCAGCTGCGCCGCTTCGCCATGCAATTGCACGGCGAAGGGCTGGGCGCCCGAACGCTCTCCCGCCTGCTCTCCGCCTGGCGTTCCTATTACCGCTGGCTGGCGCGGCGCGGCGCGATTACGTGCAATCCCTGTGACAACCTGAAGGCGCCGCGACAGCCGCGCAACCTGCCCAAGGTACTCTCCGCCGACCAGGCGCAAGCGCTGCTCGCCGGCGAGCCGGATGGCATCCTGGCAACGCGCGACAAGGCGATGTTCGAATTGTTCTATTCGTCCGGGCTGCGCCTGTCGGAACTCGCCGGCCTCGACCTGGCGGCGACCATGGAACTGGCCGAGGGCGGTATCACGGTGACCGGCAAGCGCGCCAAGACGCGCAGCGTGCCGGTTGGCGGTCCGGCGCTGGCGGCCATGGACAGCTGGCTGACGCTGCGGCCGCAGCTGGCCGCGGCCGACGAACCGGCGCTGTTCATCGGTCGCGGCGGCAGACGTTTGGGCGTGCGCACCATCGAACGCCGGCTGGCGCTGTGGGCAACACGGCAAGGCCTGGGCATCCATGTCCATCCGCACATGCTGCGCCACTCGTGTGCCTCGCACGTCCTGCAATCGTCAGGCGATCTGCGCGCCGTGCAGGAAATGCTCGGCCACGCCAACATTGCCACCACCCAGATCTATACCCATCTGGATTTTCAGCATCTGGCCAAGGTCTACGATGCCGCCCATCCGCGGGCGAAGAAGCGCAACGGCTAAGGCCGAACGAGAAAGCGCTCCACCAGCGCCAGCGTTCTTGCCGTCGCACCGCGATGGCGGGAGGTAAATAGCAGGGCGATCTCGCCCATCTGTCGTCGTTGCGGCGGCGACAGCATGAGGGCGCAGGCTGTCTTGACCAACTCTTCGGCACTGCCGATCGAGCGGGCGGCGCCGACGGCCACCGCTTCGCGGCAGGCGTCGGCGAAATTGTGTGTCGATGGACCGATCAGCACGGGTTTGCCCAAGGCGCAGGGCTCGATGAGGTTCTGGCCGCCGTAATCGAGCAGGGTGCCACCGACGAAGGCGATATCGGCTGCGGCGTAATAGGCGAACAATTCACCCATACTGTCGCCCAGCCAGACGCGGGTCGATGCGGCAATCGGCATCTCGTCGCTGCGGCGCTGCCAGGGGATGCCCGAGCGTGACAGCAGCGCGGCGACTGCGGCGAAGCGCTGCGGGTGCCGAGACACGACGACGAGCAGGATCTGGGGATTGCCGAAGCGCGCCCAGGCATCCAGGATGATTCCTTCTTCGCCTTCACGCGTGCTGGCACAGACGAACACCGGCCGTTCGCCGATGCGGCGACGAAAGTCCATGCCGAGCGCCAGTTGTAGCTCGGGCGGCGTCACGTCGAACTTCATGTTGCCCAGCACGTCGACGTGCGGGGCACCGAGCGCGGTCAGCCGCTGGGCATCGTCCTCGCCCTGGGCGGCGATGGCCGCCAAGTCGTTCAAGGCTTGCCGGATCAGGGATGCGATCTTCGCATAGCGGCTCGCCGAACGCTCGGACAGCCGGGCATTGACCAGCAACATCGGCACGCCACGACGTTTGCCGGCGGCGATCAGGTTGGGCCAGATCTCGGTTTCGACGATCAGGCCGACGACGGGACGAAAATGCGCCAGAAAGCGCTCGACTGCCCAAGGCAAGTCATAGGGCAGATAGACGCAGCTAACCGAGTCGCCGAACAGTTCGCTGGCGGTCTGGCGCCCGGTCGGGGTCATTTGGGTGAGCAATATCCTGTGCTGCGGGTGACGCTGGCGCAGGGCTGCCACCAGCGGCTGCGCGGCGCGTGTTTCGCCGACCGAGACGGCGTGTATCCAGATCAGCGGCGTCTCGGCGGCGACGGCGAAAAAGCCGAAACGCTCGCGCCAATGGCGCAGATACTCCGGCTGGCGCCGCGCCCGCCAGAGCAGGTGCAATATCGCCCAGGGAATCAGGGCGACGGTGGCGATTGTGTAGAGCAGGCGGTTCACGAGTCGAGCAGGTGTAGGGCGGTCTTGACCGCCTCGCCAGCGCTGGGCGGGTGGCCAACGCCGCCGAGGTTCACGGCGCGCACGCCGGCGCGCACGCCGGTCAATTGCGGATCAGAACCGCAGAATAGCGCCAGCGTCGGGCGGCCAAGTGCGGCGGCCAGATGGACCAGACCGGTGTCGACGCCGACCACCAGACTGGCTGAAGCCATGACCGCGGCGAGTTGGCGAATCGTCAGCGGTGGAGCGACGACCGCCCGGCCGAGCGCCGATGCCAGTCGGGCGGCGCGTACGCGCTCGCTGGGCGAACCGGCTGGCAGCACCAGCCGCAGACCGGTGGCTAGCAGTGCCGACGCCAGCGCCAGCCAGTCGGGCTCCGGCCACTCCTTGTCGGCGCGGCTGGTGGCGGTGAGCAGCACGGCATAGGCGCCGCTCGGCAGCCAGGGCAGAGCCACGGATTCGGCAACGATGCCGTAGTCGGGTTCGCCGCTCACGGCATAGCCGGCCGCTGCCGCCACCAGCAAGCGATTGCGCTCGACCGCATGCAGTTGGCGCGCCACGGCGAAATGCTGGCGATAGAAGCGCGCGGCCACAGCCTCGCGCGCCGAGACGGCATCGGGGCCGCAGCGCGCGTCGGCTTGCGCGATTGCGGCCTGGCCGGCGATGACGGCACTCTTGAGCAATCCCTGGCTGTCGATGACCAGGTCGTAGGGCTGGCGGCGCAACTGCTCACGAAACTGGCGCATCTCCCGCCAGGTCTGGAGCCGGAACAGCTGTCGACGCCAACGGCGCAGGGCGACCGGTATGACGCGGTCGATCGCCGGATGCATCCGGGGTATGTCGGCGAAAGCCTCCTCGACCACCCAGTCGATGCTGGCCTGCGGGTGCTGCCGGGCCAGATCACTGAGTGCGGGCAGGTTGTGCACCACATCGCCGAGCGAGGAAGTCTTGACCAGAAGGACGCGCATCGACGCTGGACGGAAGGTGCCTGTAGAATCGCTGAATCCGCGGATTATAGCGATTCCGCCTTGGCAGCCGCTTGCCGGACACATTCTGGGCTCAGTATGAAAATTCTCTTGACCGGCTGCGCGGGATTTATCGGCATGCACGTTGCCGAGCGCCTACTGGCGCGGGGCGACCAGGTGGTCGGCGTCGACAACCTGAACGATTACTACGACGTGGCGCTGAAGCAGGCGCGCCTGGCGCGCTTGTCGACCAGCGCCGGCTTTCGCTTCGCCCGCAGCGACATCGCTGACCGGCAGGCGATGGCCGAACTGTTCGCCAGCGACCGTCCCGACGCCGTCATCAATCTTGCGGCGCAAGCCGGGGTGCGTTATTCGTTACAAAATCCGCTGGCCTATGCCGACAGCAACCTGCTTGGTTTCGTCAATGTCCTCGAAGGCTGCCGGCAGACCGGCGTGCGCCATCTGGTCTATGCCTCGAGTTCGAGCGTCTATGGCGGCAACCAGAAGCTGCCGTTCGCCGAGACGGACAACGTCGACCATCCGGTCAGCCTCTATGCCGCGACCAAGAAGGCCAACGAGCTGATGGCGTACAGCTACAGCCATCTCTACACCCTGCCGTGCACGGGGCTGCGCTTCTTCACGGTCTATGGTCCCTGGGGCCGGCCCGACATGGCCTACTTCAGTTTCACCCAGGCGATCCTGGGCGGACGGCCGATCGATGTTTTCAACCAGGGCAAGATGCGGCGCGATTTCACCTATATCGACGACATCGTCGAGGGCGTGATCCGGGTTCTCGACCGGCCGCCGGAGGGCGTGCCGCCGCATGCGCTCTACAACATCGGCAACCACGAACCGGTCGAACTCATGCAGTTCATCGACATTTTGGAGACGGCGCTGGGCAAGAAGGCGACTCGCCGCTTCCTGCCCATGCAACCGGGGGACGTGCCGGCCACGTATGCCGATATATCGGCGCTGCGGCAGGCGACCGGCTTCGCGCCGACGACGCCGCTGGCCGAAGGTATCGCCCGCTTCGTCGACTGGTACCGCAGCTACTTCGCCTGACCGGTCGGCACCGGATCGGACGGCAGCGGCAACGGCAACATCATCGGCTTTGCTGCCGGCGCTGGATTCTGGAATTGTGGCTTGGGCACCCAGAAGTTCTCCGGCGCGGCGGACGGCCATTCCTTGATGTACAGCGGCTTGCCATCGGCGTCGACTTCTTTCATGCGGTCGATGGCACCCTCGAAACGTCCGGGCTGCACGCACCAGAGGCCGCCGCGACCGGTATAGCCGACCAGATTGGCGGTGCCGCAGTCGGCCAGGTCCTTGGCTTCGCCCATCTTGCGGCGCAACTCATCGGAGATTGCCTTCGCCTGCGTGGCGTTGTTGGCGACGCGCGGCGTGATCAGCACGATCAGCTCGGTCTTGGTCGTCGCGCGGTCAGTCGTACCGAACAGGCCGCCGAGGACCGGGATCGCCGACAGGAAGGGCAGGCCCGATGAGCTGTTGGTGGATTTCTCAGAAATCATGCCGCCCAGCACCATCGTTTCGCCGGACTGTGCCGTCATCTTGGTTTTCGCCGAACGCTTGCTGATCGGTGGAGCGGAGCCCGTGCTCGAGGCCGGTCCCGGGACGCTGAACTCCTGTTCAACCTCGAGATTGACCAGGCCGCCAGCGTTGATGCGGGGCGTGACGGAAAGAATGACGCCCGTGTCGAGATAGGTAGTGGATTGGTAGGTGTAGTTGGTGGAACTATTCAGTGTCGTCTGGTTGATCGGAATGCTGTCGCCGACCTGGATCTTCGCCGTCTGGTTGTCGGCGACCATGATGTGCGGTGACGACAAGACATTCACCTTGCCGTTGGTGGCCAGCATGTTGAGCGCTGCCTGAACTGCGCCGGCCTTCGTATTGAGCAGCGAGAATCCGGGCGCCAAGGCGCCAATGCCGGCGCCGGCGACATCGAGTTTGCCGCTGATCTGGCTGCCGTGCGTGAAGGTCCACTCGACACCGAGCTGGAATTCATCCGTCAGCGTCACTTCGACGATCATCACCTCGATCAACACCTGCCGCGGCGCTTCGTCGAGACGCTTGATCGCTGACTCTATCCGGTCATAGCCGGCCTTGTTGGCCAGGATGAGCAGGGTATTGGTCTCCTTGTCGGCGACGATACGCACTTCGCTGGTTCCGGTTTCGTCGGTAATCGACAGCGTCGAGCTGGCGGCGGCCGCGTTGACAGCAGCAATCGGGCGGTTGGTGGCGCCCATGCCGGTAGACGACTGAATCTGGCTCGGCTGCAGTGTCGGCGCGATCGACGGATTGGTCGCCGGCCGGGCGCCGGTTGGCGACTTGGCAAACGCCTGGTTCATCAGTTCGGCGAGATGCTCGGCCTTGCTGTTTTGTACGTGATAGACGAAGAGTTGCGTGCCACCGGTACCGCCGGTATGGTCCAGGCGATCGAGCCAGATCTTGGCCTGCTCCAGGTAGTAGGGTTGCGGCGAAATGATGACGAAGGCATTGAGGCGCTCGATTGGCACGACTCGAACCGCGCCGGCCAGGGGATTGCCATTCTTGTCGCCAAGGATCTTGCTGAATTCGGCATCCACCGTCTTGACGTCGGCGCTTTGCAGCGTGAATAAGCCGATGGACATGCCCTTCAGCCAGTCGACATCGAACATGTCGATGGTGTCGAGCATGTGCTGGATCTCGTTCTGGGTCCCGGACAGGATGAGCAGGTTCCTCAGTGTATCGGCCTTGATGGCCGACGGATCGGCGGAGAAACCTTCGAGAATCTTCGCCATCTCGACCGAGCCGACGTACTTCAGCGGCACCACCTGGACCGAGAAGCCGCCCGCGGCGCCGCCCATGCGCGGCGACAACGACCCCTTGGCACCGGCGAGCGGCATGATCTTGTAGATACCGTTCTCCTTGATCAGCACAACGCCGTTCATGCGCAGCACGGTTTCCAACGTCGGCAGCAGCGCTTCCTGCGGCAGAGGCTTGACGGTGCGGAAGGTGATGGTGCCACCGACCTTGGGATCGACGATGTAGCTTTCCTTGAGGATCTCGCCGAGCACGGTCTTGGCAATATCGCGGACATCGGCGCCTTCGAAATTGAGCGACGTATTGCCGGTAGCGCGCTCCTTCTCGGCCTTGGGCGGATTCACCATGACGCCGGTGCCCTTGTAGATGTGCACGGGATCCGGTTTGGCGTCGCTCCCCATGGCACCCTTGGCGGCGCTGCCGGCTTGAGATGCGGCTGCCGAGGCCAGCTCTTGCTGCGTGTCGACCTCAGGCGAGCCCATGCTCGCGCAGCCGGCCAGAGCCGCCACGGCGAACGATAGGCCGGACCTGTAGATCGTGGAGCGAATCGCGAGTTTCCTCATATTGATACCTTTTGAGCCGACAGATTGTTATTCGGTAGGGGCAAGATTGACACCGCCTCCGTTATCGGTAGGCGGATGATCGCCGCGCTTCCGGTCGGGACGAGGTGCGGCGCCTGCTGGAGCCGCCTGCGCGGGTTGGGCATTGACAGTCGAGGCGGGCCCCTTCGAGGCTCTCAGCGTCAATACTTCCGAATCGCCGTACTGGCTGAGGACGACACGATCGGCAAGAATCTCCTTGACCTTGATGCCGTTGATTTCCTGTCCCTCGGTGACCGACCGGCTCTTGCCGCCGGCCTTCTCGATAAGAAAGGCGAACTTGCCATCGGGAACGATGGTGACGCCGGTCAGCGTGAACTGATCCTTCTTCATCACCTGTATCGGAACCTCGGGCAGTGGCGGCGGTGGCGGCTGACGTG
>Ga0182021_10009183_pt1 | contig 11703 bp, 13 predicted proteins | sample 612E3MmetaG_FD_120493 | JGI IMG/M metagenome (GOLD analysis project Ga0182021, IMG submission 120493) | Permafrost microbial communities from Stordalen Mire, Sweden - 612E3M metaG (Illumina Assembly) | ecosystem: Environmental > Terrestrial > Soil > Wetlands > Permafrost | place: Sweden...
AAAAGCGCTAATTATAATTTTATTCCAGCGCGTCTTGCCCGTCACGAAGCCGGCTTTCAGAGATTATTTTTAGAACTTCGTCCTCGCTATCAGTAATAGTGTAAAGGTTTAAGTCCTTTTGATTGATAGTTTTATATTTGTCGGCAAGCACCTCCTGTATTATATGCTGGATTGGATTCCAGAATTCGGTACCAAAAAGTATGATTGGAATACGGCCGATCTTTTCAGTTTGCTGAAGCGTCAGCATTTCAAACAGCTCGTCGAATGTGCCGAATCCGCCGGGGCAGAATATGCAAACCTCCGTGGAATACGACATTGAGACCTGCCGAGCGAAGAAAAAGTGAAAAGGTATTTCATTCGTCACATATTTATTCGTCTTCTGCTCATTGGGCAGGTAAATTGTCAGGCCGACTGATTTTCCGCCGGCATCAAATCCGCCCTTGCTGACTGCTTCCATGATGCCTCCTCCTCCGCCGGAGATGATGTTATAGCCAAGTTCCTTTGATATGCGATAGGCAAGCGAGTAGGCCTGCTTATATGCCGGGTGGTCTTCATGGAGGCGCGCCGAGCCGTAGAAAGTAACCGATGGCGTGAAAGATCTGATAGTATCTATGCCTTGGCGGAATTCTTCTTGGATGATGCACAACTTCACTTCCTCCTCATTTTCGCCGTAGAGAGTGACGCATCCGTTCTTGATATCATCAATGCTTAAATGTTTTGGTCTATATCTTGGTTCAGCCATGAAAGTAATTATATCTTAATTACCGATTATTTCAATTGTATTTTGATGATTTTGTGTTAATATATCGGAGTCCGGATATTTGTGCGCAGAGCTGCGAGATCGTCTAATGGCCCGCCCGCAAAATTAATTATTGCCAGTTCGTCTAATGGTAGGACACATCCCTCTGGAGGATGGTATTGGGGTTCGAGTCCCTGACTGGCAGCTCATGAAATTTTCAATCAAAAATAGAAAAGGTTTAGAAATTGTTGGAGAGATTTTAATTCCAGAAAAATCAATTGGACTTTCTTTTGTATTGCATGGACTGGGGGGGTTCCGAACGCAAAATCATATTCAAATTATGGCTAAAACTTTATTTGAAAATAACTATACAGTGGTGAATTTTGATGCTACTAATTCAATAGGAGAAAGTGGTGGAAAATATGAAGATGCGACAATGCAAAACCATTATGAAGATTTAGTTGATGTTATTACTTGGTCTGAAACACAAAGTTGGTATAAAGAGCCATTTGTTTTAGCTGGACATAGTATGGGTGGATTTGCTGTGGCTAAATATGCAGAAGAATTTCCTAGGAAAGTTAAAGGAGTATTTCCTTATGCTGCGGTATTCAGCGGTCAGGATGCATTTGATGCTCATAATAAATTTTTTCCAGAAGAAATTAAAGAGTGGAAAGAAACTGGTTGGAAAACTAGAATTATTAATTCAAAACCTGGAACAGAAATGAAACTCCCATGGTCGCATATGGAAGAAAGATTGAAACACGATTTAATTCCAAAAGCTAAAAATATAATTATGCCAATACTTTTTGTTGTTGGTGAGAATGATACAAGTTGTCCACCAGATCAACAAAAGAAATTTTATGATTTGTTATCAAAAAATACTAAAAAAGAATTTCATATAGTAAAAGGCGCGCCACATACATTTAAAGAAGAAGGACATTTAAGAGAATTAAAGGAAATTTTTAATAATTGGTTAAAAAAGATATAATAAAACTATGCAAGAATATTTTGATATAGTTGATGAAAATAATATACCGACAAGGGAGAAGAAATTACGCTCTGAATCTCATGCTAAAGGTTTTTGGCATAGAACAGTACACATTTACCTTTTTAAAAAAGTAGACGATAAATTTTATTTTATTGTTCATTTACGCGCAAAAAATAAAGATTTACACCCAAATTGTTGGGATACTCGTTTTGGTGGCCATATAAAAGCTGGTGAAAATGTTGAAGATACGGTTAAAAGTGAATTAATGGAAGAAGTTGGTTTAAAACTAGAAAAGAGTAATTTGATTCAAGGAGAAATTTATAAGAGAGATAAATATCCTAATAGAGAATTTACTTATTCTTTCTATTATAAATTTGATGAAGATATATCAACATTAAAATTTAATGATGGAGAAGTCCAAGAGATAAAATGGATGGAATCATCTGATATGATGAAATCAATGACTGATAATCCACAAATATGGGCTGGTAGTAAAGAGGGTGTTATTAAAATTCTTGATGTATTAAAAAATAAATTAAACAATTAGTTTATTATTATAATTTATGAAAAATAAAACACAAATATTTATAGTTCACGGAGGAGAAACTTTTAAGAGGAAAAAAGACTATTTAAATTACCTAAAAACTAGAAAAGTTTCCATTGAGAAAAAGAAAAGTTGGTCTAGGGAATATCTAGACAAAGAATTAGGTAGAAAGTTTGAGATTATTAAACCTCATATGCCTCTTACAGAAAATGCTAAATATGAAGAATGGAAAATATATTTTGAAAGATTTATTCCCTTATTAAGAAATAATGTCATTTTAATTGGAAATTCTTTAGGGGGAATATTTTTAGCTAAATATTTATCTGAAAATAAATTTCCTAAAAAAATATTATCTGTTTATCTAACTTGTGCTCCTTTTGATAATACCTGCCCTAATGAAGATTTAGTAAATAGATTCAAACTTAAATCAGACCTTTCTTTAATTGAGAAGAATTGTAAAAACGTAACTTTTATGTTTTCAAAAGATGACGATATTGTTCCAGTTTCTCACGCTGAAAAATACAGAAGAAAATTAAAGAATGCAAAGATTATCATATACAAAAGCAAAAATGGGCATTTTAGAATATCTAAATTTCCAGAAATCGTTAAAATGATTAAGAAGGATATTAAAAAAATATAATTATATTATGAAAAAAATTTGGTTTAGAAGAAAAACATACGGTTGGGGTTGGTATCCAGTTTCTTGGGAAGGCTGGCTTACTGTACTTATATGGGTAATACTTTTTTCTTTTGGCGTTACAAAGATGGATCACGAATGGCTGAAAAATCTCATTATTATAATTTTAATAACAGGAGTTCTAATTTGGATTTGCTATAAAAAAGGCGAGAAGCCAAAATGGCAATGGGGGAAAGATAAAACGATTTAATTATGTCTGCTTTTTTCTATAAAATTTTTCAAAACATTGCCGAACTTTATAAGAAGCGCAATTTGCTTTGGCAAATTGCCTTTATCATATTGACCTATATTTTCGTAAATACTGGATTTGATTGGATCTATTATCGGTCCACCAGAGGCGCAACATTGCAATCTACCTTATTTCCGGCAGTTATCTTAGGATTTCTAATTCCAGTTCTTTTGCCTGTTGCGATGTTTTTATACTCGGCTATCAAGAAAAGCAAAAGAATGCTTAATGCGGCATACGCCATAATTCAAGCGGGGCTTCTCGGACTTGGAATATCGTCGCTCTATAAAGTTTTTACCGGCAGAATGGGACCGCCTCATTTTTTGAACAGCATTGATACAAGCCGAATGTTTCGATTCGGATTTTTGGATGGCGGAGCGTTTCAGGGATGGCCGTCTTCCCATACGAGCGTCGCTTTTGCCATGAGCGTGGCGCTCTTCACACTATTTCCTGAAAATAAATTTGTCAGATACGGAGCTCTTCTTTATGCGCTTTATATAGGTATTGGGGTATCGGTCAATATTCACTGGTTTTCAGATTTTATCGCCGGCGCTATTCTGGGAACAATGATCGGCATTGCTGTCGGAAAAAGCTTTCTGGAGCGATATAAAGAGCAAATAAAAAAAGAAGCCAACAAATAAGCTGGCTCCTTTAATTTTATTTTTTCTTTGTTATGTACCAATCCGAAATTTTATTTCTCGACATAATAGCCCATAAATTCGCATTGTCTCTATCTGATCCCATAACTGGATATTTGCCATTATAGTTTTCAATACTCATTATGTTGCACATTCTTGATAGCAAATATGGATACTGCAGTCCAAATTCTAAAAATTCCTTAATTGTTAGGGAACATAATCCTTCTTTAACAATTTGAACCTTTAATTCTTTGGCTGAAAGATTAGGATTATAAATAATTGTAACTTCGGTATTCACTACCGTAGTGTCTTTTACAGTTTCTTTGAAATCACCTACTTTTATTGCCCCCTCAAGATCATCTTGGACATAATGAGGTCCTTTTTGTTCTTTTAACAACTGATCCATGGTAATTCTGTGATCAAACAGTACAGGCAGGACAATTTGCAATCCTACACCATTAAACTGCATTTTAACTGTAATGTCCTTTTGAGCTCGGCTAATGTTTGCTAAAACGAGCAGCAAAACAGAAATAAGAACAATTTTTTTCATATTTATTGGTATTAAATTTTGAATTTGGCACTATTATATAATACAAATACCATCCTTGTCAAGGATGACAAAATTCTAGCCAATTCAAATAGTAAACAAATCTTTATTAGACAAAAAATACTTTCATTTCAGAAATTTTGGAGTATAATGTCGCAATGAAAGAATTTCAATCAGAATTACCTGCCAAAGAGATCAGTATATTGGAGAGTTTGCAGAATCAATTGCAACTTGCCAAAAAACTTGAAAAGGTATATGAAAATCGCCCAAATCCGCGCGCTTTTGTTGGCAGCATGCAGGGAACAAAATATGAGAAAGATTATACCCTAGATATGGTTAAAAAAGACGAACAGTATGTGGAAGAAAAGCGAGCAAAGATAGAGGAAAAAAATAATTCAAAAAGCCAGACCGATATTAATTATGCGGAACAAGGTTTTCAACTTTCTGAGATATTGCAGGCCATGATTGTTGATCGCATGAATAAAAACTGGTTTAAGGACTGCAAGGCAATAATGACTACCGACTTTGATGACCTCCGAGTGGGCATTGATGCAGTTATGAAACATGAAAAGGGCGGATATCTTGGCGCATCGTTTGATTTTACCGTATCCAATCAAGATAAAATAATTTATGAAAAACTTAATAACCATTGGAAAAATAATGTCATAGACGGAAAAATACCGACAGTCAAATATTTTGAGGATCCGGACACTAAGCAAAAAGGAAAACTTATCGTTCCAAAATTTATCATCGGAGCATCTAAAAAAGACGTTGAAGAACTCGCTAATGCATATCTTGCCGATAATAAAACGGTACTGGATAATCATCCGTTAAAATATTTAATGCTTCTTCAGATTGAGGAGCAGTTGCAGACCGTGCTTGATTATTATGAAACAACTGATACTAAATCTTTTGAGTTTGCAAAAACCCAATACGAACGCATTCAAACGCTTCTTCGTAGTATGAAGAATGAGATTCACTTAGATGAGAAAATGCACGAGGTGGATCTTCATGAATATTCAAAACAAAGCATTGCTTTGGATATGATTAAAAGATTCAGGATTATGAGAGATCGCAAACCTAAATAAAAAAATGTGGCTTATTTTTGCATTTTCAGCAACTAGCTAGAACCATTCTTGCTATTTTCAATATTAGTCGCCATTGGCGTTATTCTCGCAAATATGTAAAATTAGGATTAATAAAAAATTCACCTAATAAATTAGGAGAATTTTTTATTAATTTACCCTTGACGATTATGCCTCTTGCAAATGTTTTTCTCTTATGACAGCTTCATCATTCTTATATTTTTGCAGATATGACACCATGTCATAATCTGCAGGTATTTGATTGGGCAGCCATCTGAAGAAAGCATTTGCTTGGTCATAATTCAAACCAAAATGTTGCGCGGCACCTATTATATAAGCGGTTTGCTCATATTTGCTTATATTAATTTCCGCGCTATTTTTTATGTTTGATTCCATCCCCATATATTTTTTTATATTAGCTTGTTTAGAGTATTATACACCTGTTATTAAATATAATATAGTCAACCGAATTTCGGCTAAATTTATAACGATTTAATATGATATAATTGGCCTGTATGGGCATAATCATTAAAAAAACAACACAGTTTGATAATGCCGCGAATAAGCTTGCCGAAACCATTATTTCGCAGTTGGATCTTGGCAATAATGTCCTTTGGTTTGCAACCGGCGGTTCATCCATATCCGCGGCAGTGGAGGCTTCAAAACTTATCGCTTCTCATCCGCATCAAAATCTTGCTGTTATGCTGACCGATGAAAGATATGGGCCGGTTGACCATGCCAATTCCAATTGGCATCAGCTTATGCAAAAAGGATTTAATCTTCCGCAAGCGCGGCTTATGCCGATTTTAACCGGAGACAGCCGTGAAATTACGACAGAAAAATTCAACGAAGCGCTTGACAGAGAATTGCATCAGGCCGATTTCAAAATAGGTTTATTCGGCGTCGGGGCTGACGGCCATACTGCGGGAATTTTGCCTAAAAGCCGCGCTATAAATTCGCAAAATTTGGCATACAGTTATGATACTGAAAATTTTGAGCGCATTACCATGACACCTGCTGCCATACTTATGCTTGATGAAGCGGTTGTCTTTACGGAAGGCGAGGCGAAACGGCAGATTGTTGAAGATTTGAAAAATAAGGATATTGATATAAGTCAACAGCCGGCGCAAATATTAAAACGAGTTCCAGTATTAACAATTTTTACTAATTATGAAAAATAATAGTATAAAAATAGCAATTGCGGGCTTGGGCAGAATGGGAATGCAAATCGCGAAAAAGCTCCATGAAGGCGGTTACTCAGTGATTGCGCATAATCGCAGCCATGATCCGATTGATGAAGCGAAAAATCTTGGCATGCTTCCGGCTTATATGAAAGAAGATGTGATCAAGCTTTTTGGCAAAGATCGCGCGATTATCTGGCTTATGCTGCCATCGGATGTCCTTGATCAGGAACTGGATATTTGGCTGTCTATGATTCCGAAAGGAAGCATTTTGATTGATGGAGGCAATTCTGATTATCGCTTAACTCGCGTTCGCGCCGAAAAAGTTAAAAAATCCGGATCTGCATTGATAGATGTCGGCACAAGCGGAGGCATCTGGGGTTATAAGAATGGATTCTCAATGATGGCGGGAGGCGATGAAAAAACTTTTCAAATAATTGAACCAGTTTTAAAAACATTAGCCAAACCGGAAGGAGCATACAATTATTTCGGCGAAAGCGGAACCGGGCATTTTGTAAAGATGACGCATAATGCCATAGAATACGGAATGATGGAAAGCTTGGCGGAAGGTTATCGGCTTTTAAAAGAAGGGCCATATAAGAATATTGACTTGTTCAAAGCTGGCGATGTTTGGCAGCATAGGAGCGTGATTACTTCATGGCTTAATGAACTTACCAGAGACGCGCTTAAAGAAAATCCAGAAATGAAAAACATAGACGGCTTCGTGGCGGAATCTGGCGAAGCGCGCTGGGCGCTTGAAACCGCCAAAGAATTTAATATAGAAACACCGTCCATTTCGGCTTCATTTGATGTACGATTAGAATCGCAGAAAGGTCATATAAATTTTGCCACCAAACTGCTTGCCTCCATGCGCAACGCTTTCGGCGGACACAAAATAAATGAAAAATAACAAGCCAACAATACTTATAATAGTGGGGATTTCAGGCGACCTGTCTTGCCGCAAACTATTGCCGGCCATATCGCAGATTGCCGCGACTGGCATGTTGCCGGAACAGTTTAAAATTGTGGGTGTTACGCGTCAGAAAGATATAAAAATAAATAATATTTTAAATTGCACGACAGATAAAAATTATCTTAAAGAACATATAGAACTTTTCAAAATGGATTTGAATGATGTTAATGATTATAAGAAGTTAGGTAAATATTTGGAAGAAATACCTGCCCGACTTGAAGGTCATTCAGGCGGGGAAAAAACTTTTGGCGAAGATGCTCAGCGACTATTTTATTTGTCGGTGCCGCCTTCTGTTGCCAAAGACATCATCACTTTCCTTGGAGAGTCCGGTTTGGCCGGCAAGACGGGAACCAAATTATTGCTGGAAAAACCTTTTGGCGTTGATTTGGAAAGCGCCGCGGAATTGGCAAAGCATATAGACAAATATTTTATTCCGGAACAGGTCTATCGCATAGATCATTATATGGCCAAGGAAACAGCGCAGAATATAATCGTCTTCCGAGAGGGCAATTCGCTTTTCAAAAAGACCTGGAATAAAGATTTCATTGAAAGCATAAATATCACTGCTAGCGAACAGATAGGCATCGAAGGGCGGGCTATATTTTATGAGCAAACCGGAGCGCTGCGCGACGTGGTCCAAAGTCACCTCCTGCAATTATTAGCGCTTGCTCTTATGGAATTGCCGAAGGGAGATAAATTTGAAGAAGTGCCTGTCTTGCGGCTTGATGCCCTGAAGCATCTCAATATTCCGAAAGATAAATCAATAAGCCATTATGCCAAACGCGGACAGTATAAAAGTTATCGCGATGAAGTCGGGAACGAGCATAGCAATGTTGAAACGTTTGTGTCATTAGCCCTGCAGTCAGATGATCCCAGATGGGCTGGCGTTCCTATTACTCTTTCGACCGGCAAGGCGCTCAAAAATAAATTCACCGAGATAAAAATTCTATATAGAAAAGACAATAATCTTGAATCAAACGAGCTTTTATTGCGCATTCAGCCGGATGAAGGAATATCTTTCAGCATCTTCGCAAAGCGTCCTGGATACGAGCACCAAATAAGCCGCCACGCGCTCGACTTCTTCTTTAAAGAGCATTATCGGGAATTACCAGAACCGTATGAACAGGTTCTGTTCAATGCCATCAATTCCGATCATAGCTTATTCACTTCTTCTAATGAAGTTCTTGAAACATGGAGAATCTTGGATGCATTGCAGAGGACATGGGCTAAATCGGCCAATGATTTGATTATATATAAAGAGGGAAGCGATATAAGCGAGATAGTGAATTAAATATGTGTTAATATAATTTTAATAATGAAAATAACTGAGAAAATAAAAAAGACAAACGTAATTTTATTAAACCGAGAATATTTTGGTTTTGTTTTCACTTGCCTGATTATTATCGGCAGCTTTTTAATTTTAGGAATAAACAAAGCAAGCGCGGATGTCCTGCCCGGGCAAATACTGCTCACAACCACTTCCAGCGATTATACGATACAGAATGAATACTATGAAGCGGTGATTCCCAGGGACTTGCAAACAGCCGGGGGAATTGTAAGGTTTTTATATATCAAAACAGCTTCCGGCGCCTGGTCAAATAATTTGATAAATGATTCACAAAATTATGGATTGGGATATCTTGAGGGCGCATCGGATGCGTCCCGGAACGATTCATTTGGGATAGCCGGTAATGTGCAATATGGGAATACTACTGTTAAAACAAATTCATCAAGCATGGTTCAGATTAAATCTACGGCCATCGTATTTGGCGTAACTTTCACGGAGATTTGGACATTTTGGGCGTCCAAGCCTTATTTTGAAGATGACGCGACGGCAGTTAAAGTAGATGGCGGAGTGTTGTTAAATCAGTTTCAATTTTGCGATATGGTAAGCACGGCTTTGACGCGTAACGCCTATGGAACTGACCAGAATGGCAATATCACCACCTTTAATATCGGCAGCAGTGAACCTATTCTTCAGCCGCTAAACGGGCCTGATTTAAATACCTATCCGTGGGTCAACTGGCAATTTCCGACAGAAAATGTAAGTTTGGGAATGATTTTCACCAAGTTTGACGATAATGGCGACCATCGGGGAGTCATTGGCGAAATGGACAATATCCAGAGATATGAACATCAGTTTGACTTTTCCTTTGGCGCGGGATTATTAGGGAGTCCCGTTAGTCAAAATAATACCAGATCGGTTACGACCATTTACTACACCGCGAATAACGCTACCAATACTAGTATCTCTAATTTTTCTCAAAACAGTTATCAAAATGCCAGTTCCAATATCACCCAAAATACAGCTGTTCAATCGGCGCAATATATCAATAATCCTTACGGCCAAGCGTCAGGCAATGGTTCGGCTTTGCTCAACGGGCCGTATTTCATGATGAGGCAGAATACCAAGAATGATACCGGCTCGGGCGTTTCTTACCCCCAATACCAAACCTCTATTTACGGGCCTTTATATGTTTTTCCGCAATCAGCTCATGCCGGCGTGGAGGACTTTCAAGATCAGCTTCAATATTCCTTGAATTACGATAATAATAGTTCAACTTTTACCTATGGCACCGTCCATGACAGCAATGCCGTAAACGGAGCTACCACTTCAATACAGATGAACGCCGCGAGCAGCGATGGCAACTTATCATATCAATCCGTCTTATCAACCTGGAACGACAGCGACAAGCTCCAAATTGCCGGCACGGCATCGAATGGCCATGCCTCGGCCTCCATTAAGGACATATATGTCCAGCTTAAGAATGTCAGCAGTCCTCAAGGGACTCTAGTATATTTAGGATCGAACGTCTATGATTTGCAAATGACCGATCCCATCTATGGAGAAACGGGAATAGCCATAAAAGTAAATTCGCCGACCGACACCATCACCAACGACGGAACCAACATTAATATTTTCTTATATCATAATGCGACGGCTCAAACATTAACTAGCTTCAACTATCCGTTTGATATTAATGTCTGGCCGCACTCCGGCTGGCTGACGGACGCTTCGCAATTCACTACTTTACATTCCCAGGCCAATCTGACTTATGACAAACGAACTCTTTATATTCCCACTGGCATTTATACCGGAATAACGAATACAGTTTATTCCACTGGAGCCATTACTTATTCCATTGATCCTTATAACAACAGCACGGCGGTAAATTTAACCGTTGCCCCGCCATCAGATTCGGTTACCATTGCCGTGAATACTTGGCAGAATACCGGTAATTTTCATAAACAATGGACAGAAGATTCCGCCAATCATAGCCTTGTGAATGTAGTTCATACCGTGGGAGATCTGGAGGCGAGTAAATATTACAACGTCACCGTCAACAGTAGCAATGCGAATCTCTCCGGCTGCTCTCTTATCGGTTCAAATTATGTGTGCTATGCCGATGGCACTGGAGAAATAAGATTCACTTATTCGGGAGGATATTCCAGCCAGACGTTTGACGTACAAGAAGAAAATGACCCTTCCGCTCTGGCTACCGATGAAGCTTTCATGGCAGCCAATGTCGCTGCCGATAAAGCCGCTTTAACATCAACCGCCATCAAAGGCTCAAATCCCGACCTGTCGCATATCACAGTAGCGCTCACCAATCCCTTGCCATCTCTGGGCGCGAACAGTTCTACCATCACTTGGGTCTCAAGCAATCCCAGCGTCGTTTCCAACGATGGACAGACAGTTAACCGACCGGCATATTCCAACGGAAACGCCACCGTCACCATGACCGCGACTATCACAGATAATTCCGCCTCTGATACGAAAACATTTACGTTAACAGTACTGCGCAATGATTTTGCTTTTTCTTATACTATCTTGCCCAATAACACCGCGCAGATTACGGGTTATATCGGAACGGAAAGTGATATAATTATTCCGGCAAGCACGCCGGACGGATACTCGATAACCAGTATCGGCGATAGCGCGTTCGCTAATTCAACGCTGACCAGTATAGTTATTTCTGATAGCGTTACCAGCATTGGCGCGAGTGCGTTCAGTTTTGATGAATCCTTGACTAGTGTTACCATCGGTAACGGCGTTACCAGTATCGGCGATAGCGCGTTCCTTT